>ERZ827520.2173-NODE-2173-length-19213-cov-3.472283_pt1 | contig 19213 bp, 12 predicted proteins | sample MGYA00519581_ERZ827520 | MGnify/ENA primary metagenome ERZ827520 (study PRJEB31778, sample SAMEA3449339) | human gut metagenome | biome: human gut; feature: human-associated habitat; material: faeces | place: United Kingdom | collected 2010/2012 ...
CCTCGATCCGTCGGAGCCGGCGGCAGACTGGAAGAGACATATGCAGGCATACCAGACGGACGTGTGGATTTGCCTGCAAGGGACGATTTGAGGAGTACTATGAGAGAACTGACATACGACGAGTATTACAAACGGCTACGAGGCTGTTTTATCGGCAAAAGCGTGGGGGGCACGCTGGGAATGCCCTATGAGGGAGAACAGCGTCTGCTTAATTTGACCTATTACGATCCGGTGCCGAAAGGGATGGTAGCCAACGACGATCTGGATTTACAGGTAGTCTGGCTGGAGAGTGTGCGGAGGCACGGGCTGCCGGTGCACCGCCGGTATCTGGCGGACGCCTGGTTGGAGAATATCTCCATTGTTATGGACGAATACGGCATTGCCCGCAAGAATCTGGAAAAGGGCATCATGCCCCCTGCCAGCGGCGCGTACGACAATGTTTTTTACGCCGGAATGGGGGCGGCTATCCGCAGCGAGGTCTGGGCCTGCCTGTGTCCGGGGGATCCCGCCCTGGCGGTGTCCCTGGCGCGGGAGGACGCCTGCGTGGATCATGTCCGGGACGGCGTGGAGGCCTCCAGCTTTCTGACGGCCCTCGAGAGCGCCGCTTTTGTAGAGCAGGATCGGGAGCGGCTTCTGGAGATCGGCTTTTCCTTTATTCCGGAGGATGGCCATTTGTCCCGCGTGCTGCACGATACCCTCCGCTGGTGGGAGGAATGCCGGGATTATGTGGAGGTGCGCCGCCGCCTGCTGGAAGAGCATTATGCGCAGAACTGGACGGACGTATCACTCAACCTGGCCTTCGTCCTGCTGGGCTGGTATGCGGGAGAGGGCGATTTCGGCAAGTCTTTATGCGCAACGGTCAACTGCGGCAACGATACCGACTGTACCGGTGCGTCGCTTGGCGCTCTACTCGGCATTCTGGATCCTGACGGTATGGGGGAGGAATGGACGCGACCTATCGGCGACAAGCTGGTATTGTCTTTGTGTATGGTCGGTATGCACGAGGCGGAAACCATTGATCAGTTCTGCGAGCAGATTGCGGCGCTGAGCGTACAGGTGCAGGCGTTTTATCCCTCCGTGATCCGCACGGTCGGGTATCCGGAGTTTTCAGAACTGGCTGCCAATATCGCGCCGCCATGGAGAGCGCGTCCTGACAGCGTGATGCTGGAGGGGGCCTATTCGCCCCGTGACAGCGTGGTGGCTCTTTCGCCGGTACATACCGTGCTGCGGCATCCGGAAGGGTATTCTCTGCCCCTCGGACAGAGCCGGGAATATGAATTGGAGTTTCTCGGAACATCCGACGAGCCGGAAGCGTATACTCTGCGCCTTCGTCTGCCGGACGGCTGGAAGGCGCAGCCGGACAGCTGGCAGATAGCGATAAGCCGCCGGGAAAAGACGGTGGTAAAATTCCAAATCACGGCGCCGGACGCCGGAAAGAATCTCTGTGTTAACCGGCTGGACATCCTACTGGATTACGGGACAGTACATATCCCGATGACGGCGGGGCTTATCACCTCGGTGGCTTGGCTGCGCAGCAAGGCGGAGATGGTCAGCGAAGGCTGCCCGTCGGTCGAGGACTTTCGGGAAGCGCAGCGGGTGGAGAGCGACGGACATTCTGTGCGTGTACCGGCGGGTCGGCATCTGTTTATGACCGAGTTTACCTGTGGCCCCGGCATGTACAACGCCTATCTGGTAGCCCAGGGGAACCGGCCCCTGCGGGTATGGCTGGACGGGGAACTGGTATCGGAATCGGACGGAACCTTTTTCGTCCCGGCCTTTCACCGGGATCGCCCCTGCGCCCGAATCAATATCTGGCCGCAGTGGCATCGGCTTGTGGTGGAGGCCGGAGACGGCGAAGAGGGATTCTTCTTCCTGGGCTTCGGCAAATCGTACGCGTTCCAATGGATTAAGGAGATAGAATGGAGACTGCCGTCGGATGTGTAAATCGGAAGAGGCGCAGGGCTTTATGAAGCCTGCGGAGATCATAAAGCCGCCGCTGTTTGGAACACCGGCGGACGGGTACCGAATGCTGTTTAATTACGGCAACGAGGTGATAGTTACCAACCGGCTGCCGGTCGACGTCGTGTTTATCGGCGATTCGATTACGCAGAACTGGGAGGTGCAGGGGTATTTCCGCCGGTTCGGCTATATCGTGAATCGCGGCGTCGGGGGAGACGTGGCCGAAGTGCTTGCCCAGCGCCTGGCCGCGGATGTACTGCAGCTGAAGCCGCGGGCGTGCGTGATGCTGATCGGTATTAATAATATCGCGGCTTGGGATAAGCAGCCGGAATCGATTGAGGAACAGGTATTCGGCCGCTATGTGCAGATGCTGGAGGAGCTGCGGCAGGCGTCTATCGTGCCGGTGATGTGCTCTGTCCTGCCTGTCTTTGGCGGAAATCAAGCCGTCGCGCAGGCATACAACGACCAGGTGTTGCGTCTTAACCGTCGGCTTTATGCGCTGTGCGTTGATACCGGTGTGCGGTACGTGGATTACCATAGCCAAATGACGGCGGAGGATGGGCGTACGCTGCGCGCGGATCTGTCTTGGGATGGGGTACACCCGCATGTCCTGGGATATAATCGAATGGCCAACGCGCTTGCCCCGGTGCTGGAGGAGCTGCTGAAACCTACATCAGTGGCGAACGTTGTACGAAAGGAGGGTTCTAACGATGGGTAAGACCATACAAACGGTTATGGGCCCCATTCAGCCGGAACAGCTGGGTGTAACCCTGACCCATGAGCATCTGTCGTTTGACTGCAAGACACTGTATGAGAGGGCGCATCCGGAGATCCGGTTTTCCCGTGAGCGGATTTGCGCGGAGAACCGCGCGGCGGTTATGAAGGATTTGAATACCGTGCTGTATGTGTACGGGGATAACCTGCATTTCGGAGAACCGGACGAGATAGCGGAGGAACTCCGGTTTTATAAAGAGGCGGGTGGGCAAAGCATTCTGGAGGTTACCACCATCGATTTGGCAAGGGATCCCCTCCGCTTGCGCGCCATCTCTGAGAAAACCGGTCTAAACATTATTATGGGCGGCGCCTATTATCATTTCCCCTCCCTGCCGGAGCAGACCAAGGCGTTTATTCTAGACAGCGGCGTAAACGGACTGGCGGATTTCTTTATACGCGAGCTGGAAGAGGGGGTCGCCGGTACCGGGGTTCGCCCTGGGGTTATTGGCGAGGTGGGCCCGGGCGAGGATGAGGGCGCTATCATTATGCACGCGGCCGCCATCGCGCAGCGGGAAACCGGCGTGCCGGCTATCGTCCATTATGCCACCATGGATACGCTGCGGATTTTTGAAGAGGAGAGGGCGGATATATCCAAGCTGGTCATGGGACACTGGGGCTTGGAATTTCCTGTTGATGAGGCGATCCGGCGGGGCGCTATGATATCCTTTGATCAGTTCGGCATGAATTTTCCGGGAATTAAGGGCGACGACGAGCGGATAACGGAGGTGCTGACCATGCTGGAAAAGGGATATGGCAACCGGCTTCTCCTGTCGCAGGATGTCTGCTGGAAAATTCGCCTGAAGCAATGCGGCGGAGACGGGTATGGATATTTGCTGACGGATATACTGCCGCAGCTGAAAGCAAGAGGTGTTACAGAAGAACAAATACAAACTATAATGATAGATAATGTTAAAACCCTATTTCAATAATATATTTGGATATGTAAAATTAGGATAAGAAAGACGAATTTGGCGTGGCAGAACCGCCCGCTAAGACAGCACACCCCAACCGCACGGCCGTGCTGCCATGCGGTTGGGGTGATCTTTTGCTGTTTGATTGTAAAAATATAGATAATGCACTAAAATATAGCACAAGACACAAAGTTACTTGCAGGGAAGGGCATCGTCAAAAGCACCAAAAAGGGAACAAATATATAGCCGAGGACGACATCCGCCGCCCCCAAGAGTGAACAAACCAACCGTACAGCCAAATTTGCCGGTTTCTTAGAATCCGGTGAGTTTGGCTGTTTTCGTTATGCCACAGTTTTTCCTAGTGCCCGACCGAGTCCGGCTGGCTGCCGCGGCCCTCCTGTCTGCGTTTTGGTTTTCCAAAACGCAGACAGGAGGTAAAAAACGTGAAAGGCACCGTCCGGTGTTTTATACGCATACATGGTCAGTATAAAGAGATTAGCTACGAGGAGCTGCTCAAACGGAAAGAAGCAGACGCCTCATATCGAGATAAACGGTTCATTCCCCTGCATGGGATGCTGCTAGAGGTTCCGCCGGAGGACTACGACGCTTTCTACCGCGACCGGCGCCGCCAGAAGTATCTGCGGGAAGAGGCGATTCGACACCAGGAGTTCTCCTATGACATGCTGGACACCGATGAGTTTCTCGGTGCCGATATCGTAGCGGATGATTCGGCCGATATCGCTTCTCTGGTAGAGAAAGCTGTGTTATCAGAAACCCTTTCCGATTGTCTGGACAAGCTCTCAAATGAGGAACGAACCCTGCTTTCTGAATATTATGTTTACCAGGTGTCGGAGGCTGAACTGGCGGAACGATATGGAGTTAATCAATCCACCATATGTCGTCGGATTCAGCGCGTCTTAGCCAAATTGAAGAAATCCATGAAAATTTAAAATTTCCCTGCATAGCCCCCTCGCTTTTTCGGCATGGAAAGTGAGGGGGCTCATTTTTCTCCTCCTTGTACTTTGAAAATTGCATATCCAGTGCATCGGATACGTTCCTTCTGCTGCCGTTCAAATAGCGAGCCGCAAAGAGTATTCTTGACCGTCGGGCGGCGCCGGCGGAGGCGAAGACAGGCAGAAGGGATCATGATACTTCCGTCCAGCCATAGATACAAGCAATGGGGGCGGCCGGGTGAGATCCACGCGGGGGTGAGATTCCCATGATGTTCGCCAGAACAGTCCGATGCATTCCCGAAAGGACCATGGCCTTTCATGTCGGGGGGCGTCGAGGACAAATACCGACAAGCAAAACGATTGATATCGAGCGGGCGGCAGAACTCTGTCCTGCCGCCCGGGTACTTATCCAAGGAGGATATAGATCATGCCGAATATCAAACGAGGAGAAATCTATTATGCCAGTCTGGAACCAGTCGTTGGCTCGGAGCAGGGCGGGAATCGCCCGGTGCTGGTGGTGCAGAACGATGTAGGCAACCGATTCAGCCCCACTACCATCGTGGCCGCCATCACCAGCCGGCAGGGTAAGAACACCCTGCCCACCCATGTGTCGGTATCCGCGATGGAGCTTCCCCGGGATTCGGTGGTGCTGCTCGAGCAAATCCGCACCATCGATAAGCAACGGCTGACGGGCTTCGTGGGCCATCTGGATACGACAGCGATGCGGCAGGGGGACGAGGCCATCGTAGTCAGCTTCGGCCTGCAATATCTGGAGGAACTGCGTCATGGAAAATGAGGAAAAACGTGCCTGGTTGTATTGCCGCTGTGCCAGCGCTAAAGACGTAGCATGGACATTGGACTGTCAGGAGCAGCGGCTGCGAAAATACTGTGAAGAAAAAGGGATCCAAATTGTCGGTATATCCCGGATACATGGAAGCGGGATGCGCATGACAGAAGAGTTCATCGAGCCGGCTTTGTCTGCAGCTAAGAGCGGGCAGGCGAACCTGCTTGTAATGACTTCCGTTGACAGGCTTGGACGAAAAGGGGCGGTGGTAAACGCTGTGCTGCTTAGGCTTGAGCGATTTGGTATGACGGCGGTGACACTGTCGAGCGGCGTCATCGAGCCCTACTTCCGGCCGGAGTATCCGAATGAGCAGCAGATGCGGCTGTAGGAGGTGGGGGGATGAATCTGGAGAACGAAGCCGCCTATCTGTTTATCACGGCCATTCTGAAAGAACTGCTTATGCAGGAACTCATCACCAAAGCCCAGTTCCGGCAGATTGATAGGTACAATGCCGAGGTTTACCACCCGAGTGTGGATTATGTCTGTTAGGCTTGGTAATGGATAGATTCGAACCCTCGTGGTATTGTTATGTACTGCCGGCGGAGGCCGCCGGCAGTACATAACAAGGAGGATGAGCACATGTCTATGCTGAAAAGGGAGAAAGGAGCGGGCAGCCGTGCGGGAAATCCATGTCATTGACGCCCGAACGGGAACAATAGCGGAAAAGCTCCGCGTGGCTGCCTACTGCCGGGTATCCAGCGACTCGGACGACCAGCTGAACTCCTTCCTCGCACAGGTACGCCATTACACCGCGTATATCGGACAGAGCCCGGAGTGGGAACTGGCCGATATCTACGCGGACGAAGGATTGACCGGCACACGGATGGACAAGCGGGATGAGTTCAACCGACTGATGGCCGATTGCCAAAAGGGGCAGATCGATCTGGTCCTTGTGAAATCCACCTCCCGGTTCGCACGCAACACCATGGAGTTTTTGGAGGCGCTTCGAGAACTGCGGCAGCTGGGCGTGACGGTGTGGTTCGAGAATGAAAACATGCGCACCGACAAGCTGGCCAATGAGACCATGTTGGCCCTGTCCGGAGTCAAGGCACAGCAGGAATCCATCTCCATCTCCCAGAACCAGCGCTGGTCATGCCAGAAGCGGATGCAGAATGGGACTTTCATTGCCAGTTCGGCTCCGTATGGATACCGTCTGGTCGATGGAGAACTGGTCATTGTGGAGGAAGAGGCCACAATTGTCCGACAAATATTCGATTGGTATCTCTCCGGTTTGGGACGGATGGCTATCGCTGACAGGCTGAATCAAATGCAGGCTCCTAAACAAAATGGAGTCGGTAAGTGGTATATCAATACCGTCAGCTATATTCTAAGCAATGAGCGGTATGCGGGAAACGCCTTGTTCCAAAAGGAATATACAACCGAGACGCTTCCGTTCCAAAAGAAGCGCAACTGCGGGGAGTTGGCGCGCTATTACGTGGAGAACACCAATTCACCCATTCTGACCCCGGGTATATATGAGGCGGCTCAGCAGTTGGCGGTGCTCAAGAAACGGGAGCCGGCTTTAGAAACAGCAAATCCTTTCCATCAAAAAATCCATTGTTCATACTGCGGCCGATTATATAAAAGGCGCCTCATCCAAGGAAAAACGTATTGGGAATGTCATGGGCATAGTGAGGATCGAACAGCTTGTCCGGCGCAATTGCTGCTGGAGGCCGATGTCCGCGTTGCCTTTGTTCGCTTGGCGGATAAGCTGCGGGTATATCGGGCAGACGTACTGGGATCCACTATTGAACTGCTGGAAGAGCTATACATGAAAGCAGATGGCCGGCAGGCCAAAATCGGTGGGATCAATCGGCAGGTGGCGGAACTGCGTGAACAGGAAAAGCTGCTGACGCAGCTGAAAAGTAAAGGGTATATTGAGTCAGAGGACTATATTGCTCAAACCGGAGAACTGGAACGGAAGACGACAGAGCTTATGGTTCAGCGACGGCGGCTGCTCGGCGAGGATGACGATTCAACTGCCATTGCCGAAATCCGCGAGGTGAGCGACGTGCTGGCCGGATTGTCCGGGCCTGTTACTGAATTTGACGAGCAGCTGTTTAACGATACGGTATCGGAAATACGGATGGAAAATCCGGTGACCTGTCGCTTTGTGCTGCGAGGCGGCCTAGTGTTGACAGAACTGATTCCCGTAAGAAAGAGGGGGATTGCCGTATGAAAAATCGACGTATTCCCTTCGGCTACAGTATGCGGAAAGGGTATATCCAAATCTGCGAGTATGAGGCGGAAACCATCCGCTGGATATATACGCATTTCAAAAGCGGAAGTTCTCTTGCCAGCCTAGCAAAGAGCTTGACGGATAGGCAAATAGAATATCTGCCGGGAGAAACCTTGTGGAATAAATGCCGTGTAAAACGAATCCTGGAGGATACTCGATATTGTGGAGAAAAGGATTTCCCGCCGATTCTGCGCCAAGAGGAATATCTTGAGGTGCAAAGTCTGCGGGCCAAAAAGCGAGAAGCAGTAGACAGAACTCCGTGCGGTGGTTTGCGTGATTTTCAAAGAAAAGTCCTCTGTGCGGCTTGTGGTCAGCCAATGCGGCATCTATATGAAAAGAGAAATCGATCCAGCAGAATGAGATGGTGCTGCACCGCATGCGGTATTGTGGTGAAGATAGAGGATGAAGCGCTGCTTGAAACGGTTACCTCTTTGTTGAGCGCGTTAGCCGCTGCTCCAGAACGATTGTTGTGTGAAGGGTGCGAACAGAAGCTCCAAACGCCCCATAAGGAAACCGATATCCGCCGAATGTTGAGCGATGACTTTGATAAGGAACAGATGAGAGAGAAGATCCTCTCGTATGCAGAGGAGATATATCAGAAAATCGACAATACCTGGCATCTGTCTGAAGTAGTGAAAGTGGAACTGCGAAAAGCGGTTCCGCTTTCCACTTTTCCTGAGGCTCTGGTGGAAAAGATAGTCGCCCATATACGGCTTAACCCCCAACATGTGTCTCTGGAACTGATCAACGGCCAGATGATCGGAGAGGAGGATTTCATCCAGGATGATGCAGCAGACAATGCCGGCGAAGAAGGTCACGGTCATCCCGCCGCTTCCTGAACTGCAGCCCGAGAACCGTACGAAATACCGCCAGCTTCGCGTAGCGGCCTACTGCCGGGTTTCCACCAAGCAGGAAGAACAGGAAAACAGCTACGAAACCCAGAAGGCCTATTACACAGAGAAAATCCAGAAGAACCCGGAGTGGGAGTTCGTCGGCATCTTTGCCGACAAGGGACTGACCGGCACCAGCGCGGAGAAACGGCCGGAATTCATGAAGATGATTCGCAAGTGCAAACAGGGCAAAATCGACCGGATTCTTATCAAGTCGGTGTCCCGGTTTTCCCGCAACATCGTGGACTGCCTCCACTATATCCGCCTGCTGGCCGCGCTGGATATCGGCATCACCTTTGAGAAAGAGAACATCGACACGCTGGATATGGGCTCCGAAACCTATTTGTCCATCTACAGCATCTTTTCCCAGTCGGAGTCGGAATCCATCAGCGGCAACGTCACATGGGGCAAGCACCGCAGCTTCATGAACGGCAAGGTGCCCATGAACTACGGCTCCATGTTGGGGTACCAGCGCGGAGCTGACGGGAAACCGGAGATTGTGGAGAGGGAAGCGGAAACCGTCCGGCGGATATACCGGGAATTCCTGGCTGGAAAGAGCCTGCGGCAGATAAAGGCGGGGCTGGAGGAAGATCAAATTCCGACGCCTAAGGGAAAAGCCATTTGGCGGATTGAAACCATCCATAGCATGCTTCAAAATGAGCGGTACCGGGGCGATGCCCTGCTGCAGAAGACGTATGTGCCCAATGTGTTGGCCAAGAGGGCCAAGAAGAACCATGGCGAACGGCCCCAGTATTATGTATCCAACAACCATCCGGCCATTGTCGACGGCGCCACTTTCGACCGGGTACAGGAGGAACTGGCCCGCCGGCGGAGCAAGCGGAAAACATCGAGCAAGGGTAAGACCGAACTGGGGAAATACAGCAGCAAGTACGCCTTGACCGAACTGCTGGTCTGCGGCCGGTGCGGCTCCCGCTACCGGCGGACCACTTGGGCGCGAAACGGGACCAAGAAAATCGTGTGGCGATGTGTGAGCCGTCTGGAGAATGGGAAGACATACTGTCCGGATTCCCCCACGCTGGAGGAGGACAAGCTGCAGGCCGGCATTGTGCGGGCTTTGAGCCAAACGCTGCTCTCCAATGGTTCCGCTATCGAAGTGCTGCGTAACAACGTGGGCCGCGCTCTGCATGGCGGCGGCTCGGAGGAGATCTACACCATCCAGACGCAGATACAGACGCTGCGGAACCGGCGGATGGAATTGGTACGCAAATGCGTGGAGAACGGCGGCGTGGAGCGCTGTGAGGCAGAATTCAAGCAGATGGCGGACAGCATCGAAATGCTGACCACCCGGCTGGAGCAGGCCGAAGCGAGGGCGGGAACCACGTTGGTGGACGAGGCGATCATGCAGGAGATTGAGGAGGTGCTGAAGAAGTACGAAACGGCTCCCATGCCCTACGACGATATCATCATCCGCCAGCTGGTGCGCAGTATCCGGGTGATATCCAAGGAGCAGATACAGATAGTGCTGAAGAATGGACTGGAGATATTGGCGGATGTTTGAAACGAAAGAAGTATCCCCGGCAGCGGTACATCCAGAGTCTGACCGCGGCCGGGAATGTTTTTGTTTTGAGTAAACGTTGTAAATATATGGCGAATCGTGTTATACTGAAATTGATAAGGTGGTGAGCTTAAATGAATGATAAAAAAATTCAAATTCGGAACAGCACTGTCGACTTTTTGGTCTTTACAAAAGACGCAGCGGAAGATTCGATAGAAGTCCGGGTGCAGGACAACGATGTATGGCTCACGCAAAAGGCAATTGCCCAATTGTTTGATGTAGAGCGCAGCGTGATCACCAAACATTTAAAAAATATATTTGAAGGCGGCGAACTCGATGAAAATGCAGTATGTGCAAAATTTGCACATACTGCCGGCGATGGCAAGACGTACCGCTATAAGTTCTACGCCTTATCCGCTATTGTAGCAGTAGGTTATCGGGTAAATTCTCAAAGAGCAACGCAGTTTCGCCAGTGGGCCACAAAGGTGCTGGACACGTTTGCAAAACAGGGCTATGTACTGGATAAAAACCGGCTGATAAACGGGCAGATATTTGATGAGGATTATTTTGAACATCTTATTTCTGAGATTCAGGAGATAAGGGCAAGCGAACGCAGGTTTTACCAAAAGATAACCGATATATATGCAACTGCAGTAGATTATTCGGTTGACAGTAAAATAACTCATGATTTTTTTGCCACCGTACAAAATAAGATGCATTATGCTGTGCATGGCAACACGGCGGCGGAGATGATTGTGGCCCGCGCTGACCATACCAAAGAGCATATGGGGCTTACCACTTGGTTGAATGCTCCGCGGGGAAAAATTGTCAAAGCCGATGTTTCCGTTGCCAAGAATTATTTGTCGAAGGATGAAATGCAGGAATTAAACGAGATTGTCACCATGTATCTCGACTATGCGATTCGACAAGCTAGACGACATATTCCTATGACCATGGCGGATTGGGCCAGCAAGTTGGACGCCTTTCTTCAGTTCAATGATGCGGAAATACTTCAGGATAAGGGAAAAGTCACAGCGGCTATAGCGAAAGCATTTGCGGAAAGCGAATTTGAGAAGTACCGAGTTTTGCAGGATAAAACCTATCAGAGTGACTTTGATCGTTTAACTGAAGAAAGTGGATTGGTTAATGGCCAAACCGGGGAAGAATGAGATAGACCTAAAGTGCTGAAGAATGATATGGGAATATTAGCGGAAATCTGAAGATAAAGAAATATCCCCGGCTGCGGTACATACAAAGATGACCGCGGTCGGGGAATGTTTTTTGATCTAGAAGTATTAGCAGATGTTGTAAATATATGGAGAATTATGGTATAATACTAAATAAGAGCAATATCTGATAAAAGGGGTATTGAATGATTTGGCCTTTTATAAAAGACATTATAATCATGGGTCAGAAATCTCAGCCGGCGACGGAAGAGGATCTTGCAGTTGCGGATGACCTGCTTGATACGCTGAAAGCCCATGCAGAAGGCTGTGTCGGTATGGCCGCCAACATGATTGGTGTGAAAAAGAATATCATTGCTTTCAATGATGAGGGCCACTATATGGTGATGTTTAATCCGCAGATTATTAAATGCTCCGACCCGTATGAAGTGGAGGAGGGGTGTCTTTCACTGGAGGGTACCCGAAAGGCCAAGCGTTACAAGTCGATTAAGGTACAGTTTCAGAATAGAGAATTTCAAATGCGGATTAAGACATATACCGGATGGACGGCTCAGATTATTCAGCATGAGATAGACCACTGCAACGGAATTGTGATATAGGGTACATAGTTACAGTCCACTAAATCACAAAAAGTAAAAGAGAAGCACTTTTTATAATCTAATTACTGTTCGAATAAATGATGATAATTATCTACTTAGTCTTTACCTATGTAATTGTGCTGTTACAAACTATAAAATAAAGTGGCTGAAGGAGAGTTTCTAGATGGGTATAATTAAACTAGATGTAAAAAACATTTATTTAGCAAAACACCCAAAGCAAGAGCGTATGTTAAAACCATTCTTAAATGGTTTTGATATTACTTATGCAGAAGAAAAAAGTATTAATAACACAGTGATTTCTGCCTTTTTGCTAAAGCCAGAGCAGTATATAGTGGAAGCGTTTGGTATTGACAAAGAAATATTGCTTGCGTATTCGCCATATGATACGCTGCAACCACGTGCCCTTCAAGCGGTCAATATGCTATTTGATATTTTTCCATTCAAAAATCGTATTGATACTTTAAATTGTTTTTTTATTTCTGAAGATGATGCGGTTTTAGGGTATGCAGGTATAACTAGTTTTTCCGAAAACCAGTCAAGAGCCATTGTTCCGTTCTCATCTAGTGATTTGATTTCTAATAGTAATGATAATTGGTACATTCGTAACAAACTTCGCCAAAACTTTTTTGATGTTGACTTATTTGGATATACTTTACCGTTGCGCGATGAATCATCATTTTTTGGTCGTCAACAAATAGTTGCTAGATATATTGATGCAATAAAGCGATGTGAGAATAGAGGGGTGTTTGGCGTTAGGAAAGCTGGAAAAACTTCTCTTCTTTTCAAAATTGATCGAATAATCAGGGAGCAACAGCTTGGCTTTGTTTTTTTCTATGACTGTAAGTCTCCCTCGTATAGAAAATTGCATTGGAATGAATTGCTTGGTGAGATATGTAGTAATATTGCTAAGCGCTTACAAATTCATATTCGCCAAGAGTATGATGAGAAAAATATTATAAAGAGTTTTCGATATGTAATAAAAACCGCTTCTGACCGAAACAAAAAAATTGTTATCATGTTCGATGAAATCGAGTATATTTCTTTCAAATGCCCCATGGATTCACATTGGTGTTCAGAGTTTATTGACTTTTGGCAAACTATATGGTCTGTACAAAGTATTCATAGAAATCTTGTGTTTATACTGTCAGGTGTAAATCCTAGTGTCACAGAAATAGATACCATTAATGGAATTCAGAATCCCCTTTTCAGTATAGTACAATCCGAATATTTGCAAGGACTATCTGAAGAAGATGCACGTACAATGGTACGCACGCTTGGAAAAAGAATGGGTATACACTTTGAATACGATGCAATTGATGTATTGTATGATCAATATAATGGACATCCAATGCTTTTACGTTTAGCATGTAGCTATATTAACCGCCAATACGACAATCAGAATAGGCCAATAACAATAAAAAAAGCTAATATAGAAAGTGTCCAGGATGATGTCGATATTGAATTGGCTTATTATTTCAAACATGTTGTTTCTGAAATCCAGCAGTTCTATCCTGAAGAATATGAGATGTTTGAACTTTTAGCTTCCGGTCAAATATCCGATTTTATTGAGTTGTCTGTGATTGTAGAATATACCAAACACTTATATAGTTATGGCTTAGTAGACAAGGATGAAAATGGGATTCCATTTGTAAAAATGCCTGTTGCTGGTCGCTATGTAGCAATGGAATTAGCAAAAAAAGAAAATCGCAAATCTATCTATAAGGTTATAGAGAAAGAACGCCGAAACGATTGGGTTACTCAACGACAAAAATCAATTGTTAGAGATCTACGTCAGCTTGAACTTGCTATCCGCGGAGCAAATTGCGATAAGCTATTTGGTGAAAACTCGTTTCCTGAGGCAGAAAAATTTGCTGCGATTACACCTGTTAGTTCGGAAGTCGAGTTTGAAATATTCTTTAATATTTGTAACCGATGCTTTGTTGAGTCAATAGAGAATTATGGACAATCAATTGGTAAAACCAAATACTTTTGGAATGAAATTAAATCTTCTTATCCGACTTTGTTTGCGATTTTGCATAGAATTAAGATTTATAGACATTCACGCGATCACTTAACGCTTAACCCTAATGTTGCGCAAAAGTATAATGAATTTTGGAAAGAAGATACATTAGGAATAAACGATCCTGAAGAACAACGATTTGTTATTCAGCAAAAATTACTTGAAGGATTTTTGGCTGCTATTCAAATTGAAATAGCTTCTATTTCATAATAAAAGCAGGGCAAGTTTTTAGCTTTACGATGCATCTAGAATGTCCGGTAAATACACGGGTAAAGCATTGGAAACACTATGTTTTCAGTGCTTTTTCTTATGCTTAAACAAGCAAGATACAGCGTGAAGCAGTGTATTCTAGCAAAAATCCCCCGTTAGGCGGGTGGTCCTGACTTGGGATATGCTGTGAGGTATAGTGGGTATTCCTCGTTTTTCGACAGGATATTTGCCAAATAGGTTGAAATTTGCGGCATAAATGGTATGCTGTCTATAGATTACATATTTTTGGTAATATTGTAATCTATTTCAAGAGCGAGGAGAGGTATCTATGCATGGTTGTATCTGGAAAAGAAGCCTGGCGGTATTGCTGACAGCGGCGTTAGCCATCCAAGCGGCGCCCGTCACGTCCCTAGCGGTGGGGACGGAGCCGGAGGCGTCCGCCATCTCCGGGGAAACGGCAGCTTCCTTGGAATATCCGACGGGGGAGGACGCGCCGGAGCCGGACATTCTTGCGGAGGACGAAACCAAGCGGGAGCCCGGCGTCAAGCATTTCCGCCGGTCGGACGGCTCCTATGTGGCGGCGATTTACAGCGAGCCGGTGCACTATGAAAAGGACGGCAAGCTGCTGGACATCGACAACACGTTGGTGGAGAAGGACGGCTACTACACCAACACGGCCAACAGTCTGGTGGTGCGTCTGCCGAAGCAGGCATCCACCTCCCGGCCCATAACGGTGGAGCACCAGGGAAAGACCCTGCGGTTTTTCATGGAGGGACAGCAGACCGCTTCCGCCGCCCTGCAGCAGGCGGATTCCGGTGAGTCTATCTCACGCCTGAGCGCCTCCGCGTCCAAGGCGGACAAGCAGCGGGAGAAAAACGAGCGGAAGCTGCAGGCGAAAAAGCAGCACGCGGCCGTGACCTACCCGGAATCCCTGGACGGCGCGAGCCTGACCTACGACGTGAAGGGCAGCTCGCTCAAGGAAAGCCTTATTCTGAAAAAGCTGACCGGGCGCAAAAGCTACTCCTTCAAAATCGAAGCGGAGGGGCTGCGCGCCGAGGTACAGGCGGACAGCTCCGTCCATTTTTACGCGGAGGGGACGGAGGAGCCGGCCTTTATCATCGCCTCCCCCTACATGTTCGACGCGGCCGGGGAGTACAGCAGCGCGGTGGCCGTCGAGGTCAAGAAAACGGGCAACCACTACCGCTACACCCTCACGCCGGACAGGGCCTGGCTGGAGGACAGCGCGCGGGTTTGGCCGGTGACCGTGGATCCGACGATACAGACAGAGCAGGATTTTGGCAGCCTAAAAAATGCATTTGTCAGCAGTGGGCAACCCGATATTCCCCACTATAATTTCGGAGTCATGCATACCGGTTACCAGGTAACATATAAATACCTTCGCAGTTACTGGAATGTAACGTTGCCCTCCTTGCCTGGAACCGCACGGATCATTGGGGCGGATTTTAATCTTTACACTACCGCACGTGATTTCGGCCCATCCGAATCCTGCGTGTTTTCTTTACATGAGGTAATAGAAAGGGACTGGACGGAAGCTAATTTAAAATGGAGCTATATGCCTAAATTCAACAGCCAGGTTTTAGATTATGCCGTCTATACAAATCCTCATCAAAGCTCTGGACAAACCGGTTTTTGGACTCGTTTTGATGTGACCTCTACGGTGCAAAAATGGTACGACGGTTCTTTGGGCCGGTTCGGCTTGATGCTGAAAGCCTACGATGAAGAAGGGCTAAAGAACGCTGGCGGAGCGGATATTCATCACTGTTCCCGGTACAGCCCTAGCTTTCCCGAGGGTGCCCGCACAGTCTTTCAAATCGCCTACCGCGACACCAAGGGCGTGGAGGATTATTGGACGTACACGTCCCTGCCGGCGGGGCGGGGCACGGTGGCTGTCAACAACTTCAACGGCAATCTGATCATGACTGAGGATGACATCGGCAACGACGGCGCCCGCATGCCGGTGACCATTTCCCACATATACAATGCCAGCGGCTCCAACATCGGCTATTGCGGAACCAATTGGCGCACCAATTTTAACATGTCTATCGAAAAGACAACGGGCGAGGTGCTTGCGAGGGGTTACAAATACTATCTCCTCGACGCCGACGGAACCGAGCATTATTTCTACTTCAAGGACGCCAACGGCAACGCAACCGCCTCCGGCAAGGATGAGGACGGGCTGGGTTACACCCTGACGGACACCGGCACCGGCGACGCCAAATACGTCATCACCGACAAGGACGGGGGAAAAATGCAGTTTTGGGCCAGCGGCAAGCTGGCGACGATCCACGACACAAACGGGAACTTCATACGCGTGACCTATAACGCGGAGGATCGTATCAACACCGTCTACGACGGCGCGGGACGGAATTACTCCTTTTTCTACAACGGCCCCCGGCTGTCCCATATCAAAGATAGCCGCAACCGGCAGACCACCTATAACTGCGACGGGGACAATCTGGTTAAAATCACCTATCCCGACGGCGCGGTGGTGGAGATGGCCTACAGCGGCGCGCTGCTGACAAAAATCACCAACAAGGCGGATAACACGGTCACCACCATCACCTACACGGGCAGCAGCCCTAAGCGGGTGGCCTCCATCTCCTACGGCCCGGGCACGGCGGTCAACACCAAGTATTCCTTCACCTACAAGCACAACGCGACCACCATCACCAGCAACACCGGGGACAACGTGACCTACCAGTTCAACAACGCCGGGCAGACAGTGGGCGTGGTGAACAACGTGACCGGGCAGGGGCAGGCGTACCAATATGGAGCGCCGGACAAATTTAACGGCAAGGACAACAAGCTGCTGACGGCATCGAAATCCCAGCAGAGCGTGACAAACCTGGCCATCAACCCATCCTTTAACCGGGACACCGCGAATTTTACCACCTACAAAGCGGCGGCCAACAGCAATTCCGTAACCATTGACAGCAACAAGGGCCACATTGGCAAGAAGTCCGCCAAGTTCACCCAAACGGCCTCCAATCCGGGGCAGATTTGGCTGGGACAGGACATCAAAAACCTGTCCGCCGGCTTCTACACCTTCTCCGCCTATGTGAACACGGGAGGCACCAGTGTCAGTGGCCGGGGCGTCGTGGTGGATATCGAGCCCAAAACCAGCACAGGGGCCAACGCCGGATGGACCTGCTCGGAGAGCGTCACCTCCACAGGCGTTGACGAATGGAAGCGCATTCGGGTCACCGCGCTCATTCCAGAGGGATACACCGCCCGCATTCTCATCGGCTTCATCGATAAATCCTGTATCGGCACCGTCTGGTTTGACGATCTCCAGTTCGAAAAAACGGAGAACGCCAACAGCTTCAACCTGCTGGAAAACACCAATTTTAAGAACGGGACAACCAATTGGAACGTCGGGGCAGCCTCGCCTATATCCGTGGTCACGGACAGCAGCGCCCCCCATGGCGGCAACGCTTTGAAAATGAATGGAATGCCGTTCCTGAATGTGAGTTCCTATACCCTCATTCCAGTAGACGGTAAGGCGGGGGACGTATTTACCTATGGCGGGTGGGCGAAAGCCAGTTCCATCTCCACTGTAAACAACCCAAAATCTTCCGCCCGCAGTCCCGTGTTCCAATTGTACTTATCCTTCCGGGACGAAAACAAGAACTACATCAGCGGCACAGTGGCGACCTACAACCACGCCATAGGGGATTGGCAGTACACCAGCGGCACCGCTAAGGCTTCCAAGCCGTATAGTTATATTCAATTTTTCATCAGCTATGATAACAACGCTGGTGAGGTGCGCCTGACCGCGCCGTATGTGTACAAGGAGGAATTCGGCCAGACCTACGACTACGACAAGGACGGCAACCTGCAGAGCAGCGTGGATCTGGCCAATACGCAGTCCAGCTTTACCTATAACAATCAACAGCTGTCAAAGCTGGCCAATCCGACGGGCAGCAAGTTCCTGTATACAACCAATATTAACACGAGAAATCTGGAATACGCGCAAACGACCGATGGCCAGCGGTACGAATTCCTGTACGACGACTATGGGAACGCCACCCAAAGCAGCCTGGGTTCGGACAAATTCGTCAACAGCGTATCGGCGGGGAAAGCCTACTATATCCGGAACGCCTACTCGGGCAACTCCATGGATAACTCTACCCACGAAAAGGGGGGCTTGGTCAAGAACTGGAGATGGACACCAGGCAATTCCAACCAGATGTGGAAGCTGATTGCCACCGGCGAAAGCGATGTGTACGAACTATGCCCGACGGTCAATACGGGGGTGCGGTTGGACATAAAAGATGCCTCTACGGCGAACAACGCGGTTGTACAGCTGCATACCGCCAACGGGAGTAATGCGCAGAAGTTTAAAATCCTGCGGAATTCGGACGGCACCTTCTGCATACGGACCAAGGTGACCGGCTACGCTAAATCGCTGGATGGACAGCCGGGAAATTCCACCAATACGGAAAACGGCAGCCCGATGCAGCAGTATGCCAACGACACCAGCGAAGGACAGAAATGGTATTTCATCGAGGTGAATACCATCCTCTCTCAAAAGCCGTATATCCAGACCAACGCGAAGTATACGGACAGCGGGAACAAGCTGGAGTCAGTAACGGACGAGCGGGGGAAAACCACCAGCTATACGTACGGCGGCACGTCCAAGCTGCTGACGCAAGCGAAGGATCCCAAGGGCAACACAACCGACTACACCTATGACAACGCGGATCGGGTGAAGAAGGTGGCCAGCGGCGTCGCGTCCAACGAGTACGAGTACGCGCAGGACCGGCTGAGCGCCATCTGGCACAACAACCGGCAGGTAAAGTATGGGTTCGGGTACGACGGGATCGGGAACCAGACCAGCGTGACGGTGGGGAACGGGAGCGCGTCGAAGACGCTGACGAGCAACAGCTACGACAGCCGGAACCGGTTGACGTCGGCGCTGTACGGGAACGGGCAGCGGGTGAACTACAAATACGACAGTCTGGACAGGCCGGTCATCAAGTACTATAATAACGATAACCCCAACAACGCGGGGTACCACACGGTGTACAACGCGAATGGGCTGGTGGGGCTGCACAAGGACGTGGTGAACACCCAGCGGACGCGGTACACCT
>ERZ827520.2178-NODE-2178-length-19187-cov-3.779741_pt1 | contig 19187 bp, 20 predicted proteins | sample MGYA00519581_ERZ827520 | MGnify/ENA primary metagenome ERZ827520 (study PRJEB31778, sample SAMEA3449339) | human gut metagenome | biome: human gut; feature: human-associated habitat; material: faeces | place: United Kingdom | collected 2010/2012 ...
TTATCGCCACAGGCTCTCTTGAACCACTGGCCTAGCCAGTGGTTTTACACTACAAGAAAAGGACGCGGCTATCCGCGTCCTTTTCGTTTATTTCAGAGGGATGCCGTAAACAACCGGAATGGTCAGAAAAAACAGCCAGCCCGGATGCCACTATCTGCGGCAGAAACCGCTTGTCCGGCGGCCCGACGTTCAGCGCCCGCTGGACGCCGCCTCGTAGAGCGTTTTCATCGTGAGGGCGTCCGACGCCTGGGTGCCGGCCGACTCGCAAATTACCACCGGAGCGTATTTCCGTTCCGCCAGAAGCGCCATCAGCGGAGCGGGATCGGGTCCGAACATCGTATCCGCAAAGGTTAGATGCCGCTTCTCCCCGCCCTTGGAATATTCGATTTTGGAGAAATGCATATGAAAGCAGCGCGCCCGCTCTTCTCCCAATGTATCGGCCACAGTATCCAGCAGGGCGGCCATCGTCTCCCGGGTGTTTACTCCGCCGAGAGTGCGGGCGTTCATATGGCCGAAGTCAATGCAGGGCAGGAAGCGTTCCTCCTGCCCACAGAAGAAGAGTACCTCGTCCAAATCGCCAAGCTGGTTGATCTTCCCCATCGTTTCCGGGCAGATATGGATGTGAGAGAGCCCCTCTTCATCCAACGCGGCCTGTGCGCGGCGGAGGGTCTCCCCCGCAAGGGTTGTCGCATCCCTCCGGGAAAGGCCGCCCAGCCCGCCGGGATGCACCACAATCCGGTCTCCGCCCAGCCAGTCCGCCACCCGGGCGGATTGGAGGATATACCGCACGCTGTTTTCCCGCTTTTCCGGATCGGCCGAGGCGAGGGAAATATAATACGGCGCGTGCAGGGATACGGCGATCCCATGCTCCGCCGCCTTGGCGCCGATCGCCCGCGCCGCATCCTCCCCGGTGCGGACGCCGTGGCCGCATTGGTATTCGTAGGCGGTCAGCCCCATTCCCACCAGCCAGCCCGGCGCCTGGAGAACGGATTTATACCCCTGCGCATAAAATTCCTCGCTGTTTCCCGCCGGTCCAAACCGGGGGAAGGGTTCCGCCGATTTGGATCGGCGTAAAGGTTCCTTCTTCAAGCAAACGACCGTCCTTTCGTATTGGGAGTCCTCGACGCCTGTTTCTCAGAGTCCGGCGAAATACGGCCCCATTCGGACGCCGCCGTCTCCGGAGGAATAGGTCCAGCAAAAATGCGGATCGGTGACGTATAAATCGGGACATCCATCCAGCAGTTCGGAGGAGGGAACATCCCTCTCCGGAAGGATGTACAGCCGGCCGGCCCGTTCGTCATACAGGAAAACCTCTCCCTTACCTTTCCGGTCATAGGCCGTCCGGGCCGCGGCACCGGACAGGCAGTCAATATACCGCCAGCCGAAGGCGTGCCAAAGATGATCCCCGCCCTCGCCGTGCGGGGCAAGAATACCCTTGGGAAAACAGACGGCCCGGGCCATTGCCCGCTTATCCGGATTCACAAACCGACAGAACCATTCCTCCCGAAAAGCGGCGGTTTTCTCCGGCGGCAGGGCGGTTTCCGGGCACAGACACGCCAAATACGCCGCCTGGTCACCGTTAGTTTTGAAATCTGTCTTCATACTATACGCTTCCTTAATCCAATCCTAACGGTGGATTTGTTTTACTCAAGGATAAAGATGTGATATAATTCGATCATAAAAAAGCCTTCCACAGAGAAAGGAGAGGTAACGGGATGCATCCGCTTATAGAAAAAGCCGCGGCTATTCTTTCCGAAAACAATTTCGAGTACGCCTTCTGCGGCGGATTCGCCATCGACCTGTTTCTGGGATATGAGTCGCGCAGACACAGCGATATCGATGTTCTGGCGTACTGGAACGACCGAAACGCCATTATCCTGCATATGCAGTCCCTCGGATTCCGCGTATACGAAATGCTCGGAGAAGGAAAAGCGCACCATATCACCGATATTCTCGACCAGCGCTGTGTAAAGCGGAATATTTTCTGTCTCCGTGATGGCTGTGAAATGGCGCGGCTGTCCCCCACGGAAGAGGGCGACGGGATTGTTTCTGTCCACTTTTCGCCCGTCGGACTGCGCCGATTGAACTTTCTGGAAATCCTGTTCAACGACAAAGCTGACGGTTGCTTCCTCTACGCTCGTGACCATCGTATCCGAAGAGAGATGGATAAAGTCATCCTTTATTATCGCAGCGGCGACCGCGCCATTCCCTATCTCGCTCCCGAGTTCTGCTTGCTGTACAAATCGACGGATACGGAACGGGAGGGCTACCAGCAGGATTTCGACAGAGCGTCGGCCAAAATGGACGGGGAACAAAAGGAATGGCTGCAAAACGCCTTAGAGCGCCTGTATCCGGAAGGACATAAATGGAGAAAATAGCCGGCTGAGATTGTTTATTTTCTTTCGGTTTCGCTGCTTTCCGGCAGGCCGTGCTTGGCGCGATAGCGGCGGAGGATGCGCTTCTCCAGCATTCGCTTGAAGCGGAGGGTCGGCTGGTGCTCCAGCTGGATCGGCATCAGCTGGATCGACCGCACCCCCGCGAGCCGGGAACCGATAATATCGGTAAAGGTCTGGTCCCCCACCGCCGCGCATTCCTTCAACGGCAGATTCAGCCGATGCGCTCCCCTCCAGAAGCCGAGCGGACAGGGCTTGCAGGCAAAGGCAATGTGCCGCAGGCCGATCCGGCGGGCAAAAGGCTCCACCCGTTTCGGCAGACCGTTGCTCACCACGGTCAACCGCACGCCCTGCGCGGCCATGTCCTCCAGCCAGCGCTGCACGGCGGGGTCCAGCTCCTGGCTTCCATGGGTGGTCAGGGTATTGTCCACATCCAGCAGAAGCCCCCGCACGCCCAGCGAGCGCAGGTCGTCCATGGTGATGTCGGTGATTCGGTTTTTCAGCATATCGGGGGTTAGCAGAGGCATACACAGTCTCCTTGTTGAAAACAATCGCGTTTTTCGGCGGAAAACGAAGTCGGCTAACGGCGTTCCCCTTTGCGTTTTCCATGGTCTTTATTTCGCTGGGGGTAAAGCGTCTCCAGCATTTCGGACAATCGATAAGAACGGTACGGATTTTCCACAGAACCGGAGAAAATGCCGCCGAACGTAAATCGAAAGTGAAAACGCATACGGAATCCTCCCTAGAAAATCCGGCTAAAAGATTCTGCCGGGAGGTATTGCGCGAATGCGGTAAATGCGTGGATGAGATAATCAAAAAGCGGGCATTGCTGCCCGCTTTTTGCATCGTTCGTTTTTCGCTGCGGTTTTACTTGTACTTTCTCTTCCGCGCAGCTTCCGACTTCTTCTTGCGCTTTACAGAGGGCTTCTCATAATGCTCTCTCTTCCGCACTTCAGCGAGAACACCCGACCGGGCGCAGGACTTTTTCCAGCGGCGCAGCGCGCTGTCCAGGCTTTCATTGTCTTTCACATGAATTTCCGACATTCTATATTCCCTCCCTCCGCCATCCAAAGCAGGGGTAAACTTCCGCGTTTTGCTTACGCAAGAAGCATTATACAACAACAGGTAGCTTTCGTCAAGCGTTTTGGGCAATTCGACAGCATGGAATTTTTCGCCGGAAATTTTCCGGCGGGAGGCTCCCGACCGCTTCGTTTGCCGGGGAATGACAGCTTAGCCTTTCTTTACCACGATATTGACCAGCTTGCCGGGGACATACAGCTCCTTGACAATGGTCATCCTTTCGATCTCCTGCGCGACCTTTTCGTCCGCCTTGGCCGCCGTAATGGCCGCCGTCGCATCCGCGTCCGCCGGAATCGTCACCCGGGAGCGCAGCTTGCCGTTCAGCTGCACGGCGATCTCCACCGAGTCCTCGCGGCACTTATCGGGATCGTACGCCGGCCATTCCGCCTGCGCGACCTGCCCGCCGTATTCCATGATCTCCCACAGCTCCTCGGTCATATGCGGCGCGAAGGGGTTGAGCAGAATCAGCAGGATACGGTATTCCTCACGGGTAACGCCGCCCGACAGCTCGTTGAGCAGAGCCATCATCGCGGCGATCGCGGTGTTGTACTTCAGGTTTTCGATATCCTCCCCGACCTTGCGGATCGTCTTGTTGAAGGCGATCTCCAGCGCCGGGCGGATTCCTTTCTCCGGCAGGACGGCGTCCTGCAGCGCCCAGACCCGTTCGAGGAAGCGGCGGCAGCCGCGAATACTGCTGCTCGACCACGGGGCGGCCTTTTCAAAATCGCCGATGAACATCTCATACAGCCGCAGGGTGTCCGCGCCGTACTCCTTCACGATCTCGTCCGGGTTCACGACGTTTCCGCGGGATTTGGACATCTTCTCCCCGTTTTCACCGAGGATCATGCCGTGGCTGGTGCGCTTGGCGTAGGGCTCTGGCGTGGGAACCACGCCGATATCATACAGGAACTTATGCCAGAACCGGCTGTACAGCAGATGCAGGGTGGTGTGCTCCATCCCGCCGTTGTACCAGTCCACCGGCGTCCAGTATTCCAACGCCTCCTTGGAGGCGATCGCTTTGTCGTTGTGCGGGTCGCAATACCGCAGGAAATACCAGGAGGAGCCGGCCCATTGGGGCATGGTGTCGGTTTCCCGCTTCGCCGGTCCGCCGCAGTGCGGGCAGGTGGTGTTCACCCAATCCTCCACTGCGGCAAGGGGAGATTCCCCGTTGTCGGTGGGTTCGTAGCTTTCCACCATCGGCAGGGTGACGGGGAGCTGCTCCTCCGGCACCGGCACGAAGCCGCACTTTTCACAGTGGATGATCGGGATCGGCTCGCCCCAATACCGCTGGCGGGCGAACACCCAGTCCCGCAGCTTGTAGTTGATCTTGCTCTCCCCGATTCCCTTTTCCTTCAGCCAGTCGACGATGGCCTTCTTGGCCTCATCCACCGTCATTCCGTCCAGAAATCCGGAATTGACCATGGTTCCCGTCGCACAATCGGTAAACGCCTCTTCCTCGACGTTTCCGCCCTTGACCACCTCGATGATCGGCAGGCCGAATTTCTTCGCAAATTCCCAGTCGCGGGTATCGTGACCGGGAACCGCCATGATCGCGCCGGTGCCGTAGGAAACCAGCACGTAGTCGGAGAGGAAAATCGGAATCTCCTTCCCGTTCACCGGATTGACTGCCAGGACGCCCTCCAGCTTCACGCCGGTCTTGTCCTTGGCGACCTCGGTGCGCTCGAAATCAGACTTTTTCGCGGCTTCCGCCTGGTAGGCGCGCACCGCGTCCAAATTGGTGAGGCGATCCTTCCAGGCTTCGATCAGCGGATGCTCGGGGGACATGACCATATAGGTCGCGCCGAACAGGGTGTCTGGGCGGGTAGTGTAAATCTCCACATCCTCCCCCGCCGTGGTGGCGAAGCGAACCTGCGCGCCAGTGGAGCGGCCGATCCAGTGAATCTGCTGGGAACGCACCCGCTCGGGATAATCCACCAGCGCCAGATCGTCGATCAGCCGCTGGGCATATTCGGTGATCTTCAGCATCCACTGGGACTTAACCTTATGGACGACCTCGCCGCCGCAGCGCTCGCATACTCCGCCGACCACTTCCTCATTGGCCAGCACGCATTTGCAGGAGTTGCACCAGTTGACCGCCATCTCCTTTTTATACGCCAACCCATGCTTGAACAGCTGGAGAAATATCCACTGCGTCCATTTATAATAAGCCGGATCGGTGGTGTTGATTTCCCGCGTCCAGTCAAAGGACAGGCCGAGGGACTGAAGCTGCGCCTTGAACCGCGCGACGTTGTTCTTCGTCACGATCTCCGGATGAATGTGGTTCTTGATCGCAAAGTTTTCGGTCGGAAGGCCGAATGCGTCCCACCCCATCGGATACAGAACGTTGTATCCCTGCAGGCGGCGCTTGCGGGCCACCACGTCCAGCGCCGTGTAGGAACGGGGATGCCCGACGTGAAGCCCCTGCCCCGACGGATAGGGAAACTCGACCAGCGCGAAAAACTTCGGTTTGTCGGTCTCATTCGACGCGGCGAAGGTATTGTCCTTCTCCCAGATGGTCTGCCATTTCTTTTCAATAACGGATGGGTCGTATCGTTTCATCGGTCTCATGCCTTTCTGAATGCCTGAACGGCAAAATAGCAAAAATAACGGGCTTATTCCTGAGGAAGAAATTCATCAAGCGGCAACTGCTCGCCGTCCTTCCACAGGCGTTCCAGATCATAGAACGCGCGGGTCTCCTCATAAAACACATGCACGATTACGCTGCCGTAATCCATCAGTATCCAGCTGGAGGAGGAATAGCCCTCCACCCGCTGAGGCTTGATCCCCTGCTGGTCCAGCTCATATTCCACATAATCCGCCAGCGCCTTCACCTGTGTGGAGCTGGTACCGGCCGCGATCACGAAATAATCCGCAATCACCGTCAGGTCCCGCACGCCGATGATTTTTAAATCCTGCGCTTTATGCTTATCCAGCGACGCGGCGATCTGCCGGACGAGTTCCCTGGACTCCATTCTGCTGCATCCATCCTTTCACACCCGCCAAACGGGCTGAAGCAAAGGGAAAAACCTTCCCCTGTATTTTCAACGTTTACAGGGCGGCTCAGGCCGCCGTAGTGGTGGTCGTCGGCTCGGCGGTGGTCGCCACCGCGCCCGACTGGATTACTTCGATGTCCGAAAGCACCTGTTTATGCTGATCCGCCGTGCCGCTTTCCGACAGGGCGGTAAATTTCAGGTCGCCGTTCGTGATTTCCTCGCCATATGGATTAAAGGCCTCGTTGAGGAGGGTGACAAGCGCTCCGCGATGAGGCGTGAAATAGGTCGCTCCCTCGTGCTTCGCGCTTTCCCCGGGTACGATGTAGGCCGTCATGGAGGAGACCGGCGCCTTGCCGATCTCCTGCAGCAGGGCGATCATCCGGGTCCGGGAGTGGTCGGAAAGGATCGGGGTGGAGCCGTTCATCAGCGGGCCGATCGAGTCGTTGGTCAGCTGCTTCTCGCTCTGGCGGACCAGCCGCTGGAATACCCCGAGCAAAACCTTGCGCTGCTTGAGCATCCGGGCGATGTCCCCGTCGATCCCCCCGGTGCTGTTCATGGCATAATACACGGCGGCTTCGCCGTCCAGCGTCTGTACACCGGCGGGATAATTCACCTCTCCCACCGTCATGGCCGCCTCCAGCTCCACGTCCACGCCGCCGAGCAGGTTGACCAGCTTGACCAGCGCCTCCTGTGGAATGAGAAAATAGCCGTCCACCGGCAGGCCGTAGTCGTCGTTGAACACATCCAGGAGTCCTTCCGACGCCGAACCCTTTTTCTGCGTCACCGTGGTGCCGCAGACGGTGTGCTTTCCGTCGGAGATTTCCGCATTGTCCAGCCGCCGGCGGCAGGATTCACACCAATTCAGCGGCTTGGGATTCGCCCACACGTCGCTGATCCGCTTGGCGGTTTCCGACCCATAATAGGTATCCTGCGGGAACTGAAGGATATTCACCGTATTCTTCTGCTTATCCCAGCAGAGGAGGGACAGCGCCTCGGTCGGCTTCTCCTCCGCCAGCTTTTCCTCCTCGTCCCTGCCGAGGATGCCCAGGACATAATACGCCACCTTGTCCCGGTCGGCCTCCGGCGTGGTGTCGTGGGAAGTCAGCGGCACCTCTTTCGTGTTCTGATCCGTGTCGAACATCGCTCGGTACACCGAAACCCCGCCCACGATCAGAAAAATCAGCAGCCCGACGATGACCAGCAGCAAAACGACGATGAGCACGATTTTTTTCGTCTGGGCGTTCTTCTTCTTTTTCTTCGGAGCGGCCGTTCCTGTTTTTTTCGCGCCTGCTTTCTGCGCCAGGTTGACCGGATTGCTCGGCCGGCTGTTGGAGCCTTTCCGATTGTTGCGGTTATTCTCAGGCATAGGTACCTCCCGCCGCTAATTGCGGCATCCGCTAATTGCGGCATCCGCTTTTCGCGGCCTCCGCCGTTCGTGTTACCGGCCGCTTTCGTTCCCCGCCGCTTCCCGGCGGAGTCGGTCGGCCGTCAGCTCGTTATAGGCGTACACGGCGTCCGGATGGATCGCCAGCCCGCGCTTCGCCAAATCCCGGATGGTATAGGCGAGCGCGTATTCCATGGCGGGCGCGCTGCCGAGCTCAGCCAAGCGGCGCATCTCCTCCACATCCTTGTAGTCCCGGTCGGCGGAGGTAAAGTCCGCCACAAAGAGCGTTTTTTCCAGCGGCGACATCCCGGCCCGGCCGGTGGTGTGATACCGGACGGCGTCCACAATCGCGGGATCGTCCACACGGAGCACCCGTTCGATAAACGCGGCGCCGGCCATGGCGTGCCAGAGATTGGGGGAAACCGCCTCGGTATTGTCGAGTATTATACCAAAGTCGCGCAGGATTTGCAATAATGCGTCCGGCTTCTCATCCTTTAAGATATCATGAAGGATGCCGGCGGTACGGGCTTTTTTCGGGTCCGCGCCGTACAGGGAAGCAAGATGGGCCGCCTGCTCCGCCACCGCGAGGGAATGACGGAATCGCTTTTCGGACAGCCGTCCCTGAATGATTTCAATAAACTGTTCGTCGTTCTGCATGGTTTTCTCCGGTCCTTTCCCGGTATAGAGTCCCCGTTCCCGGATATACGCCGCCACCGGCGCGGGAAGAAGCCCCGGCGGCAGGCTTCCCTCCGTCCCTTTTTGGATTTTCTCCCGCAGTTCGGTGGAGGAAACCGGCAGCTCCGGGATATCCTCGATCACGCACCGCGCGCCCCGTTTCTCCAGCGTCCGGGCGCATTTCCGCAGCGCGGCGGCGTCCTCCCCGTCCCTTGGAGCGGCGCAGAGCACCGCGAGCCGGGCGATCTGCTCAAACCGGTTCCAGGTTCCCAGCGTGAGGAACATATCCGCCCCGGTAATCAGGTACCACCGGGCGCCCGGCTCCCGCTCGTGCAGGGCGGCGAGGGTGTCGGCGGTAAAGCTGGCCCCTCCCCGCCGGATTTCCAGGTCGGATACTTCAAACAGCGGGTCGTCACCCACGGCGAGGCGGCACATTTCCAGCCGATCCTCCGCGGGGGCAAGGCTTTCCTTCCTCTTGTGGGGCGGAACATGGGTGGGCATCAGGGTCACCCGGTCGAGCGACAGGCGGCGGGCGAATTCTCTCGCCAGCCGCAGGTGCCCCTCATGGATCGGGTCGAACGTCCCGCCGAACAGCGCGTATTTCTTCACAGCCGGCACCAGCCTCCCTGCCCTTCGCCGCTTCCCGTTTTTCTCTCGTCTACGTCCTTCAGCCCTTCCTGCCGTCCCGCGGAAGCTGGATTTTCGGCTCCTTCTCATTGCGGCGGTAGAGCACGAAGGTACGCCCGATCACCTGCACCACCTCGGCATGCACGGCGGCGGCGATCTGCTCCGCCGCCTCGCGGGAGGTTAGGGGGCTGGTCTCCAGCGCCCTTCCCTTGATGATTTCCCGGGCGGTCAGCGCGTCATCCGCCTGCTTATAGATCGCGTCGTTCAGCTCGCCCTTCCCCACATGCAGGATCGGGTCGAGAGGGTTCGCCAGAGAGCGGAGAAACGCGCGCTGTTTGCTTGTCAACAATGGTATCATCCTATCTTTTCTTAAGTATGTTTACCGAAAAAGGCCGGGCTTACTCGCCGTCCGGCTTATGCGCGGCGAGATATTTCGCCAGCCGGACGGCGAACAGCCGCAGGGCGTTGCCCCGGTGGCTGATAGCGTCCTTCTCCTCGTCGGACAGCTCGGCATAGGAGCGCCCGTCTTCCACCACGAAGAGCGGATCATAGCCGAAGCCGTTTTCCCCGACCGGGCGGAACCCGATCCGGCCCGGGCATTCGCCCCGCGCCTCCACCCGGTCCCCGTTCGGGAACACACAGCAGATGGCGGAAACAAACTGCGCGCCTCTCGCCTCCTCCGGGCGGCCCTCCAGCTCGGAGAGCAGCTTACGGTTGCGGTCGGCGTCGGACGCGTCCTCTCCGGCGTACCGGGCGGAATACACGCCGGGCGCGCCGCCCAGCGCGTCCACCATCAGGCCGGAATCGTCCGCCACGGCGGGCAGGCCGGTCTGGCGGCAGGCTGCGGCGGCCTTCAAAAAGGCGTTTTCTTCAAAGGTGGTTCCGGTTTCCTCCACCTCGTCCAGCTTCCCGCCGATTTCCGCGTCCGTCACCGCGTCAATGCCGAGCGGTCGGAGAATGCGGGACAGCTCGGCCAGCTTTTTATAATTGTGGGTCGCAAGAATCATCCGCATGGGGATTCCTCCCTTTCTATGCTCTCTGTATTGAGGACATCCGGCAAAACAAAATTTTCAGGGATACGACGCAGCGAGGCGGCATATATCCCTGTCTCATTCGCTGAACAGGCCATCGGTAAATACGTCCGGGTCGAAGGGCAGCAGGTCATCGATTCCCTCGCCCACGCCGACGAATTTCACCGGCACGTCGAGGTCCTCCCGGATGGCGAGGACTACGCCGCCCCGGGCAGTACCGTCCAGCTTGGTCAGCACGATGCCGGTGATGCCTGCCGCGTTCTTAAACTCCCGCGCCTGGTTCACCGCGTTCTGGCCGGTGGTCGCGTCCAGCACCAGCAGAACCTCCTTATCCGCACCGGGAAGCTCCCGGTCGAGCACCCGGCCGATTTTGCTCAGCTCGTCCATCAGATTCTTCTTATTATGCAGGCGGCCGGCGGTGTCACAGATCAGGACATCCGCCCCCCGCGCTTTGGCGGCGGCCGCCGCGTCAAACACCACAGCGGCGGGGTCGGCGTCCTGCGTGTGCTTGACGATGTCCACCCCGGCGCGGCCCGCCCAGACGTCGAGCTGCTCGATCGCCGCGGCGCGGAAGGTATCCGCCGCCGCGAGGATGACCTTCTTCCCCTCCGCCTTATAGCGGGCGGCGAGCTTGCCGATGGTGGTGGTCTTCCCCACTCCGTTCACCCCGATAACCAGGATGACCGAGGGCTTGGTGGAAAGCTGCATTTCCTGTCCGCCCCGCAGCAGCTCCGCCACCGTCTCCTTCAGCAGGCCGCGCACCTCCTCCGGGTCGGTCACGCCGCGTTCCCTGACCTTTTTTCGCAGCTCGTCACAGATGCGGGCGGAGGTATTGGCTCCTGCGTCCGCCATAATCAGAATTTCCTCCAGTTCCTCGAACAGCTCCTCGTCGATCTTTGTGAAGGAGCGGAGCATCGAGGTCACCGACCCCATAATGGAATCGCGGGTCTTCTTCAGACCCGCGCTGATTTTTTCAAAAAAGCCCATGGCGGAATCCTCCTGTCAGATGATGATACTGTGCCGCATTCCCGGATGCCATGTTGGCATATTCCGGCAGTGCAGTTGCTATTATAGCACGCTTATAAAACCGGCGCCAGCCCCGGCGGTAAGTCCTGCGGCAGAATGCCTCGCGGTCTTTCCTCCTTTTAAAAACACGTTTCCCTTTACCAGTGTTTCCATTTTACCGGTGCGGAATGCTGTTTCAACAGAAAAGAAAGCAGCTCCTGATCCGTACCAATCCGAAATTTTTTACGATCCAGAAGCAACGGCTTCCACCCCTGAATGAACAGGCACAGCCAACGGTCGGTTACCATTATCTGGCGAACCCATATATAGGCGAACCAATCCTCTCCGCGCTCCGAACGAACAATGGCCTCATGCGGATAAAACTGGACAGTAAAAGGAACATCCACCATCCGTCGGGGATTCGGATACCGCAGAAATGGGCAGAGCAAAAAGAGGCCGATCGCTCCGGAAACCAACAGCATACCGAGTCGTCACATCGACCCTGCCGACAGGCCGAGCTTCTCCTCGACCTCGCTCGCCCGCAGCTCCAGCAGCTTGGAAACGCCCTGCTCCTGCATGGTTACGCCGTACAGGACATCGGCTTCCTCCATGGTGCCGCGGCGGTGGGTGATGACGATGAACTGGGTCTTATCCGACATCCGCCGGAGATAGGAGGCGTACCGGTCGACGTTCACATCGTCCAGCGCGGCTTCGATCTCGTCCAGCACGCAGAAGGGGGACGGGCTGACCTTCAGGATGGCGAAGAGCAGGGCGATGGCGGCCAGCGCCTTTTCGCCGCCCGACAGCACGTCCATGTTCAGGATCACCTTTCCCGGCGGCTGCACATGCATTTCGATGCCGGAATGCAGGATGTCCTCCGGATCGGTCAGCTTCAGCTCGGCCTTGCCGCCCCCAAACAGCTCGGAAAAGACGATGCCATAATGATAATTGATCTGGTTGAAACGCTCCAGGAAAATTTCCCGCATCTGGACGGTCAGCTCGCCGATCAGTTTGAGCAGCTCGTCGCGGGAAACCTCCACGTCCTTCACCTGCGCGGACAGAAATTCATACCGCTCGCTGACCTCTTTATATTCCTCGATTGCATCCACATTCACGCTGCCGAGGGCGCGGATTTTCCCCTTCAGCTCGCTCAGGCGGCGGTTGGCGGCGGATGCGTCCTCGATCGGGCGGGCGATGCTTTCCGCTTCCATGCGGGTGAGCTCGTATTCCTCATACAGCCGGCGGATCACATCGTCGTTTTCCTTTTCCAGCGCGGCGGCCTTTTCCTCCAAACGGGCAACCTCCCGTCCGGCGTTTTCCCGTTCCTCCGTCTTTTCCCGGACAAGGCGGCGGAGCTCGGTCTGCTTCTGCTCCCCCTCCGCCCGACGGGCGATCAGGGCTTCCACCTCTTTCGCAGTGTCGGCGGCCCGTGCGCGGCGCTCGGCCGCCTGTTCGGCAAGAGCGGCGATTCGTTCCTCGACGGCGGCGTTCGCCCGCTCCAGCTCCGCGATCTGCGTCAGGAGGGCCTCCTCCCTTCCCGCCGCGTCAGCCTGACGGGCCTTCAAGGTATCCACCGCCGCATGGGCGGCTTCGATCTCCTTGTTCAGCGTCACCGTCCGCAGCTTGGTTTCGGTCACCCGGGCGGAAAGCGCCTCCCGCTTCTCAGCCAGCTCCTGGCGGCCGCCGGTCAGGGCGGCGAGCTTTTCCTCCACCGCCGCCTTTTCCTCCCCGGCGCGGGCGGCTTCCGCCTCCGCTTCGGCGGCGAGACGCCTGCATTCCTCCGCCCGTTCGCCCAGCGTTTTAATCTCATCGGCGAATTCCTTCACCGCCCGCTCGTTCGCCTCGGCCTGCTCGGTCAGACGGCGGAGCTCCGCCTCAAAGCGGATGCGGTCCTCCTGCGCGGTGGCCAGCTCCCCGCGGGTGCCGGACAACGCGGCTTCAGCGGCGGCGGCCTCCTGCCCGGCGGCCTTCCACGCTGCGCGGGCCTGCTCGGCCTTCTCCTGCAGGACGGCGGCCTGCGCCGCGATCCGCTCAATCTCATTCCGGCGGGAGAGCAACCCCGCGTTCTTTACGCTGGAGCCGCCGGTCATCGAGCCGCCGGCGTTCACCACCTGCCCGTCCAGCGTGACCACCCGGAAGCGGTAGCGGTATTTCCGGGCGATGGTCACAGCGTAGTCCATATCCTCCGCCACGGCGGTGCGGCCGAGCAGGGAGCGCACGATTCCCTCGTATTCCGGGTCGTATTTCACCAGGGAGGCGGCGATCCCGACAAAGCCGGGCTCCGCTTCCAACCCCGGCTCGGACAGCAGATTCCCCTTTACCGACGAGAGGGGCAGGAAGGTAGCCCGCCCGCCGTTGTTCTCCTTCAGGTAGGCGATGGCCCGCTTGGCGTTGTCTTCCGTCTCGACCACGATGTTCTGAGTCGCCGCGCCGAGGGCGGTTTCCACCGCGAGGGCGGTTTCCGCCCCGGTCTCGATCAGGCGGGTAACCGGGCCGCGAACACCCCGCAACGCCCCCCGTTCCGCCTGCTTCATGATGGTTTTGACGCTGTGGGCGAAGCCCTCCATATTCCGCTCCAGGTCCTCCAGGAGTTTCACCCGGCGACGCTTCTCCTCCGCGTCCAGCCCGAGCTGGTCGGCCTCCTGCTTGGCGGCGTCCAGCCGCCTGGCGCGGGACTGGTACCGCAGCTCATACCCCTTTACCGCATTTTGGAGGCTCTCCACCTTCTCCTCGCAGGCGCTGAGAGCGGCGGCGCATTCGTCCGCCTCCTTTTTCGCGGCGGCGCTCTGCTGATTCCGCAGGGCAATGCCCGCCGTCAGCTGGGAAAGACGGAGGGTGATCTCCTGTAAAGAGGATTCGCTTGTCACTCCTTTTACCCGGATATCCGCGATTTTCAGCGCGATGTCCGACGCTTCCCGGGACAGCGTCTCCATCTGGCCGGACACCTCGTCGCTGGAACGGGACAGTCCCTCCAGCTCCTCGCTCAGGGCAAGCCGCTCGGTTTCGGCTTCGGCAATCGCGGCCTTTTTCGTCTCTGCTTCGGCGAGCAGACGGTCGATTTCCTGCCCGAACTCCTCCCCGCCGGCCCGGGACTGCTCGATTTCTCCCCGGATACGTCCGATGTTTTCCGTGTTGTGGAAGATGTCGTTACGCAGCACGGCCGCGTCCCCATCGCAGCGCGCAGCTTCCTCTTCCAAAGCCTGCGCTCCGCGGCGCACCTCCTCGATCTGCACGGCGATCTGCTGGGCCGCGAGGGCAATCCGCTCGATCTCGGCCTCCTGCTCGTCGATCGCGTCCCCCGCCCCGTCGTACTGGGTGCGGGCCAGCTCCAGCTTGGAGGTCAGCTCCCGCATCGCTTCGCGGGAGGCTTCCAGCGTGTGGAGCCAGAGGCCGATCTCCAGTTCCTTTTTTTCCCCGGCGTATTCCAGAAATTTTTTCGCCTTTTCTGCCTGTTGGGCGAGAGGGCCGACCCGCTCTTCCAGCTCCTGCAAAATATCCCGCAGGCGGAGGAGGTTGTCCTCCGCCGCGCTCAGACGGCGCTCCGCTTCGTTTTTCCGGTACCGGTATTTGGCGATGCCGGCGGCTTCCTCGAAAATCTCCCGCCGATCCTCCGACTTGGAGGCGACGATATCCCCGATCCGGCCCTGCCCGATGATGGAATAGCCGTCCCGTCCGAGGCCGGTATCCATAAACAGCATCTGGATGTCTTTCAGCCGGACGGTCGCCCCGCCGAGGAGGTATTCGCTTTCCCCCGACCGGTAATACCGGCGGGTGACCTTCACCTCGTCGTTGTCGTAATCCAGCCGGCGGGCGGTGTTGTCAATGACGAGCGATACCTCGGCGAAGCCCACGCCGCGGCGGGCTGCCGTACCGTTGAAGATTACGTCCTCCATCTTGGAGCCGCGCAGGCTTTTGGTGGACTGCTCGCCGAGCACCCAGCGGATCGCGTCGCTGATATTGGATTTGCCGCTGCCGTTCGGCCCGACCACCGCGGTCATCCCCTGTCCGAAGGACAGCACCGTTTTGTCGGGAAAGGATTTGAAGCCCTGCAGCTCCAGGGATTTGAGAATCATAGGGTACCTCCCAAAGTCGTCGTTGGAATCGGATCGCTGTTTTTACTATGTCCGGCATGGATATCCGTCGGGGCTGTCCGTAGCGTCATCCGCCCGGTGTTAATGCCGCGCCGGGAATTCCGTAGTTTCCGGAACCTTCTCCTCCGGGCCCGGAAGGCCGGAAAGCGGAGGCCCCTGTAAAGGAAAAAAGCAGACGTACGGAATGAAATCCGAAAATCACGGCGGGGAACATCGGCGTTTTCTTTCGTTTTTGCCGCGATGAGGAAGAATACAGCCGTTTTCTTCCGACGGAATCTTCTCCGCAGAAGGGGGAAGAAAATTACCGGAATTCGGCTGGTTTTACGTTTTTCCGCCCTGCTCTTTTCCACCACGCTTGCCCGCTTTGTCTTCTCCAAAATGTCGGCGTATTTTACCTTTTCACACTTTTCACATTTTTCCACCCAAAGGCCGATTTGGTGGAAAATACGCCGTATATTTACAATTCTCCTTTGCTTTATACAGCAGACGCTGCCCCTTTTTCAGGCGGGCTGCGTCCTGCAAAAAGGCATATTCCGCCTATTCACCGTTTTCACATTTTTCCACCCGGAAGCCGATTTGGTGGAAAACTCGCCGTACATCAACGGATTAAACCGGATATTCCTGTATTTTTCCGCTTTTTCCGTCGAATCCGTCCGTATATTTTCCTCCCACCACACAATGGGTCGTACGACTCGCCTCAGGGAAGGAAAAGGGAAATCAGCACGGTGATCAATCCGGATACCCCGATCGCGATGCTGCTCATCGCTCCCTGAACCTCTCCCAGCTCAATGGCCCTGGTGGTGCCGACAGCATGGCTGCAGGCGCCGATCGCCACCCCGGCTTCCACCGGATCCTTCACCCGAAACAGACGGATCAGCGCCGGAGCGGCCATCGCTCCCAGAACACCGGTCACGATCACCGCCGCGACGGTGACAGACACGATACCGCCGTGCGCCTCAGACACCCCCATGGCGATAGGCGTAGTTACCGCTTTCGGCAGCATGGACATTGTCAGCGCGTCGTCCAGCCCAAACAGCCGGCAGAGTCCGAACGCGCTTGCCATCGAAGCGAGAGAACCCGCCAGGCACCCCGCCAGGATGGGCAGAAAATGCTTTTTCAGCACGGCAAGCTGTCCGTTACTCCAAAGTCCCTCCAAATCCTCCAGCACCTTTGGGTCCTGCTCCAGATCCCGGAGAAGCTGTGTAACCTGCTTTGGAGACAGGTACACGCCGGAACAGTAGTTTTCAATGATCTGATTTTCTGCCGGATTTGGAAAAGCTGTTGGTGTCACCTGTGCCCATGGGGTGAAATACCGGGCATATTCCGGCTTTTCTTCCACCAGGAAAGAAAAGGCACTGCCTCTGGTGTAATAGTAATCCCGGAAAAAGCCCTGGATCACCGCAATATAAAAGCCGTGGCTCTTATCAAACAATTCATCCGGCTCTGTCCCCGCACCGACCCGCAGAGTATCCAGATATTTTTCCGCATAGAAGTCCTCCATTCCGTGCTGTGCGGCAAGGGCCAGCACCTTTTCCTCCTGCCCCTGCTGTACCCAGGAAAGCGGGGTAAAATACCATTCCCGCATTTCCTCTGGTGAAATCGGGTGAAAACTCACATCGTATCCCATAAAAATCCTCCTTAGAAATCCATCAAGATGGGCACCTGCTGTTCCTCTGCAAAACACATTGCTTGCCAGAACATTGAGAAAGCAAACTTAGCCAGTGACTCGGTGTCATACTGAGTATGTTCTGGAATGTCTGTTTTGCTGTACTGCCCATTCGGACCTACAGTACCGTCTACCGGATAACCTTCTGTTTCGGTCCAACTTAAAATCGCTTTCTCATCAGCCTGCCATGCCAGCTGATTCAGTTTTTCCAGTTCTTTCCGAAGCCCTCCCACTGTACCAATTGTGGCTGTATCGTTGGTAGGAAGCGGCCCTTGAAACAGGAAGCTGTCCGACAAAGGGATCCACCAGGTAGCACCGCGAAACAATGACCAAACCCGTTCTTCATCTCCCGAAAGACGGGCGATAACAGGGTTCTTCATGAAGTCCCAGTCTTTTTCCACAGTAGGTGGCACCGGTTCCTCGTATGTACGACAGGCGGCTACCAGCAGCATGGCGCCAAAAGCATCCCAGTCCGGCTTGTCGGTGTAGTAAGGCTTTTCGTTATTTTCCGGCCATGGTGTATAAAGCTCATGTCCTGGCGCTGCAATTGCCGCCAGAATCTGATCCCGCCAGTTTTCCACGATATCCTGTACTTCAGCAGGACTCATTTCTTCCTCCTCATCATCAACCGCCGCACCATCCGGCGTGATTTTTTGGAAGGTATAGCCGTTTTCTTCCGCCCATTGTTGAACAGCACTTTTCCAGTTATGCGCATAATACCGGGTCAGTGTTCCAGCGTAGATATCAAGTCCCATAATTTTTTCTCCTTTTCTTTTATATCAAAGTAGCTCCAGAGTACAATCATGTCCAGAACTGTTAGTATCCAAAATAATTTCTGTAATGGTGTCCATGGTCTCTTGACCCAGATCACGGACGCTTTTTTGATAGGCAATCCATTTGATGTGAATAGGCTCTCCATACTCATGCCGTCCAAAACCGCCACGGAGAATATCATTAAAGGCATTTAGATTTCGCCCAATCTTCCAATTAAGGCCACAGGTAAACACTTGTTCTACTTCATCATAGAAGCCAGCTATAGCTGAAAAGTGGCGACCGTCTATGGTGAACGCCTGCCGCTGTGGTTGCTTTGCCAGCATGGTATCCCTCCGTTCTTATATCATTTCATACAGCAAGGCAGTGTCGTCACGGACCAGCTCCAGATGGGAGCACAGTGTTTCCAAACCACTTTGCACTGCCTCGACAGTCAAATCCCAGTCTGGAGCAATTTCGACGGCCAACTCTGGGAGATCCTGTTCCCGCAGAGCTTCCAACAAATCAGACGCCAATTTTCCCTCCATCAGAGCACAGTCCAGAGTTTCCTCTGTCTGAGGAGCAGGGAAGCGGACATCTATATCCAGTTCGCTCTCGCAGTAGTCCCAAATAGCCATATAAACCGCACCGGAGCAGTTGCCATTGGATAACTCCTGCCGCTGGTTATTTTTTATCAGATAAAAGGACGCGATCTGTGACATGGTGGTTCCTCCTAAATGTTATTCGCTTCCATCAGTCCTTCGGCCTGCATCCGAATCACATAGAAAGCCCGCACCCAGTCCAGCTCCTGCTCCATGGATTCCTCCAAAGCCAGCAGGCGGCGCTTTCCCAGCCTGCGGTCCAGGAGGGCAAAGATGCGGACAAGGGGATTCTCGCTGACAAGGCTTTTCTCGATGCTCTGGTTGTCAAAGATACCAAACGCCTCATAGAACACCTTTTGGTCAAAGGTGCCCTGCTCCAGCGCATAGGCATGAGCCTGGTTGATGGCCTCTTTTGCGGAGTCGCAATCTTTCAGCGTTGTGGACCGCAGGTGATGAAATTTCGTCCACACATTCTCAAAATAGGTGTAGTAGTTGCTCCGCAGCACTTCCACACCGTCCATGCGAATGGCTGCCCGGCCCTCATGGTCGGCGCTTTTGCTGTAACTGGTGGCAAAATACTGGATGTGGCCCCGGAGTGCCGGGCACAGGTAGTCATTCTCCAATTTGTTCCGGATTCCGCTCCAGGTTGACATAGGTACTTGTCTCCTTTCTGATGCCGTTGCGGGCGTTGCCCCTTCCGCAGAATTTGCCTTTTGTGTTTGAAGTGTTATCCGTTGAATCCGCCGACTTCAATTTTATATTTGCAGTTGACCTCGATACAAACTAAATGTCACATGAAATAGTCAGGTTCCGCATCCAAGTCGATGTAAAAGCCAGTTTCACTTCCATTTACAAATACTGTTACATTGTTTACGAATAGTGCTTTTACA
>ERZ827520.2180-NODE-2180-length-19172-cov-3.222681_pt1 | contig 19172 bp, 13 predicted proteins | sample MGYA00519581_ERZ827520 | MGnify/ENA primary metagenome ERZ827520 (study PRJEB31778, sample SAMEA3449339) | human gut metagenome | biome: human gut; feature: human-associated habitat; material: faeces | place: United Kingdom | collected 2010/2012 ...
GCCGCGCCGCATGTTGAGGCAGATCGCCGAGGCTGAGAGCGCCCCGTAGGTACAGCCGTGATAGGCTGTCTGAAAGGTGATGATTTCGCTGCGCTCCGTGTATTTGCGCGCGAACTTGATCGCCCCGTCTATGGAATCGGAGCCGGATAAGCCGTAGGCGACCTTTTTGGCGAAGTTTCCCGGCGTCAGTGAGGTCAATTTTTCCGCCAGTTCCACGGAGGACTCTTCGTACATATAGCCGACGGTATAGCATAGCAGCTTTTCCGCCTGTTCTTTTATCGCGGCGACGACGCGCGGATGGCAGGTGCCGGTATTCAACGAGGCGGCGCCGGCTGAAAAGTCAATATAATCATTGCCGTCGGCGTCCTTCAGCAGGGCTCCGCTGCCGGAGGCGGCCGCAAAGGGATAATATGGCGAGCGTGACGAAGGTGAAATCACTTTTTCATCGCGGTTCACAATAGCGAGGGATTTCTGAATCTTTTTCATCGGGGGCCTCCTTCTGACGGCGGGCGGTCAATTCGTGATTGTAATGCCAGAACAGAGGACGAAGGCTTTTGGGGCAAAGGCTTCGTCCTCTGAAAGATGGACTCATGACGGAGAGTGGCGGAAATCGCATGCCGCTTCACTCTCTGTCCATATCAACGTTGAAAGACTATCCCTCCTCCGGAAATACGAGCGCGGTCCTTTTTTCGACTTTATCGGCCCTGTCCTTGCCCCAATAGTTGCCTATGCCGAGGTAGGAGAGGATTATCGCCACAAATGGGTTGATATAGTTCAGGAAGCAGTAGGGGGCGTATTCCAGCGTCGGAACGCCCAAGGCTCCGGACTGGAAGGCGCCGCACCCCGTCCATGGTACGAGCACGGCAGTGAGCGTGCCGCAGTCTTCCAGCGTGCGCGACAGCATGCGCGGCGAAAGGTCCGTTCTGGCGACCGCCGACTTAAACATACGGCCGGGGACGACTATCGCCAGGTACTGGTCGCCCAAGAAGACGTTGCTTACAAAGCATGATGTGACTACGAGGCTTACAAAGCCGCCGACGGTGCGGACCTTATAGAGCAGCGGATTAAGCAGTACGGTAAGATAATGGCAGCTTTCCATCACTCCGCCAAGGACCAGCGCGATCATGATCAGAGACAAGGACCACATCATACTGTCAATGCCGCCGCGATTGACCAGTTCGACGACCATCGAGCTTATTTCATGGGCGGTCTCCGCGGCGATGCCGTGGATGCCTAATTCGTTCATCACGGCTGGAAGGGTCTCCATCGCCGTCTCTGAGAGTTTGGCGGCGACGGATGATTCATATCCGTAATGGATCGCAACAAGTGCGTCATGAAGAGACTTGCCCTGTATCATGGCGATCACAGAAGCCGCCGCCGTACCGGCGATCATGCCGGGAAGGGCCGGGCACTTCATCGCCGTCAGCCCTAGGACGACTATGGGCGGTATTGCGACGTACAACGGGTTGATCGGAAATTCCGCGGCGATTATCTTCTGGAAGGCTTCGATACGGCTGGTGTCGAAAGCCGCGTTGGCTCCGCCGTATGAGAATCCGAGAACGATCGTTATCACGACGACGATCAGATAAGAGGGTATCGTCGTCCACATCATCGCGCGTATGTGGTCGAAGAGGTTCGACCCGGATACCGCTGGGGCCAGGTTGGTCGTGTCGGAGAGCGGGGACATCTTATCCCCGAAATAGGCTCCGGAGATTATAACGCCTGCTGTGAGCGGCGCGGGGATGCCAAGCCCGGCGGCGATGCCGATGAGGGCGACTCCGACCGTGCCGCCGACCCCCCATGAAGACCCCGTGGCGACGGCGATGATCGAACAGATGATCAGCGTCGCGAATAGGAAGATGCCGGGCGAAAGCACGTCAAATCCATAATAGATAAGTCCAGGTACGACTCCGGCCTGTACCCATGAACCCACGAGCATGCCGATAGCGATCAGGATGAGGAGCGCGCCGATCGACGAGGAGATTGCGTTGCATACGGCGATCTCCATCTCCTCCCAGGTCACGCCTACGATAAATTTGCCTACAAGCGCCGCGACGATCGCGGCCACGGCGATCGGCACGTGGGCGTCAAGGCCGAGGCCGAGCAATCCAAAACTTATTATTCCCGCGATACAGATGAAGGTCCCCAGGGCGACGGGGAAGGTAGGTCTCTTTGTGCTGCTTTCCATATTTTTTATTCCTCCGCTTCTGTTTCTGGATATTTTTGGTTCTGGTGCTTTTATTGCGCTGTGCTAAAAAATTAATAAAACATCCGGCGGGCGGGATACCCCCGTATGACCGTCCGCTGCTGCCATTAAAGGCTGGCCCCGGGATAACCGGGGTTATCAGGCTGCGCCCGTGACAGACATGGGCGCAGCCTGTGGTTTACAGTCTCTTCTCTATTTCCTTGATGAGCGCGTCCTCTGTCGGCGTGATGTTGTCAAAGACGACTTCGTTGTTGATAAGGAGCGTCGGAAGCGTCGCCACGCCTAGCGCCATCGTGCGTTTGATGCCGGCGGCGCTTTTGATCAGCGACTCACGCCAGGTGAGCCTGTCGCCGTAACGTGGGGCCACGTTCTTTACCGCCTCGCACATATACTGGCAGGGCGCGCAGCCCTCCGAGTCGAGCGTGACTATCTCGATGAAGACCTTGCCGGGCTCGATCGTCACATCCTCGAAAACGTCTCCCGATTCCTCGGCGCTGCTGAGCGCCTCTTCCAACGACATGAAACCGGAGGTTTCGGAGGGCTCTTCGCCTGTCGCGGCATACTTGCCGACAGCCTCGAGGTTATAAAATGGCGTATCGTAAGGCAGGTCACAGCCGGGGGAGAGGATATATCCTCTGCGTCCGCCGGTCTCTATCCTCTTTTTGACGTCCGCAACGCATTCGCGCGGAGAGCCGAAGAGCAAGGTCGTCGTCAGGGGGATGTTTCCCTCGAAAGAGACGCGATACTTGTCCGCGAGATCCTTGACGAACTGGAGATCCACCTGTTCGTCGAAGGCGATCGCGTCAGGCTTGCTCTGCATCATGAGTTCGATATTCTTCGTGGCGTTGCCGCAGCAGAAGAGCGTGACGATGCCGCCCTTGCCGTGCACTTCGTCGATCACCGGTTTCATGTAAGGCGTGACGAAGGCTTCAAAATGTTTGGGGGCGATCTGGCTGGTCATCGGGTCGACGACGGCCACGACGTGCGCGCCGGTCTCCATATACCACTCGCCCATGCGGCGTGTGATCTCCGCGCAATACTCAAGGACTTTATGCGCTTCGTCCGGTTTTTTCATCATGTCCATGATGAAGGCCGAACCGCGCAGATGGAGCGCTAGCGTGAAGGGACCGCAGCAGAGGGCGAAAACGGCCTTTTCACCGCCGATTTTCTCTACGAGTTTTCTCGTCGCCTCGAAAAACATCGGCAGGCGTCCCTTGTCCTTGGTGAATTCGGGCAGATCTTCCAGCGTCTTGCCCTGCGCGAGCACATGGCCCGTGACCGCCGGCGGATTGTTCTTGCTCCAGTGCAGGGCGCATCCGAGGACTTCGGCCTCCGCCTGCAGGTCGAACGCCGAGCATACGCCGTCAGCATAATAACGTTCTGCCGCCGTGCAAACGGCCTCAACAAGAATGTCTCCGTTCTTTAAAAGCTCCTCGGCGTTTGAATCTACGAGCTTAGCCACATGGACGCCGGTGAAGGGGACCCACGGCACGCGGTCGACCTCTTCAAAATGCAGAGCCTTCAAAACTCTCTCTTTTCCGTTCATGTATTCACCCCGTTCTTAATGTTTAAATGCTTATAGACAGAGAGGCGTTGTTAGCGCCTCCCTGTTTTGCTTGCCGGTATTATTAATAGGCGAATTCGACGCCGAGCTTGTTGAGTTCGTCCCTCATGCGCTCGTACTGGTCGAGATATTCCTGACGCGGCGCGAGTTTATCCATGTCGTAGACTTCCTGGATATGTTTGCCGTAGTTGTCGACGGGGATAAGCTTTTCGTATTTCTCCATCAATTTCTGGCAGATCTCGTTGGCCTGGGCTCTGGTCAGGCGCATTTTGAAAGAAGCCTCGGAGGTCTCATGGTAGAAGCGTGATTCAAGCGGCGTGGCCATATCGGTAAACTTGTTGCGGCAGGTCGCGGCGCCCCAGGGGTTGCCGCCCGAGGATTCCGTAGCGATCGCGTGGTTCGCGCACTCCCAGTAAAGCTGCTCCGTTCCGGGACCGGCGTTCGCGAAGAGGTTGTTGAGGAAGATGAGGTTCGAATTGCGCGACATCGCCTGGCTCAGTACGCTCTGGAGCCAGAGAAGCTCTCTCGTGGTCGTCGACTGCCACTTGAGGTGGAAGGGGAAGTTCAGCGCCCAGCAGGAGCCGTAGAGGCACGCGCCTTCAATATTGTAAGCCGTCTGGAGGATAAGCGTGCCCTCCGTGCCGCCCGCGTGCCCGCCGAAGATGGCGCCGCAGAGGTTGCCGAAGACGTTGCCGTATGAACGGTAGTGGAGCGACTTGTTGAGCATCGCGTTGTTGGTCGTCATCTCGGTGAGGATCGAGACCATACGCCCATCAAGATGTGACTGACGCACGCCCCAGACGGGGTTGCCCGCCGCGATCTGTGCCTGCGCCGATTCCGCGGTGCCGACGGAGACCGTCCACACGTCGGGACGTCCGACGAGACGCTGCGCGTCTCTCAAGTTCATCGCGTGCTCCATCGCCGCCGCCACTTCGGTCGGGCTCTGCGATGTCGCCTTGCGCCCCATGAAGTCCTCAAGCAGAGGAGCGCAGAGGCCGTCGAGCAAGGGTTCCTTCAGGTAAGCCATGCAGGCCTTCTTGTGGATGTCCGTGCTGAAGTTGGCGTCGGGGCTGAAGAGGTGGAAGGGACGGCGCTCCTTGTCCTCGATCGCGCGGACCTGGAGCCAGCGCTGGTCATGACCGGCGCCGATCATATATTTGGGGCGTTTCGTGTAGAGCACTTCGTAGACTTCGCGCTCCGTGAACTTCATCACGCGGTGGGTGTCCTGATTGTAAACGCCTACGGAAACGAAGAAATCCTTCGCGGCCTCCCATACTCTGTCGGCGAGGGCGTCGTCGCAGTTGACGATCGTCTTTCCGTCGTACTTGACGTCATGCTCTTTTATGACTCTTCTCATGTTTGGGATGAAACTCTTGAGCATCCACTCGCTCTGATCCTTGTAGAACGGGCCGTCGTCAGCCTTTGCGAATACTTCCCACATTCTGAACGTTGACATTATCTATTCCCCCATTATCCTGATATTGATTATCCGAGAAGCTTCTTGAGCTTCGCCGCGCACTCGAACGCGTCGAATGACCAGACGTCGGCGCCGATGCGCTCAGCCCATTCGACAGAGGTCGGAGCCCCGCCTACGCAGACAAGGTACTTGCCCTTCTCTCCGGCATCTTTGACGAGCTTGATAAACTCTTCCTGTCCTGGCATTGTCGTGGTCATCAGGGCTGAAAGTCCAACGACGTCGGCCTTTTCCTTGCGGGCCGCGTCGAGGTAGGCTACGGGGTCGATGTCAGCGCCGAGGTCGACGACGTTGAAGCCGTTGGCCTGGAGGACGATGCCGACGATGTTCTTTCCGATGTCATGATAGTCGCCCTTGACCGTGCCGATGATCACCGTCTTGGCCGTCGTGCCGTCCGCCGTGGCGACAAGATGCTCCTTGAGTACCGACATGATCTGCATGAAAGCGTCGCCCGCGATCATGAGATCTGGAAGGAATACTTCGAAATTCTCAAACTTCTGCCCGAGGATGCCCATCTCCTCGGTGAGGCCGTTCATGATCTCCTGTGCCGCCGTGCCTTTGGCGAGCATGTCGTTTACAAGAGCGACCGCCGCGTCTCCGTCACCATCAACCATATACTGGCGAACCTGTGCTATTGACATAAATACTACCTCCGTCTTTGATTTAGTTTTTTGAAACATGGTTTTCTCTCAATGGGTAGAAGATATCACTCCTCTGCAAAAGGGATGCAAAAACGATTCCGGTCTATTCTTGAATGATTTTGAAAGCAGGATAAAAGCCGCTGAAGTTTTTTACGCTTATTTTGCTGACCTGAATATAATGCCCGCGGGGTTTATTGTTTATCACTGATTAAAATTGAATATTTCCGATTGCTGGCTGGACGTGATGTAGAGATACCTCTGGCCGATAGGATGATTTGAAAGCTGGAAAAGCACCAAGCCCCGGACTTATTGGAAGCTGGCCCGGGACTTGTTTATGTTGCTTATTTTACTGTGCTATTGCGTTTTTTCAAAATCTTTTCTGATGTCGTTCAATAAATGAGGATCTCTTAAGATGTCGGCTCCCACTCCGGCGAGACATTCGATTACCTTGTACATTTGTTCTATCGCAAAAGGAGAATCCGCGTCTTTAAGAAATTCCAGCGTGTGTCCGTCGGAGTCAGGGCCGACCATCTTCATCCACGGATGAATAGAAGGTATTTCCTGGCTGACGTTGCCCATGTCGCTGCAGCCACCGGTTCGAAAATCTTCAAGATACTCGGTAATTCCTGCCGTATGAAGATGATTTTTGTATAGGTCTATCATAACCTTATTATTTTTCATGCAGGCGATCGGAGGTTCGAACATTTTGATATCCACTGTGCAGCCGGCGGTTTGCGCCGCTGAACGGGCGATAGCCATAATTTTGTTCACAAGCTTTCGGAAATATTTAATATCCTCGTGGCGAATCTCGACGCGCAGGGATGCGGTATCAGGAATTATATTCACGGCCGTGCCGCCGTTGGTAACTATCATATGTACGCGTGAGCCGTCAAGCATTTGTTGTCTCATGAGACCCACCGCGCCATAAAATGTGACGGCAGCGTCGAGCGCGTTGACACCGCTCTCAGGCGAGCCTGCGGCATGCGATGCGCGCCCATGAAATGTGACGTCATAGCCTTCAAGATTTACGAGGTTTGAGGCCAGCGCGGTAAACTTCATTGGATGTGCCATCATAGCCACATCTACCTTTTTAAACCACCCTCCGGCGAGCAGCCCAGGTTTACCGCGCCCCGTCTCTTCGGCGGGAGCGCCGAAGAGATAGACGCTGCCGTTTATATCTGTCAGCAGTTCCGCCAGCGTGACCGCTGTCCCGAAACCTATCGCGCCGATGAGGTTATGTCCGCAGGCGTGTCCCATTCCCGGCAAAGCGTCATATTCGGCCACAATGCCGATGCTTGGCCCATCTCCGCTGCTCTTGTGGGCTACAAAAGCTGTCGGCAGTCCTTCGATCTCTTTATTGATGATAAAATTTTCCCGCCGTAAAAGTTCAATGAACTTTTCTTTAGCCTTAAACTCTTCCATCTCGATTTCCGGATTGTCGTAGAGAAATTTTTCCAGACCCCTGATGGCAGTTTTTTTGAGTTCTAGTATATCGGAGATTTTTTTCAAGGCGCAGCTACCTCCAATGATTATTTTAGAACGGTCCGTAGTTGATTGAGACCGCAATCGCGATCAGTATTGACGCTATTATCGTAATGTAGAGGAAGTATGGAGCAAAAAATCTCCACCATTTATTAATGGGGACGCCTGATACGGCGCAAAGCGTGGCGCATGCCGTGGGCCAGAAAAGGTTGGAGAATCCGTCGCCGAATTGGAAAGCCAGCACTGCGATCTGCCTGTTGATGCTCAGCAAATCGGCGAGCGGTATCATGAGCGGCATTGATGTGACAGCCTGTCCGCTGCCTGAAGGGATAAAGAGGTTCAGCATGGTCTGAAAGCCGAACATCGCTTCCGCCGCGACGATTTTGGGCATTCCGCTGAGGCCGTTTGAGAAGTAATAGCAGACCGTATCGATTATCTGCCCTTTTTGCAGGACGATAAGAATGGCACGTGACAACCCGATGACGAAGGCCGCGAAGAGAATATTCTTCGAAATATCGACAAAGGCGTTGCAGGTGTCGTTGATGCTCTGTTTATTGACGAGTCCGATGACGAACATCATTACGATAAATATTGCCGAAAGCTCTGAGAAATACCAACCATATTTAATTGCTCCGTATGCGAATATTATGACGGTTGAGAAACATAGAGCCAGAGAGATTTTGTGCCTTGTTGTAAAATCTTTCTCAGCAAGCTCTTTTGACGAGGCGTTGGATAAAAATGGGAATTCAACCCCGTAAACGAAACTTTTTTTAGGGTCGGCTTTAACCATGCGTCCGTAGCGATACATATAAAAGAGAAAAAATGCCATGAAGCAGAGGTAACAGCACCAACGAAACGCCATTCCGGAAAATAGCGGCAGTTCGCCGATAGTCTGCGCAATGGCTACCGTGTATGGATTGATCGAAGCTGCGGCATAGCCTGTCGCCATTCCTCCAAGAACGGTAATGGCTCCGTATAGCGGGTCGTAGCCTAAAGCGACGCCGAGGCTCATCACCACGGGAACGAAACCGTACGTTTCCTCATATATACCGAAAGAAGCGCCCATAAAAGAAAATATTATGGCGATCAGCGGCATCGCGTAATGGTCTTTGCTCTTTAATTTTCTTATCAGCGCGCCTACCCCCGCGTCAAAGGCGCCCACTTTGATCAGCATAACCATGAATCCATATGAGAAGAAAGTGAAGAAGATGATGTTCGCCGCGTCGACCATCCCTTCATAGATCGACATTACCATCTGCGGCAGGCTTACAGGCGTGTGCGCTACAAGCTTGAATGTTCCCGGCACGACGAGCGTGCGTCCGGTCGCCTCGTCAAAAGCCCGTTCAAATACCCCCGAAGGTATCAGCCAAGTGAGTGCCGTCGCTATCATAATAAAAATAGAAATCACTACAAAAGTATTGGGTGTTGAAAATTTCTTTTTTGCATGCTCTTCTTTCATATAACTCACTCCCTGCTAAGTAATGTATGGTTCACAAAAAAACTACCCCGCCGCGCTGTAAAATAATTTATTTTCGCGTCACGGCATCACCTCGATACGTCAATGCATTGTTGGAAACAGCTCAATGAATTTTATTTATAATGTTTCATATTTATTGTGTTAGTTTTATATTTGTACCGTTAATAGGCTAGCATTGTACGGTAAAACCCCTGCAAAAAAATGGGCGTGTGTATTTTAAATATGGGCGAAATAGAAATTTATACCGAGGTTTTTTTGCAATTTTTTTGACTCGAAAAAATATAATGAAATAAGAATTTTTATTTGCAAAACAAGATAAAAGAAGGTTCATGTTGTAACATTATTTATAACAGTAAAATGTTGCCGTGTTATATCATATTTGACGGTTGGTAAAATAAGGATTTGCGGGTGAGACGATGTGAAATACAAAGTACGTTTTTTGGGGACGCCGGAACTTTTCATAGATGGTATGCCGCACGTATTCCCCTTTAAAAAGGCGCAGATACTTGCGCTTATGCTGATTGAAGAAAAGACTCTGTCGAAGGATAAAATATGCGAGTACCTGTGGGCCGATAAGACGATGGATAAGGCGCGCCGGAACCTGAGCAACGCATTGAGCCACATAAAAAAAATTCTGCCTGTGAATCTCAGCAGCGGCGGATCAGTCTTACTTGATACAAAATTCAAAATCGAACGCGATATCGACCTGTTGCCTCGGATAGACGCTCTGGGCTGGACGGAGATATCAGACTTGTGCCGTCCGTTTTTGGACATTGCGGAGATAGATGACTGGCCCTCTTTCAGCGATTGGCTGCTGCCTAAGAGACAGCATTATCACAACATGCTGGTGAGGAATCTCAAGAAAAGGGCGCAGACGCAGCTGGCTGGTTTCGCCGAAAGCCGCTTTGACGACGCCATCCTCTGTTACGAAAGACTTTCGGAATGCGAACCTTACGATGAAAAGATACATGGGGAACTGGTGCGGCTATATATCAAGACCAACCAAAAAATAAAGGCCGTCGATATCGCCAGATCCTTCTCGGCGCGGATCGAAAGCGACTTCGGCATCAAAGCCGACCTCTCCGATATCTCAACGCTGATGAAGAGAAAAAAGGAGGTCCCCAACATAAGGACGTCGTCGCACAACAGCGAGGAGAGCCCGCTGGCCCGGAACGACGAGATCCTGCGGATGCTTGATTTCTTTTCCGGCGCGGTGCCCGGTCGTTCTCTCTGCGGTTTGGTGTGGGGTGAACAGGGGATCGGCAAGACGGTTTTTGTCAATGAAATCACATCATGCCTCATGGAAAGAGGATGGGAGTGCTTTTCTGTCGACTGTTGGCAAGAGGAAAAGTCATATCAATTGGCTCCTGTTATGCGCCTTCTGAAATCCATGCACATCTCCCCCGCGCAGCAGGAAAATATCAAATCGCTTTCCGAGTTCAGCTATTCCTATATCGCCGATCTAATTTACCAGCGCATCGCCGAAACGGGGGATGGCGCGCACCGGCTGCTTGTCATCGAAAACATCCAATGGATGGACGATGCCTCATGGAACATCATCGAATCGCTGATGTGCGACAACAGCGCGTCGCGTCACATGCTCGTTACCGGTTTTGAAGAGATACGCTCCGCCTTCATGCTGCGTACGACCCTTGCGGACGAACCCTTCGAAAAATTTGAGATAACGCTGCGAAGATTCAACCTTGAGGAGACGGGCCGCATCTGTCACGAAATGGCTCCGGACGAGGAATGGCCCAACGAGCGGATACACGACGTGTATATGCAGACGGAGGGTAATCCCTTTTTTATCAAAGAGCTGTTGAAATATAAACTGGATGGCATGATCGACGGGGACGCTCCCTATAAGAACGCCTATTTGTCGATGATAGAGCTTCTGGACGAAGATGAAAGGCTTTTTCTTGAGGCGGTTGCCGTCTGTCCCGAGTCCGCTTCGATGAAGGAGATCTCGCGTGTGTTGGAAATATCGCCGCTGCAGGTATCCAAATTCTACAACAACCTCAGGCTACACGGTTTCCTGCGAGAGCAGGAATCGTGCGGGGGCGACGTCCTTTACTATTTCACCCACGCCAAGATACGCGAGGCGCTTTTTGAAGGAATGTCAGTGTCACGCAAGGCGGCGCTTCACGCGAAAAACATGGAGATACTAGAGGCGTCTGCGCCTACCGTTCTCCAATACCGGCATAAGAAAATTTGCTCGCGGCTCTATTATCACTGCCATGAGGCGAAGCTGACGGAGAGAGAGTTGTACTGGCGCATACGGGAACTTGAACTGCATTTTATGGCCGTGCATGAGGTCTTTCCAACGCTTGTGGACCAGGACCTTATGCACTATATCCCCACCGCCGAAGACGTGAATTACACGCAAAAAGCGCTGGCCGATGCCTGGGAGATAATGAACCGCCTCTTCCGCACGGAGGGCGGCAGCCCCGACCTTTTACGTATGGAGCGTGACCTCTATATTTTAAAGGGAGGTTATCTGTGGTGGAGCGGGCGTTATGACGACGCCGGCTACATGCTGCGCGGCGCCGTGCGTAAGGCTGTGTCCATTGGCGAACCAGAGCCGGTTATAAAGGCAGGCGTACAGATGTGCTACCTCGCGATCCAGCGGGATGACGCGAAACGCCTTTCCTTTTGCGCGGAAAAACTGTACAGATTCGCGAAAAAGACAGGCTACCGCCATTGGGAGGGAGTCGCGCTCCGCTTCATCGCCATCGCGCGAATACTCGCTGGACGCCACGGCGAGGTTGAAAAATATCTGCTGATGTCGACGATGATCTTTGAGAAACTTGAAGAAAAGGGGCAAAACTACACAGTCTGTCTCATCGCCGCCGAACACTTCCGAGGCGACTGGAAACTTGCGCAGAGGGAAATCGAGGAGGCGCTCTCTTTTTATGAAAATTGTATCAATATCGGAGAATCTATAGCGCTCTTTAGGGCGTTGGGGCTGTCTCTCGCTAAGGCGGCTTTTTGCCTCATGCTCCTTGGAAGATATAAAGACGCCGAAGTATACCTGCAGCGCATGGGCAAGATCTGCAACATCATGCACACGGACTGGGAAGACGGGCTCCAGGGCGGAGGTATCGCCTTCAGCCTCATGGGGCTGATAAACTGTCTCAAAAAAGACTGGTACCACGCCGGTATCTGTTTCACCGTAGCTAAACGGCTTGTAAACGAGACGCGGCGCCCAATATGGCAGGCCATGCTCTTCTGGGCGAAGCTGGAGCTCTTCAAAATGCGTGACGACATGCCGCGCGAATTCGCGGAAAGCGTATTGAAGCATCCGCGGGAGTGGTACGAAGAGCAGCTTGAACTGCTCAGATATAAGGTCGGTTGGATAGCGGTGGATAACCAACGTTTATAATTTCTCAGTCTATATGCGTGGTCACGTTGGCAATACATATCATATATGGTGCTGTTATAAAAATATAAATGGAATGTGAAAATGGAATTATATTAACGACCCTATTTTTATTTTGCCAAGAAACGAGATGTTATTCAAAAGATGACGCTTTGTTTCTTGGCGTATTCTTGATTTCTATCAAATAGTTACACGCTATAATCATATTTTAATATATATAATTATAGTAATCTAAAAAATATGCATTATAATTTAAGAAAGAGTTACAAGTGCCTTGACAAGGGGCTAATTTTTGATAAAATGAAGAAAAATTTTCATTGTAATATTTTATATAACGCAAATTTTTCTTGAATATGTTGCTTATTAAATAAGGAGCTGGTATTATGAAACCATCGATTAAAATATTGGATAACGACGAAATTAAGTATATTGACAGGCTATCTCGAGATATTTTGACAAATGTTGGCTTTATTTGTGAAGATGAAGAGGCCATTTCTATTTTTGTTGATGCGGGCGCAACGGTAAAAGAAAAAAACAAGGTTATTTTGACAGATAAAATGATAAGCGATGCAATAGCCGCTTCCGTTCCCATGATAGAACTACATGGTCGTTGCGGGCGCAAGCCGCTTCTGGTAGGAGAGGATAATCTTTATTTTGGGACGACAGGGTTTGCCACAAACTATCTTGATTTTGAAAAAGGTGAATATAGGCCATCCACAAGCGCAGATGTTATCGATGTCATGAAGCTTTGTGATCTCCTTGATCCGCCTGACTATATTTTGCCAAGCGTAGGAGCAACTGATGTAGAGCCGGATTATGCCGACCTTTATGAGTTTAAGGCAGGGATGCTCTATACTTCGAAACATATCGAAGCGCAGGCGAAGGATTTGGTCAACGCCAAGAAGATAATAAAAATGGCGGAGTATATAGCTGGAGGCGAAGAAAACCTGAAAAAAACCCCGTTCTTTTCTTTTCTTGTTACATTGACAAGTCCGCTCCATCATCGCGGTGACTCGATGCAGCTTATTATCGAATCTGCAAGATATGGCATTCCTCTTTTTATTGAATCTGGCCCGATGGCGGGAGCCACCTCGCCAGTGACACTTTCGGAAACTATAGCGATAGCGAACGCAGAGCTCTTAAGCGCCATTGTCCTTGCGAAATTAGTGAAAGAGTCTGCGCCTGTCATTTATGCCAGTTGGGCGCGTGTTATCAATATGAAAAATGGAAATGTGAGCGTAGGATGCCCGGAATTTGGAATGCTCCGTATTGCTACAACTCAGATGGGCAAATATTACAACCTTCCTACTGGCGGCGGTGCGAACCTTTCCGATTCGTTGGAACTGGATCATCAACTTGGCGTGGAGCAGTGCGCAACAAGCCTCTTGCCCGCTCTTTCTGGAATCAACATGGCACAGGGCATGGGCCTTCTGGCCGGAATGAACGCAGTGAGCTCGGAGGCACTGGTACTTGCGTCAGAAGTCGCGAACTATATCAAGAGAATAAAAAGTGGAATCAACGTGAATATGTCATCAGAGGGGATTGACCTTATTAAAGAGGTTGGGCCACGCGGGGATTTCATCAGTACGGACCACACCCTCAATCACTTCAGGAAAGAATTGTGGACGCGTTCCATATTCGATTGTTCCGCAGTTAAGGGAAACAAAGCACATCTCGATACTAATGTTATTAAAAACGCAACCGAAAAGAAAAATAAAGTTATGAGCAAGTATAAACAGATTGAAGTACCGGCGGATTCGGAGAGTGCTTTCGAAAAGATTATAAGAGAATAAAGATGGATGATGGTTTTACCAAAGAAAAAGGGAGAGATAAATATGAGTGAGGATATACTCAGAATCATTGCGGAAGCGGTGATTGAAGGCAATGTAAAACAGGCTGCGGCCTATGCTAAAAATGCTGTGGAGAGCGGGGTGCCTGCGGGAAAAATACTTAACGAAGGTTTGATCGCAGGAATGAATGAGGTTGGCGACCTTTTTAAAGATGGCGATATGTTTGTTCCAGAAGTTCTCGTTTCTGCGAAAGCAATGCAGAGCGGCATAGACGTAATCAGCCATCTTTTGGCAGAGGAAGGGGTTGAGCGCAAAGGCAGAATATTGACGGTGACGGTTGAGGGAGACCTGCATGATATTGGCGTGAAACTTGTGGGGATGATGCTGGAAGGTGCCGGTTTTGAAGTCGTCAACATTGGAGTTGACGTTCCGGCAGCTAAGATTGTGGAAAAGGTAAAAGAACTTAACCCCGACGTTCTCGGAATGTCGGCTATGCTGACAACGACGATGGCGAAAATGAAGGAAGTAATCGATGTCCTTGAGGAAGAGGGGCTCCTTAGTTCGACAGCGGTAATGATAGGCGGTGCTCCGACTTCGCCTATGTACGCTGAAAAGATCGGTGCAATCTATTCGGAAGACGCGGCTTCTGCAGTAGCTGTAGCAAAAAAACTTTTAAATGTAGTGTAGGATAAACTTAAATTTTTATTAAAGGGGCTGGTTTGAAATGTACGTTTATCAGGTTGCAAACGCAGACAAGGAGATACCAAATGCAAGCGGGAGATATGTTGCCGGAATCCCAATTGGTGTAATTTTATTTGGAGTTGCCGGTTATACGCTTCCACCTGGAACTGTTGAAAATGCTACTACCTATAAATATCCGGTACATTTTATGGGTATACCTGCTGCAATTACTGAAAATGTTGTGAATCCTGAACCTCACCCAGAAGTTCTTAAACAACTTGTAAATGCTGGAAAATTCATGCAATCACAAGGAGTTCGCGCCATTGTTGGTGCTTGCGGATATTTTGGAAACTATCTCCCTGCCGTTAAAAAACAGTTGGATGTTCCTTGTTTTTTCTCAAGCCTTATGCAGCTTCCGGTGATATTAAATTCTATATCGGAAAATAAAAAAGTTGGTGTAATATGTGCAAATAGCGAAATACTGCCAAAATCTAATGTTCTGAAAAACTGTGGTATAACCAAAGAAAATCTTTCACGCTTGGTTATTCGTGGCGGCGGAGGAGAAGAAATACCGGAAATGACGAACAAGATTTTGAAGAATACGGGATCATATAACCCCAAACAGCTTGAGCGCGAAGTGGTTGATGTCGCTGTTGACATGGTAAAGAAAGATCCCGATATATCTGCACTGATGTTAGAATGCACACTTTACCCCGCCATTTCATATGCTGTTCAGGAAGCTTTACACATGCCCGTGTATGATTTTATGACGATGATTGATTGGGTACATAGCGCAGTCGTACAAAAACCTTATTACGGTTATATCTAAAGATTATATAGAGAGGTGAAGAAATTATGAAAAAACAATCGGTAGTCACAGTGTTTTTATTGGCAGCGGTTACAATTTTTTCTTTGGCTGGAGTTAGTGAAGCGGCAAAGCAGACGGTACGTTTAGCAGGTATTTTTCCACCGGATTATTATGTAATGAAAGCATATTACAAAATGGTTGATAAAATAAAAAATAGAACAAAAGGAGAATTAGATATAAAAATCTTCCCTTCTAATCAACTTGGGAGTTATGATCAGGCATTTCAGGAAGTTATGCGCGGTACGATAGAAATGATGGGTAACTATGCGACATCGCGCTTTAATAAGAAATTTGAGATTGCGTCATATCCTGGTATGGTTACCGGTTTTGCTGATGTTGCGAAACTTATTGCAAGAGACTCTCCTTATCACACTTTCTTAAAAGATGCCTACAAAGAATGTGGTGTGGTATACATTGGGTCCTTTGTTGACGCACTAATGGGCTGTGCTATATCAAAAAGAAAAAATGTTACTGCCCCATATGATACGAAGAGCAAAGGACTAGTTGCGAGGGTAGCAGCAGTGGAAGCATGGCGTAAATGGTATGGAGCTATGGGATATCAGGTAGCGACGGTACCTTTTGCAGAGGTTTTCTCTTCAATGCAGACTGGTATCATCGATTGTGATACCGGAGCAGGGCCAGAGGCGGCTTACGCTACACTAAAAGATGTCATGGGGTCATACATTCAATATAACAATGTTTTTGCTGTGAACGATTTCATAATAAGTAAAAGTCTATGGGATTCACTAGATGAAAAAACTCAAAAAATTATATATGAAGCGTTTGATGAGGTTGTGGCGTCAGAGTTAAATGATGCAGAAAATAGCCACAAAGAATATATTGATAAGATGCAGAAGGCTGGCATAAAAGTTCTTACGCCTAAGCCAGAAGAGCAAAAGGCAATGATTGATATCGCCAAAAAACAAATTTGGCCTCAGTTCTACGGAGTAGTTAGTAAAGAAATTCTAGATCGCATAGAAAAGTGTTTGGCTAAGTAAATATATCATATTTGGCAGATAGCAAGTTTAAATCACGATAATTAACTTAAATCTGCTATCTGCTTATAAAGAGTTGTATTATGGTTTCCTAAACAACAAAATCTCTTACGAATTGAATACACGGGGAGGCGTATCTTCATGAATCTAGAAGAGAAAATACAACGATCTTGGTTTTGGAACGCTCTTTTAAAAATTCAAAGATTTTTAATGGTAACTTCTACAGTCTCTGTAATTCTAATGCTTGGCATAGTTGTTGTATGCCGGTATATTTTAGTGATCAATGTTTTGGGATATGATGAAATAATACTTGTCGGAGCTTTTTGGATGTATTTTATGGGTAGCTCATATGCTATGTATGAAGAGTCTCATATTGCAGCGGACGTTGTAGGTCAATTCATTTCTTCTCCTAAGAAATTAATAGCACTTAGTATAATAAAGAAAATTGTACAGGTAGGTTTGGGAATGCCCCTGATTTATTTAGCATATGAAATGCTTCTGTTTGATGTAACTGCAAATCCTAAAACGATAGATTGGGGTATTCCATTACTGTTACCACAAAGCGCAATTTTAGTTGGAGTTGTATTAATGACTTTCTATTCCGTCGTACATTTGATTCGCGACATAAATCGATACAAGAATTGTAATTTTTAATTTTAAAAGGTGGGTGGCGCTGTTATGTTATATATATGCTGTAGTATGGTTTTTGTAATATTTATGATTTTACTTGGGATTCCAATAATGTATTCGTTTTTTGCGGCAATATTTTTAATGGTATACTTATTGGGGTATTCTCCTTCGTTTTTACTTTCTTATGGATATGACGTAATAAATGCGGTCGTTTTATTATGTGTCCCGCTATATGTCTGTGTCGGAGCCATTATGTCAAAAAGTAATATCGGAGCTGCCTTGGTTGATTTTGTTGACCTTTTTGTAGGCAGAATACGCGGTGGATTGGGAATTGTTGCGGTTGTTGCTAGCGCGATATTTGGTTCCATTTCAGGAAGTGCTGCTGCGACCTTAACGTGTATAGGCTCTATTATGATTCCTAAGATGATTGATAAAGGGTACCCTCGTGGTCACGTTGCCGCTTTGCTTACCAACGCGTGCCCTTTGGGATTGTTGATTCCTCCGAGTGCGTCAATGATTGTTTATGCCTGGGTATCCAGGCAGTCAATACTGGCCTGTTTTTTGGCTACTGTCTTGCCTGGTATAGTTCTGGTGATCATGTTGTCAATTGTTAACGTCGCTCTTCTAAAGAATAACGAGAACGTTATTGTAAAAGAGAAGTTAGCTGAAAAAGAATTTTGGATTCAGGTTAGGACAAGAGGCCGATTTAGTATTCCCGCGTTTATAATGCCAGTCATTGTGCTGGGTGGCACGTATGGCGGAATTTTTACACCGACTGAGGCGGCAGCGGTTGCTGTTTTTTATGCAATACCTGTTGGATGGTTTGTTTACAAAGGACTTAACTATAGAATATTATATGAAACGTTTGTATCAACGGCATCTACTACTGGCGTCGTTATGATAATGTGCTTTGGCATAATGATATTTAGTAGAATACTCGTTATGCAGGATCTTCCTGGTATAATAACAGAGCTACTCAAAAAAGTCTCTTCTAACCCATATGTAGTGTTGCTATTTGTAAATATACTGTTGCTTGTTTTGGGTATGATAATGGATGACATAAGCGCAATGCTATTAACCGTGCCTATTCTAGTGCCGATCACCAGCGCTTTTGGCATTAGTCCTATACATTTGGCCGCTATTGTAGGTGTTAACTTAGGGCTAGGTTTAATAACGCCTCCATGTGCACCGATGTTATATCTTGGCTTACGCATATCTGGTGTTAACTTATCAGAAATAATAGGGCCAACAATGAAATTCATTCTATTTGCGTGGGTTCCTACTTTAATTTGTGTAACATATTTCCCCAGACTATCGTTATGGTTGCCAGGGGTTATATTGGGATGGTAAGGAATTGATATGATTCTTAAACCTATGTACATAATAAAGGAAAAAGTGTAGAAAGTAGGGGAAGGCATGTCTGTAAATAGAGAGTTAGTCCTTAAAGCATTAAAATGTGAAGAGGTCGAAAGAGTTCCCTGGGTTCCTTTCACTGGGGTGCATTGCGCAAAGTTGTTGGGCATGGATGCAGAAAGCTTTCTGCGCTCGCCTGAAAATATTGTTAAAGGTGTAAAGCTGGCGGCAGAAAGGTACCTTGCGGATGGGGTATGTTCCGTTTTCGATTTGCAGATAGAGGCGGAAGCGTTGGGATGTGAGCTGAAGTGGTCTAAAAACAATCCTCCCGCTGTCTCGACGCATGTCCTTCAAAATAAAAACCTATCGGATCTGCCCGAGCTGACAAAGGAAAAGGGACGTATTGCCGACGCGCTGAAAGCAACATCGATGCTGAAGAAAGAGATCGGAGACAGTGTCGCAATATTTGGATTGATATGCGGTCCCTTTACATTGGCTCTGCATCTCGCCGGTGCGAATTTTCTCACGGACATGATAGAAGAACCTGACAGGGCAAACGAAATTCTGGAGTTCTGCGCGGATGCAACGAAAAAGATGTCGTTGTGGTATCTGGAAGCCGGGGCGGATGTAGT
>ERZ827520.2181-NODE-2181-length-19159-cov-3.812919_pt1 | contig 19159 bp, 17 predicted proteins | sample MGYA00519581_ERZ827520 | MGnify/ENA primary metagenome ERZ827520 (study PRJEB31778, sample SAMEA3449339) | human gut metagenome | biome: human gut; feature: human-associated habitat; material: faeces | place: United Kingdom | collected 2010/2012 ...
GCTGTTGCAAAATAAATTTACGATAGGAATTTTCATAATTGCAAACAGAAATGTAGGGGCCGACGCCCACGTCGGCCCGCCTTCAGAGAAATTTTTTCTGAAAAGCGGGCCAATGTAGGCATTGGCCCCTACAACTTTGTGCATTATTTTCTGGATAGGCTATTTTGCAATAGCCCCATTTTTTTACATCAATCCGCAGTCCTCGTAATCCTTCCATTTTTCCCGATAAGCCCGCTCGCTGAAAAAGCGGTAGACCAGGTAGGCCATGCCGGTGAGCAGAGTCAGGACTCCCAGAATCAGAGACACTGTGGACATCTTGGTGAGTTTTTTGAGCAGGGACTCGTTTTTCTGAGCCGTCTGCTGGTTATCGCGGTTTCTTGCTGCCATTTTATCGCATCCTTTCCGGTTTTGTTCCTCTCTGATGGGCTTTGCTGCACTCATCATATCGGAGTTTTCCTCATTTGTCAACCTTTTGACGGGCGCTTTTGCCGGTGTATCCCCAGCCGTCGATGCCGCTTCTCCGCAGGGCGCCGAAGAGCCGGTATTTAAAGCCGTCGCTGTCCTTCTCATGCTGAAGCAGAAACTCCTTCATCTGCTGACGGGAGGTGTGCCCGTCGGCAGGGCATTTGCTTTTGACGATGGGGAGCCCGCATTTCGCCGCTGCCTTGCGGACCTCCTTTTCCGGTGCGAACACCAAAGGGCGGATCATCCACAAATCTTTGCGGGACAGGTAAGACTTTGGAGAAAAACAGCCGATGCGTCCTTCGTTGAAAAGGTTCATCATAAAGGTTTCCACTACATCATCATAGTGGTGTCCCAGGGCGATTTTGTTGCAGCCCATTTCCTGCGCACGGTCGTAAAGGAAACCGCGGCGCATCCGGGCGCAGAGGTAGCAGGGATTTCGCTCGGCGATTTTCGTTGTCTCGAAAATGCTGCTGTCAAAAATGCGGATGGGGATTTCCATCAGGGCGGCATTGTCGATGATACGCTGGCGGTTTTCGGCATTGTAGCCGGGATCCATGACGAGAAACTCCGTCTCGAAGGGAATGTCGGTGTGGCGCTGCAGCAGCTGCATCATTTTCGCCAGCAGCATGGAGTCCTTGCCGCCGGAGATGCACACAGCGATGTGGTCGCCGGGAGCAATCATCTTGTACTGCTTGATGCCGCGGACGAACGGCCGCCAGAGCGGTTTGCGGAAATCGGAGAGGATGCTGCGCTCGATGCGTGCAGCAGGGGATAGGGTACGCGGCATAGGGCGTACCTCCTTTGTCGAGTGAATTGGTGTGTTTACCGCGTCTATTGTAGCATACTTTCCTGCGTTTGTCATGGAGAAAATTCGCCGATACCGCATACTGTTTCCGGATCGTTCAGTCCTGCCCATCCTCATTTTTCTTCGGCGTGATGCGCGATAAGACTGGATTGCGATAATAACCATCGGGGTCAAGCTGCATGGTTTTCATAAGCGCCGCCGCATCCAGTTCCGCATTGTCCAGCCCATCGTACATTTCAACAGGCTGACCGCCGCAGTTTGACCAAAGATGGCTGTGATTGTTCAATTCACAGAGGCGGTTCGCGAATGTTTCAAACTGCGGCTTGGTAAACTGAATGCCGGCTTCTTCAAGCAACTCCACATAGTAAGAAAATTGATCGCAGACAAACGACAACAGAATCCCGCGCTGGATTTTTTCCATGATGCGCTGCAAGTATGGCTTGTTTGCTTCTTCGGAAACTGCTTTTTTGCGCCATGCCGCCTTATAATCGTCATAATCCCAGTGGTCATCTTTTGTCCAGAATACAACCTCTGACAACGCCTTGCCGCGCAGAGGCGTGCCGTCGGGCGCAGTGGTTTTGGCGTCCGGAGCGACATGGAGGTTTGCCAGAAAGAAACGGAGAGAACGCGCTTCTGGCGTTTCCCAGAAATAATTCGGGTCGGCATACGCATAGAACACATCGTGTGCGGGAACGACACAGGGCTTATCGTCCTGATAGCTCAGCAGCTTGTAATACTCATTCAAGCCCAAAATGTTCGGGTAAATCAGCATTCTATGAACCAGCTCGGCATCCTGAATGCTGATGGACGTCTCCTCTTCGTACAGGTCAGGCAGCAGCATGATGGCATAGGCATGCTTTTCAACGCGCACAATTTCCGCAAAGGAAAAGAAATCCTTGCGGAGAATCTTTTTCTTGGCAGTCAATTCCGGCTCAACATGCTGAAAAAGCTCCCATGCGTGCCAGAGTGTCATCGTCCCATAAAGATTGGCACAGGCATCAAAGAAACGGTGGAGGAGGTCAAGACGCGCTTGCCCTTCTGCGGTGCTGTTGTCAAGTCGATGATGGGTGTCGATGGCAAGCCGTGTGTATAGGCGCGAGAGTTCTGTTTTGCTGACGGGTTTGGGCATTTTGACGCTCATGCGGATTCCTCCCTTCAAGCGGAAAAACAACTGCTTTCATCGGCGATTATAACACGAAATCACGATGGGGGCAAAGGGAATTTTCTTTTTTGCAAAAGCGGTGGAAAATGCGGATTTTCCCTTGACGGACAGGGCAAATTTTGCTACAATAGACCTTTGGCTGAGGGGCATTTTCCTCTCGGCTTCATAGGGGACTGATACTATTTCTGGATTCACCTGCGCCATTTGCTTGCGCCTTTTCATCCGGAAATAGTATGAATACGGAAAGGAAAGCAACATGTCAGAAAAACAGGAACAGCAGAACACGGAACGCAGCCGGATGCTGGGCACGATGGAGATGCGCAAGCTCGTGCCGACGGTGTCCGTACCGATTATGGTGTCGATGCTGGTGCAGGCACTGTATAATATCGTCGATGGGATTTTCGTCGGGCAGTATTCGCCGGATGCGCTGACGGCCGTCAACCTCGCTATGCCGATGCAGATGCTGATGATTGCCGTTTCGACCGGCATGGGTACGGGCATCAACAGCTTGATTTCACGCAGGCTTGGCGAAAAGCGCCCGCATGATGCGCGCGACGCCGCCCGCCACGGCGATCTTTTTGTACCCGAGCTCCGCGGCCGCCGCCATCGTGCGCGGCACGAGCGATTCGCTCACCGCGCGGCAGAGGGACGCCGCGAGCCCCGCGCGGTCGAGCGCCTCGCCGGTCTGCTCACAGTGATGGGCGAGATTGATAACGGCGGTCTTGAGACCGGAAAAGCTCATGTCATAGGGATTCTCGCCGACGAACGGGTGCGGCAGCGTGTAGGCGTCGTCACGTCCCTCCTTCGCCAGCCGGTCGATCAACGCCGGCAGCCCAAGCCCTTCCGCTGCGGCCAGCTGACGGAGCCGACGATAGCTCGGCTCGAGCGCTCGGAACTTCAGCCCCATTTGCACCAGCGGAACGGCCTCCTCGGCCGTAAAAGTCAGCTCCTGCTTGTTGTATTTAGCCCGGATCACCGGACCCTCTCCGGAGCTCTCGCTTCCTTCCTGGATGTCTTCCATATCGGAAGGCTCCTCCCCGTCGTCCGTTTCCGGACGGACGGTTGACGCCGGTCCGCCGGCCGTCTCTGGTTGGACAGCCGCGCCGGTCCGCTCCGTAAAATCCGTCATGCCCTCTTTGGTGGATTCGTTCATGACTTCTGTGCTTTCCATTGTCTATTCGCTCCTTTCCTGTCCGGATTCGGCCGGCATGGCGCCCGGCCTGTCCGTCCCTTTCGCGGGGAAGCCGCCCCCGCTTTCTGTTCCTGCCCTGCCTTCCGCAAGGCGGCACTCCCGAATCAGCTCTTCCCTGTCGGGAATCGATCCTTTCGGAACGCGGCGAAGATACTGAACGGCGTTGATCACCCCCTTATCCAGCAGATTATCCAGTGTGCGAACGGTCTGGGTCTCGCTCCAAAGCGCAGAGCCGCCCACATCCACCCGGGCGGAGATCAGCAGATCGCGGTACCGTTCCGCGCGGAAGGGCAGATACCATACGCCGCTACCGTCTTCAATGCGGAGCTGTCGGTCGCCGTACATCGCCGTCCAGAATTCAGCCCAGATGCGGGCCACGTCTTCGCAGAAGCCGTAGAAGCGTTCCTGTACCGGTTGCAGGGGGAGGGTGGCCGCCTCCCGCAGGGCCAGAATTGCGGAGGTGTTGTTAGGCTGCATGTCGCCCAACGCCGCCTCATTCGCGCCCGCCTGGGCCAGCGTGTTGGCGATCAGGGTGTTCGCCGCCTCCCCGAAGGGCGAGCCTCCCGGTGGGCTGATATACCGCACCGCGCCGGCCACGTCCGCCTGGTCGCCGTATACCCGCAGAATCTGGCCGGGATCGTTGGTGATCTCTCCCGGCACGCTGTCCCCGTTCACCACCATGAGAGGCATTCCGGTCATCATCGCCGACCAGACGCCGGCGGTAATCATTCGGTTAATGGCGATCTGGTTCGGGATAAGGTAGGTAATTTCGCTTTCTCCATAGGCAGCGTTCCGCCGCCGCTCCCAGACGAATTTGGCCAACGGATACAGCCGGATGCCGAGATTCCAGACCGGCCGTACCACGGCGCCGCCGCATACCCGTACCGCCAGGACGGAACCGTTCCCTCTCCGGTCCGTTTCTTTCCAGAAACGGGTGAGCACGGTGGCCTTCCGATCCTCCTCCCGGGCCGCGTCGGCAGTGTCCGGATCCGGCTGGATGAGGCTCAGCTCCGCGTGCCCCGCGCCGTTCCGCCGCGCCTCCTCCCGAACTGCCGTTACGCTTTTTCGCTGGGCAATCAGGATATAGGGCTGCTCCTGTACGTCGTCCAGCCCCGGGTCGCCGAAGTACACGTTTTCCACGTCCAGCGTTTCGCAGACAATGTCCCCCGTGACTGGCGTCCTCTGCGGCCATCCGGCATACAGTCCGGTTTTGACCCGCTCGTCCCAATAGGTGTACAGAAGGCCGGTGCCTGTCTGATAAGCTTCCCGCAGAACCTGTCCCTTCCGTTCATCGAACTTCACCCGTTCGGCCGTCGTCCGAAAGTAATCGGTGAGCGCCGACATCACCAGATTGATCTCCCCGTTTTCCGGTTCGGCGTTTCCGGAAAACACCGGCTTTCCTTCGGTCGCCTCCTTCCGGAGCCGCCGTACCGTTTCCTGGTCGCCAAGAGTGTTCGGCACGCCTTCGGCCGAGTACCGGATCGAAACCGGGCTTCCGCCGATCACCGCCATTTTGTAATCCCCAATCCGCTTGATCACGTTGTATCGCACCAGGGGTCGTTCGTTGCCGCAATTCGCTCCGTACCACTGGTCCCCCAGGTAGAACCGCTCGTTCATGCGGCACTGCTCATACAGTCCCCGGTCGCCCAGCCCGTTTTTAACCCGAATGCCGCGCCGGTATTCGTCCGCAATGCGGAGCGGGTCGCTTTCGGGCCGTTCCGTTCTGTGCGTCTTATGTTCTTCGGTCATTTCTGTTCCTCCTCGCCGTATTGTCTATTCCCCCAGACGCGCTGTCCCCTCGTCTTATTCCTTTTTTCTCCAGCCGTAATATCCGTTCTCTCCACGGGTGGAAGAATTGTGCCGTCGTATCGGAAAAAATTCTCCAGCTCTTCTCGATATCGCCGACGCTCCTCCGCCTGCCGTTCGGTCGGCTTTGGCGTTTTTTTGAACGATGGCCTGTTTCCTTTTGCATAAAACGTCATACATATCCCCGCCAAGAAGGCGGAGATCACCGCAAACAGCGCGGTCAGTCCCAACAGCAGCATTTCTCATCCATCCTTTCCGGGGACGCGTCCCGCGTCCTCATTTCCATCCGCCGTGCAGGTCGTCCGGCCGGACTCCGGCGTTAATCCGTCCTCTGACAGCCCGTCGGCAATTTTCATCGTCCGGCCGGGGAGGCCGGATATCCTCCATCGCATACCGCATCGCGTCCATCAGGTGGTTGTCCGAATCTACCGGCCGGTTGACCGGCCCGCTCTCGTTTGCGTCCCAGACATAGGCCGCCAGCTCCTCCGCCGTATGGATGCACCGGGGATGCACGACCATGTGGTATTCCTGCAGCCGGGCGATTCCGTTGCGTACGCTGTCCGGTCCCTTCGCCGCCGGAACGATGCGGGGAACGCCCAGCCCCCGCAAGTCGTCATTGCTTTTAGGCTCGGCCGCGTCGGCCCGGATTCGCTCCTTCGCGTACCCTTTCGCCTGGATCATCGCCGCAATCGCGTCGTTGAGCATCCGGGTTTCGTAGTGCTCGTCGAACACATACAGCGTTTTCCGGGCGGGGTACACCGCCATCGCGATAAAGGCGGTGGGGTCGTTGGTGTAGCCGTAGTCCAGTCCGAATACGCATCGCTTTCCCTCCGGCTCCAGCCTGTCCGGATCAAAGGCCTCCACTGTCCAGTTTTCGTAGATCAGCCCCTCCGCCGTTCCCCAGTTGCCCAGCCCCGCGACCTCATACCGGCGGGGATTCTCCCGCCGCATCCGCTCGAATACCGCCCGGTCGGCTCCATCCAGAAATTCGTTAACCTGATAGGTGGTGGTCAGGGTAAACACCCGTTCGTCCGCCTGGTCGAAAAACCGGCTTTTCAGCCAATGCCGTCCATTCCAGGGGTTGAAGGTCAGGGTGGTCTGTTTGAACAGGGGAGGGGAGACCGTCCCCCGGGGAACAGACAGGTCCAACTTGTCGAACGCCGCTTCGGAGACGATTTCGAACGCCTCTTCGATCCACACCCAGCACAGATATCCCCGCTCCACTGTCGCGGAGGCCAGCTTGTCCGGGTTGTCGAAGCCCCGGAACAGGATTTTCTGCCCGGTCGGCCGGTAGGTCAGCTCGAGCGGATTCTTTGCCGCCTGCCAGAGCGGTTCCACCTTCAGCCGCCGGATAGCCCAGAGCAGCTGGGCGAAGCAGCTGTCCTTCAGGGTGGCGTATACCGCCCGGACCACCAGCAGGTTGGCTTCCGGGTATTTCATCAGCTGGACGATGTACCACAGCGCGGCGGTTGCGCTTTTTTTGCTCCCTTTGCCGCCCTTGACCACCCGGTACCGCGTCCGGCAGTTCCAGAAGGAGCGGTAGCCCCGTCCCACGATCTCCGGCAAGTATACCCGCGTTTCCTTTGTTTCCCTTTTCATTCCGGAATCGCGTCCTCTCCTTCGAAGCGGACGGCTTCGGCGGGCGGTTCCTCCGCCGGCCGGTCGCTGTAGCCGAAATTCGCCTTCAGTCCGAAGATCGGCATCACCGGACTGCTGGATCGGGAAAGCCCCAGTTCCATCAGCACCGCCCGGCATTCAGCCGCGGCCGCTTCCAGCGCTTTTCCCGCTGCTTTCTGCGACCGGCTTCCGCTGCCCCGGCAGCTTTTGGCCGCATGGATTGCCGCCCGGATGTCCTCCCGTTGGGCGCCGAGACAGGCGGCGATCCGTTCCATGGTTAGGGGAACGCCCTGCTCCTGTGCATATCGGCGTGCCCGGCCGAGCGCCTCCTCTACCTGTACGGCATCCTTCAGATTCACCGAAGGCTCCACATTCCCGCCTCCCTTGCTCTACACTTTGGAATTTGGTTTCCACGGAAATTCGCCTCCGCTGTAACCTTACCATCGGCGTCCCAGTGCTCTGCAAGTGCTCGCCAAAAAAAAATCCCCGATGGTAAAGGCGCTAAAGAGGAGAGCGGCAACCTTATTTGGCCGTCGCTCTCCTCCTTTGAACCCCGCTATCGCGCACCGCCGATGTGCAGGTATCGGTAGGTTACATCGACCCAGCTGTCCAGCGGACGATAGTCGCTGTCGAAGCTGTGGGTTGCTACCAGTATGTTCGGGTTTTCCGGCGTTTCCCCCTCCTCCACGGCGACCACCAGCAGGCTGTGGCCATACCGCTTTCCGTCAAAGGAAAGCTGCACCACGTCTCCGAGGCGCATGTCGGCTGGCCCGACCAGTGAAGCGTAAGGCCCTTTTCCCTGGTTCCGGATGAGAAAGCGGTACAGCTCCTCCACACCGCTCCAGGCCGGAGCCCGGCTGGACAGGCTGTTGTAAAACCAGCCGGTGACCGGGGTATAATTCATCGGCGCGCCGCCCGCGCGCAGGCATTGGGAGATAAAATTGGTGCAGTCTCCGCCAAGAGCGGAAAAATCGTAATACGCGGGATTGCGGGAATAGGCCCATTGATGCGCGTAGGCGACCGCCCGCTCCCGATCGTACAGGGCGGCGGAGGCAGCTGGTGGCATGGAAAGTCCTCCTTCAATTTATTTATTCCAGTATATGCCGCATGGAACGCGCCGGCCCGCGCATACTAAACCGGAATATCCCGATCCGGTACGGAAAGGAGAGCGCGGAAGAGTCTCCGGCACGAATCGCTACGGACTCGCCTCCCTCGCGCCCAGCTCTCGGCCATACCGAGAATGCTGCGCCCTCCGGGGCCCGGGCTGGGGGAAACGCCATACCGTAGTGGATTATGTCTTTACCTATCTCCAAGGAATGGCTGACCGTGTATTAGGAATGGGTTATCGCTGAAATGCGCCGCCGCGGCAGCTTAATCTCCCGGAAAAAAGAAGGAAGGAATCATGAAAAGATTCCCAACTCCCGTTCTGTATGGTATACTATCATTTGGGGAGAAATGCGACAGCATTTCTCGATTGCGCCGCCGGAAAAGGCCGGCAGAGAACTCGGCCGGGCGGCCGCGGTACACCGACAACGGTGGGAAAATGCCGACAGGCATTTTCGGTTGCGCCGCCGGAAAAGGCCGGCAGAGAACTCGGTCGGGCGGCCGCGGTACACCGACAACGGCGGGAAAATGCCAGCAGGCATTTTCGATTGCGCCGCCGGTAGACGCTGGCAGAGAATCCGGCCGGGCGGCGCAAAGGTTTCCTGTCTCCATATCTCCAGCGAAAACGCGGCGGATTTCCACCGCAGGCAATAATATTACAACATTAGGAAAGGACCGAACGCCATGACTGCCGCAGCCTATGAAAAACACAGCGATGTTCCCGCCGAATACACCTGGCGCCTGACCGATATCTATCCCGGGGAGGAGGCTTGGGAGAACGCGCTTTCCGACGTACAGAAAAAGGCGGAGGAGCTTTCTTCCTATCAGGGAAAGCTTGCGGAAAGCGCCGTCAATCTGCGCACCGCCCTCCTTCTGTTCGAGTCGATGGAAAAGGAACTGGAACGGGTGTATATGTACGCCAAGCTGAACATGGATGTGGACAATGCGGATGCGAAGTATCAGGCCATGCACGATCGTGCCCTCGCCGTCCTTTTCAAAATTCAGGAGATTACCTCTTTCCTCATGCCGGAAATGACGGCGATGTCCCCCGATACCCTGCATAACTGGGTATACGACGATCCCGCCCTCGCGGATTTCCGCCATATGGTTGACGAGGTGATCCGCTCCCGCGCCCATGTCCTCTCCACGAGGGAGGAGCAGCTTCTTGCCATGGCGGCTCCAGCTCTCGAAAGCATGGATACCGCCTTCACCATGCTGGACAGCGTGGACCTTAAGCGGGGAGAGGTTACCGATGAAAAGGGAAACCGGGTGGAGCTGACCGACGGCCTGTTCGGCAAATTTCGGGACAGCCGGGACCGCCGGGTACGGGCGGAGGCATTCGAGGCTATGCACACCGCCTTCGCCGGGATGGGGAACACCATCGCCGCCCTGTATGCGGGCAATGTGCGGGCCGATGTGTTCGGCGCAAAGGCCCGTCATTTCGACAGCTGCCTCGATCAGGCGCTGTTCGCGGACAATCTGCCCCGTTCGGTCTACACCGGCCTGATCGAAGCGGTTCGCGCTCATCTGCCTGCCTATTACCGGTATCTGGAGCTTCGCCGCCGCCGCCTCGGGGTGGAGAAGCTGCATATTTACGACTGCTATCTCCCGATCGTGGAAATGCCGGATAAGGAATACACCTACGAGCAGGCGAAGAAAATGGTGCGGGACGCCCTTGCGCCGCTGGGTGAAACCTACCAGAAGGACTTGGACCGCCTTCTCGCCGGCGGCTGGGTGGATGTATACGAGACCCGGGGCAAGGCCACCGGCGCCTATGCGACAGGAGTGTACGGCGTGCATCCCTATATGCTGCTGAATTTTGTCGGCCAGCTGGGGGACGTGTTCACCCTCGCGCATGAGGCTGGCCACTGCATGCACACCTATTATTCCGATACCCAGCCCTACATGACGAAGGATTATCCCATCTTCCTCGCGGAGATCGCCTCCACCGTCAATGAAAACATCCTCATGCGGGGAATGATCGCCGGCTGCGATTCCTCTACGGAAGAGGGGAGGACCGAAAAGGCCTTTCTCATCAACCGCTTTCTGGAAGAATTTAAGGGTACGGTGTTCCGCCAGACCATGTTCGCGGAATTCGAGCTGAAGGTGCATGAGCTGGCCGAGCAGGGCGAGCCGCTCACCGGCGAAACTCTCTGCGAGGTATACGGCGGCCTGCTTCGGGACTATTTCGGCCCGGATGTGGAGATCGACGACTATATGCGTTGGGAGTGGGCCCGCATTCCCCATTTCTATAACGAGTTCTATGTGTTCAAATACGCCACTGGCTTCTCCGCCGCGGCCGCAATCACCCGCAGTCTGCTGAACGGCGGGCCAGAGGAGATTGAAAAGTACCGGACCTTCCTGCATGCGGGCGGCAGCGATTACCCCTCTGAAACCCTGAAACGCGCAGGGGTGGATATGACTACGCCCGCCCCGGTCGTCGCCGCGCTGGAGGAATTCGAGTCCCTGCTTGGCCAGCTGGAAACCCTGCTCGGGTAGGGTCCGGGTTAAGCTCTTCGGTCCCTCGTCAGCTAAAAAAGATATTAGAAAGCGTATCGTACACAAACGTGGCGGTACGCTTTCTGTTTTTCCATGGTTTCCCACGATTTTTCGCCGGATTTTCTATTCTGTTTCTTCCTTGTGCCTTTTTCTTTACAAATCTAACAGAAATTAATTTTTTATCCAATGTTCATAATTTAGTTATTGAACCGTAAGGCAGATCGCTGTATACTGTTTAGCACTTAAATAATTAATCTACTGAAATAAAAGGGAGGGAAGAAAATGGCTTCCACAAAGGAAGCAAGCGCCCGTGGCCGGCGTCTGTTTTCCGCTTTGAAGAATTTTCAGCGCTATGTCATGGTCGTTCGCCCGGCGTCGGAGCTGCGGCCCAGCGAGTTTGCCATGCTGCACAGCGTCCTCTGCTGTCTTGCGCGGCAGGTTCAAAAGCCGTCGGAGCCGCCTTCGGACGTATCCATTACCGAGCTGGCGCGGCGGAGCGACAGCCCCGGCGTGACGATCGGGGAACTCAGCGCCTTTACCCACCAGACGCCCTCCGGCGCTTCGCAGACGGTTCGCGCCTTGGAGGAAAAGGGGCTGGTCATCCGCAGTACGCTTCCCGCCGACCGTCGGGCGGTCTATGTCCGGCCTACCGAACAGGGCTGGGACACGGCTGAGACAGTGGAAAAACCCTTTTTTGCCCGTCTGGACGAGATCGCCAGGGAACTGGGGGAAGAGGACGCCGAGCAGCTGATTCTTCTGCTTGACCGCCTGACAGAGATTATACGCGCCCGCAACTCTCACACCGAAAGGATGCATGAAGCCTGATGAAAAAAATTCTTTCCTATCTGAAGCCTTACGTCGTCTGGGTGCTTGCCTGCGTGGCGCTGCTGTTTGGACAGGCGATGTGCGACCTCAGCCTGCCGAACCTGATGTCGGACATCGTCAATGTCGGCATCCAGCAGAGCGGCATTGAGGAAACCTCGCCCAAAGCTATCAGCGAGGACGGCCTGAAGCTGATGAAAACCTTCATGTCGGAGGAAGACTGGCAGCTGATCGAGGAAACCTATACCCTTGTCCAGGCCGGCGATCCGGCGTACGCGAAGGACTATCCGGAATCCGCAAATCGAAATATCTATGTCCGGAAAAGCGACGATCCTGCGCTGGGCACGGCGTTCGGCCGCTCGTCCCTGACCTTTATGAATTTCATGAAACAGACGGCGGAGCAGAGCGGGGAAGCCCTCTCTTCTTCGGATTCCTCCTCCCTGACCGATGGGCTGGAGGAGCTGGATTTTTCCCCGTTGTACGCCATGCAGCCGCAGTTCGACCAAATGCCGTCGTCCGCCTTTGACGACGCGCGGAAAACGGCGGACGCCACCGACGATTCCCTGCTGGACCAGGTCGGTGTGGTGATGGTCAAACAATTTTATAACGAGCTTGGTGTGGACACTGGGAAAATCCGCAGCAATTATATATGGATTACCGGCGTAAAAATGCTGGCGCTGACGCTGGCCGGCGCGCTGGCGACCATTCTGGTCGGCCTGCTCGCCTCCCGGATCGGCGCGGGAATCGCCCGCTCCCTGCGGCACGACGTGTTCAGCAAGGTGGAAAGCTTCGCCAACGCGGAATTTGATAAATTCTCCACCGCTTCTCTCATCACCCGCACCACCAACGATGTCACGCAGGTGCAGATGCTGCTGATTATGGGCATCCGGATGATCTGTTACGCGCCGATCATGGGCATCGGCGGTATTGTGATGGCGGTAGGCAAGAGCGTCTCGATGACCTGGATCATCGCACTCGGCGTAGTGATTCTGATCGGCCTGGTGCTTGCTATCTTCCTGGTAGCCATGCCGAAGTTCAAGCTGGTGCAGAAGCTGGTGGATAAGCTGAACCTCGTCACCCGCGAAAGCCTGAGCGGTATGATGGTCATCCGTGCCTTCGGTACCCAGAGGTTCGAGGAAGACCGTTTTGAAAAGGCCAATAGCGACCTGACCCGTGTTCATCTGTTCGTCAACCGGGTTATGGTGTTCATGATGCCGGCGATGATGTTTATCATGAACGGGATAAGCCTGGTGATCATGTGGGTCGGCTCCCATCAGATCGAGGCCTCCACCATGCAGGTCGGCGATATGATGGCCTTCATGCAGTACGCAATGCAGATCATCATGTCCTTCCTTATGATCGCCATGATGTTTATCATGGTTCCCCGCGCCGCCGTCTCGGCCGACCGGATTGCCGAGGTGCTGAATACCGAACCCAGCATCCTTGACCCGGAGCGGCCGAAAACACTGGCCGGACAGGCGAGAGGCCGGGTGGAGTTCCGGCATGTCTCTTTCCGTTACGGCAACGCGGAGGAAGATGTGCTCCACGACATAACCTTTACCGCCGAACCGGGACAGACCACGGCGTTCATCGGCTCCACCGGTTCCGGAAAGTCCACGCTGGTCAATCTGATTCCCCGCTTCTACGACGTGACCGAGGGTGAAATCCTTATCGATGGCGTCAACGTTCGGGAGCTGACCCAGCATGAACTGCACGACATGATCGGCTATGTGCCGCAGAAGGGCGTGCTTTTCTCGGGCGATATCGCCTCCAACCTGCGGTACGGCCGGCCGGAAGCGTCCGATGAAGCGCTGGATAAAGCCGCCCGGATCGCACAGGCCGCCGATTTCATCGCGGCTACTGAGGGCGGAATGCATAATGAGATCGCGCAGGGAGGCGGCAACGTCTCCGGCGGCCAGAAGCAGCGGCTTTCCATCGCCCGCGCTTTGGTGAAAGAAGCGCCGATCTATATTTTCGACGACAGCTTCTCCGCTCTGGATTTCAAAACCGACGCGGCCCTTCGCCGCGCGCTGAAGGAGGAGACCGGGGATTCCACCGTGCTGCTGGTCGCCCAGCGGGTCAGCACCATCATGAACGCGGAACAGATCGTCGTTCTGGACGAGGGCCGCGTAGCGGGGATCGGTAACCACGCCGAGCTGCTGCAAACCTGTGATATCTATCGGGAGATCGCCCAGTCCCAGCTGACGAAGGAGGAGATGGCGAAATGAGCGAAAAACAAAGAACCTCTCCCAACTCGCCCCGCCGCGGTCCGATGGGTGGGCATGGTCCGATGGGAGGGCGCGGCCCCGGCCCCGGCGGGCCGATGATGTCCGGTGCGAAGGCGAAGGACTTCAAGGGCTCCATGAAAAAGCTGCTGCGGTATATGGCGCAGTACAAATTCCGCGTACTGCTGGTTATGCTGGCAGCGGTCGCCTCCACCGTGCTGATGATTTTCGGACCGAAGGTGCTCGGCCAGGCGACCACCGAAATGTTCAACGGTATCATGGGTAAGATCGCCGGCACCGGCGAGGGAATTGACTTCGGCAAAATTGCGCAGATTCTGCTGTGGCTTGTCTGCCTGTATGTCGCCAGTGCGGCGTGCTCCTATCTCCAGGGCTGGCTGATGACCGGCGTGTCCATGAAAGTTACCTATAACCTGCGAAACGATATCGCGAAGAAAATCAACCGCCTGCCGCTGAAATATTTTGATCGCACCAGTCACGGCGAGGTGCTTTCCCGCGTGACCAACGACGTGGATACTCTGGCCCAGTCTCTCAACCAGAGCATCACCCAGATCATCACGTCGGTCGCCACCTTCGTCGGCATCCTGGCTATGATGTTTTCCATCAGCTGGGAAATGACCCTGATCGCTTTGTGTACCATTCCGGTCTCCCTGATTTTTATCATGGTGATCGTGAAGCATTCACAAAAATATTTCAAGGCCCAGCAGGAATACCTTGGCCATGTTAACGGCCATGTGGAGGAGCTCTACGGCGGCCATGTCGTGATGAAAGCTTTCAATGGCGAGGAAGCGTCGGTGAAGGAGTTTGACGAATACAACGACACCCTCTATAAATCCGCGTGGAAATCCCAATTTCTCTCCGGCCTGATGATGCCGGTCATGCAGTTTGTGGGCAATGTCGGGTATGTGGCGGTCTGCATCCTCGGCGGCTGGCTGGCCACCCAGGGCAGGCTGGCGGTCGGCGACATCCAGGCGTTCATCCAGTACGTCCGCCAGTTCACCCAGCCGATTACCCAGATCGCCAACATCTCCAACATTCTCCAGTCCACCACCGCGGCGGCGGAGCGGGTGTTTGAGTTCCTGGAAGAGGAGGAGGAAACCCCGGATAAACCGTTGATCCATGTCCATGATGCCGACGAGCCGGATACCGATTCCCGCGTGCATATCGCCGGAAGCGTGCAGTTCGCCCATGTCAAATTCGGGTACAATCCGGAGAAAACCATCATCCATGACTTTTCCGCCGTGGTCGAGCCGGGGCAGAAGGTCGCCATTGTCGGCCCCACCGGCGCGGGAAAGACCACGATGGTCAAGCTGCTCATGCGGTTCTACGATGTGAACGAAGGCGCGATCCTGGTGGACGGCTACGATATCCGCGACTTTACCCGCGATGAACTGCGTTCCCTGTTTGGCATGGTGCTGCAGGATACCTGGCTTTACAACGGCTCTATTAAGGACAACATCCGCTACGGCCGGCTGGACGCTACGGACGACGAGGTGCTCGCCGCCGCAAAGGCCGCCCAGGTGGATCACTTCGTTCGTACCCTGCCCGACAGCTACAATATGGAGCTTAACGAGGAAGCGAGCAATGTCTCCCAAGGCCAGAAGCAGCTGCTGACCATCGCCCGCGCCATCCTCTCCGACCCGAAGATTCTGATCCTAGACGAGGCGACCAGCTCGGTCGATACCCGCACCGAGGTCCAGATTCAGAAGGCGATGGATAACCTGATGAAAGGCCGCACCAGCTTTATTATCGCCCATCGCCTGTCCACCATCCGCAACGCCGATCTGATTCTTTGCATGAAGGACGGCGATATTGTGGAGCAGGGCACCCACGACGAGCTGATGAAGAAGAACGGCTTTTACGCGAACCTCTACAACAGCCAGTTCGAGCAGGCAGAGGAATCCGCCTGACCGCCCGCCCTTTCCGCTTTCAACAGCGCGCCCCCGGATGTTTCGCATCCGGGGGCGCGTTTTGGGGTAATCCGTGAAGAGCCGGGGGGAGAAAATCCGCTTGCTCTCCCGCCATAGAGAATGCCGCCCGTTGGAGGGAACGCGGTAGTCCCTTCCAATGGGCGGCTTCTTTGTTTTGCGTCCGTCTCGCGCGGCTATTTTTGAACCGCGGTGAAGCCGAGATCATCCAGCTCCGCTACAGCGGCCTGGACACAGTGATCACAGCCGTTGACCGTCACGGTCTTGTCCGTGAGCGAGACCGAAAAATCCAGCCCGGCGGCGGTCAGCGCTTTGGTGATCCGCTCCACACATTTGGCGCAGTGCATTTCTTCCACATACAGTACTGTCATGACGTTTCCTCCTGATTGATAAAATAAAGCCAGCGTTATCGCATAAGCTTTTGAAGAGTGGCAAGCAGCTCGTCCACCGCCTCGTCGTTTCCGGCGCGGATGTCGTCCACCACGCAGGTCTTGATGTGGGCGCCGAGCAGCGTCTTGCTGAAGGCGTTCAGCGCCGCCTGAACGGCGGATACCTGGGTCAGGATATCCACGCAGTAAGCGCTTTTTTCCACCATTCCGCGCAGCCCCCGTACCTGTCCCTCAATCCGGTTCAGCCGGTTAACGAGGCTTTGCACCTCTTCGTCCGACCGAACCTTTTTCCGGCATTCGCCGCAGGTCTTGTTGCATTCGCAGCCGGGCATATCGCGTCATCTCTCCTTTCGTCGGTTTGTTATGCTTCAGCCGCTCACGGGTCCAGCTTTTTCATCCGCAGCCGGAGCGCATTGGTCACCACACAGACCGAGCTGAGTGACATGGCCAGTCCCGCCAGCATCGGGTCGAGAAGCGGGCCGCCGAAAAGAACCAGAACGCCGGCCGCGACAGGAATGCCCAGCGTGTTGTAGCAGAACGCCCAGAACAGATTCTGCTTGATATTCCGCAGGGTCAGATAGCTCAGCCGGATCGCTCGGCTCACATCGTTCAAATCGGATTTCATAAGAACCACATCGCCTGCTTCGATCGCGATATCGCTTCCGGCGCCGATCGCGGCGCCGACGTCGGCCTGGGCGAGGGCAGGGGCGTCGTTGATGCCGTCGCCCACCATCAGCACGGTTTCCCCTCCCTCCTGAAGCTGTTGTACGATATGGGCCTTGTCCTCCGGTAGTACTTCGGCGATTACCTCGTCCGCGCCCACCTGCGCGCCGATATGGTCCGCCGCCGCCCGGTTGTCTCCGGTCAGGAGTACTACCCGCAGTCCTTTCCCGCGCAGTCTTCGGATGGCGGCGGGGCTGGATTCCTTCACCACATCCGCCACCCCGATCACGCCGAGGAGCGAGCCGTCCGCTGCAACATAGAGCGGGGTCTGTCCGGCTGCCGCCAGGCGCTCCGCTCCCTCGATGAATTCGGACGGACGGAAAGAGCCGGAAAGGCGGAAGACGTCATTTTCCTCCATCAAACGGCGATTGCCAACCAGAATTTTTCGACCGTCCTCCAGCGTGGCTCGAATTCCCCGGCCGGAGAGATTCTCAAACGCCGCAGCCGACGGAAGGAATGATAGCCCCTCCCTTTCCGCCTTCTCCCGGACGGCGCGGGCCAGCGGGTGATCGGACAGCGTCTCTACCGCCGCGGCCAGTGTAAGCAGCTCCTTCTCGCCGCCTTTTGCAGTGAGAAGCTCGGTGACGGCAGGCTTTCCCTCGGTCACCGTCCCGGTCTTATCCAGCAAAACAGCGGTTATGCTGTGCAGACGTTCCAGCGCTTCGCCGCTGCGTACCAGAATGCCGTTAGCCGCGCCCAGCCCGGTTCCCACCATGATGGCGGTGGGGGTAGCCAGTCCAAGCGCACAGGGGCAGGCGATTACCAGCACCGAGGTAAAGACCCGCAGCACAAACGCCGCGTCCTTGCCGGCGATGCCCCAGAGCAGAGCGGCAAGCACCGCGATTCCGATCACGACCGGTACGAACACGCCCGCTACCCGGTCGGCAATTTTGGAGATAGGCGCTTTTCGTCCCTGCGCCTCCTCCATGATCCGAATAATTTTGGACAGGGTGGTATCCTCGCCTACCCGGTCCACCTGGATTTGCAGCACCCCATTATAATTGACGCTGCCGCCGATCACCGTGCTTCCGGCGAATTTTTCCACCGGCATGCTTTCCCCGGTCAGCATGGATTCGTCCACGCCGCTTTCTCCCTGCACTACGGTACCGTCCAATGGTATCCGGGCGCCGGGACGGACGAGAAGCCGGTCTCCCGCTTTTAGAGAATCGGTCGATACCTCCCGGATGGTTTCCCCTTCCATCAAAAGGGCGGTATCGGGGGCGAGGGCCATCAGCTTTTCGATCGCTCCCTTGGTTTTCTGCTTGCTGTTGGCCTCCAGATGCTTTCCAAGCATAATGAAGGTTAACACCACCGCCGCCGATTCATAATAAAGGTGGTGGACGTGCATGGGATCAAAGGGAATTTGATAGGTGAGGAAGAGACTATATAAAAAAGAACAGCCGCTCCCGATGGCAACCAGCGAATCCATCGTAGGCGCGAGGTGGAACAGAGACTTGAAGCCCAGTAAAAAGAACCGCCGTCCGAGATACAGGATCGGAATGGTCAGCAGAAGCTGGGTCAGCGCATAATTAGTGGGCGAAACCTCCGGCTGAAGAAAGGAGGGGAGAGGGAGCTTCCAGGAGAACATCTGTCCCATGGAAACATAAAGCAGCAGAATCGTCAGCACAACGGCGGCGACCAGCTCTTTCCGGCGAGAACAGTCGCCACGGCGAGAACGGTCGCCGTCCGGCCTGGAATCATTTCCCGCAGGGTATTTCCCGCCGGCGCTTTCAACGTTGATCCCGTCTTTTTCCGCCGCCTTCCTCTTTCCGCCCGGAACATAAGGCGCGATCCCAAAACCAGCCTTATCTACCTTCTGCATGATCTGTTCGGGCGTAACCTTGGTCTCGTCATATTGTATGGTCATCCGGTTTGTGGTCAGGTTTACATCGCTGCGGATCACTCCGTCCAACCGACGTGTCACCCGCTCCACTGCGCTGGAGCAGGCGGCGCAGGTCATCCCTTCAATGAGATAAACATCTTCCTTCATGGATTTTCCCCCTTTTGCTCTATTCTTTCTGTTTTTATCGTTATTATTGGTTTCGTGAAGTATCGAAAATATTTTTGCGCTGACAGTTATGACCAGTATGACAGGTATGAAAAGGCTAGGGATAAACAGTCGGGCAATGGCAAAAAATCGAACCGCTCATATTCGCTTTTTTCAAATACCCAACAGGAGTATAAAATACCCTACAGGGGTATAATATACCCCTGTAGGGTATTTGTCAACCCCTTGTCCAGCCGGTGAAATGCCGGTGTTTTTCACGGGTGAAAAAATTGTCTTGACTTTCGACCGTCTCTGTGGTAAAGTATAACACGTCGTCGGGATATCCTGACATAGGACAAACAAATATGGGGGTATAGCTCAGCTGGGAGAGCGCTTGAATGGCATTCAAGAGGTCAG
>ERZ827520.2184-NODE-2184-length-19145-cov-16.543688_pt1 | contig 19145 bp, 18 predicted proteins | sample MGYA00519581_ERZ827520 | MGnify/ENA primary metagenome ERZ827520 (study PRJEB31778, sample SAMEA3449339) | human gut metagenome | biome: human gut; feature: human-associated habitat; material: faeces | place: United Kingdom | collected 2010/2012 ...
GAAAGGAGGAGCGGCGGAGCGTTGGAGGGTTACCCCAAGCGTAAGCTGGGTGACCTGACATGGAGCGCAGCCCGCGACGACGCGTACGCACAAAAGGAACGACCCGGCGGCGAGCCGTACCGGCTTTGCGCCCCGCCGAAGGCGACCACCAATTTGGCTTAAAAACTCTTTTTCCCACTTTTCTTTTTAGAAAAGCAAGCCCCGCCGCCAGGCGAATATGATATAAAAAGAGCCGCCCCCATCGGGCGGCTCTTTGCGGTTAAGCAGTCATTATTATAGCCCCAGCCAATCCTCCACCGAGGCCTTGATCTCGCCGTAGGCCTTTTCAGCGGTGGGCCGGTCGGCCGCCCGCAGGGAGTAGTAGAACTTGAGCTTGGGCTCAGTGCCGCTGGGCCGGGCCACCAGGCTGCCCTCTTTCCCCAGCCGGAATTCCATTACATTGGAGGCGGGAAGCCCCGTGGGAGTCTCGCCCTCACCGTCCTCATACCGCTTGCCGGCTTCGTAGTCGGTGTGGCCGGTCACAGGCCGGCCGGCTATGGCAATGGGCAGCTCGGTCCGCAGCGTTTCCATCAGCACGGCCATCTTTTCCATGCCGTCGCTGCCGGGGAAGGTATAGCTGTCCACCTTGTTAAAATAGTAGCCGTACTGCGCATAGAGGTCGTCCAGCGCCTCACCGAGGTTCTTGCCCCGGCCCTTGTACCACGCCGCCATCTCACAGATGAGCATGGAAGCGACCACCGCGTCCTTATCCCGCACATAGCCGCCCGCCAGGTAGCCGTAGCTCTCCTCAAAGCCGAAGATGAACCGCTCCGGATGGCCTTCGGCCTCCAGATGAGCGATCTGCTCACCGATGTACTTAAACCCGGTCAGCACCTGCCGCATCTCCACACCATAGTGCGCCGCGATGGCGTCGGTCATGGTGGTGGAAACGATGCTGCGCACCGCTACGGGGTTTTCCGGCATTTTGTGCAGCTCCAGCCGGGTCCGGCAGATGTAATCCAGCAGCAGCACGCCCATTTCGTTGCCGGAGATAAGGCGCGGCGTGCCGTTCTGCAGCACGGCGGTGCCCACCCGGTCGCTGTCGGGATCGGTCGCCAGCAGCAGGTCGGCCCCCAGCTTCTCGCACAGGTTCAGCCCCAGCTGCATCGCCTCCAGTATTTCAGGGTTGGGGTAGGGGCAGGTAGGAAAGTCCCCGTTGGGCTGCTCTTGCTCCGGCACCACGGTGATATCGGTGTGGCCCATCCGCTTCAGCACGGTCATCACCGGCACCAGCCCGGAACCGTTAAGCGGAGTATACACCAGTCGCAGACCGGCAGCCTTGCCCAGCTCGGGGCGCAGCGCCTGGGCCATCACCGCGGCATAGTACCGCTCAATAAGGGCATCGCCAATGTATTCAATGCGTCCGTCAGCCAGCGCTTCCTCAAAGTCCGCCAGCTTCACATCCCGGAAGATATCCGTCTTTTCAATCTCCTCAGAAACAGCGGCCGCTACATGGCCGGAGATCTGCGCGCCGTCGGCGGCATAGGCCTTGTAGCCGTTGTACCGGGCGGGGTTGTGGCTGGCGGTCACCATCACGCCGCCCGTACAGTGCCGGTCCAGCACCGCGAAGGAAAGCGCCGGGGTGGGCATCAGGTGGGGATACAGATAAACCTTAATGCCGTTGGCGGCCAGTACCCGTGCCGTTTCCCGCGCAAAAACATCACTCTGGTGGCGGCTGTCGTAGGAAATGGCAGCGCTCGGTTTTTCATCCTGCGTCAGCAGGTAGGCGGCAAAGCCCTGAGTGGCCTGCCGCACGGTATAGATGTTCATACGGTTGGTGCCGGCGCCCAGCTCGCCCCGCAGCCCGCCGGTGCCAAATTCCAACGACCGGTAAAAGCGCTCATGCACCTCTTTCTCCTCGTTGCGGATGGAAAGCAGCTCGGCGGAAAGCTCAGGGTCGGTCACTTCCTCCAGCCAGCGGCGCAGCTCGGCCTGTTCTTTACTCATATTTCAGCACTCCTTTCGGGGGATATTTTCCAACTCCATAATAGTCAAAAAGGGCCGGGCTGTCAATCGGAAAAAGCGGCGGGTTCGGCTGCCGCCGGGGCCCCTCCTCGGCGGGGACTAATTTGTAGTCGCCTGTCGGCGTCGCGGAGCCTTTTGCAAAGGCCTAAATTGTACGCCTACCCGGCGGGGGCCTACTTTTCTGTGAAGAAAAGTAGGCAAAAGTCACTCGGGGAGGACCCCGAGACCCCCGACGCGTCGGTACGCCCCGACCGGAAAGGCTACACCTTCCCGGATCTGGGGCTAGACGACGCTTATAAGGTGCCTGCGGCGCATTTTAATTCGGTTTCTGCAAACCGATCGTAGAAAGTCATGCTGCCGAGCCTATGGGTTGAACAAGCAGCTATTTACCCAGACGGCCCCTCCCCCGCTACGGGGGAGGGGGACGGGGAGAGGGCAGATGCGCCCGCGGCTACCTTGGGAGCGTATCTGTGCGCAGTACGGACGATGCTTCAGCATCGTTCGTATCCAGCACTGCAAGCGACAGAAAGGGGTTCGTCAAGGGGGAATCTGTCCCCCTTGACCCGCTTTTGCCTCCTTTTGGCGGTGCAAAAGGAGGCCCCCGCCGGGCAGGCGTACCAGCCGTCACCCTCCGGTGACTCCGCCCCGCCGCCAGGCGACCACCAATCCGCCCTTAATTCACACAATAAATCCCAGCCTCACCTCCCCAGTAAAATCCATCATTTATGCAAACTCAACCCAACATTTCCCCATTTTGTAAATCTTCCGTAAATAAAAGTGAAATATTAACCTCTCAACTGCAAAAAAGGCTCGATTTTGCCGTATTAGTGAAAGGACTTTTTCTCACCGGCAAAAAAATTCTTTCCCTTCGGCATCTCTCACCGAACTAAAACTGAGAGCCTTTTTGCCCCACCGGTCAAACAGGGGCGCCGGCCTAAAATTTATTCAGCAGACCTCATCGGGCAATTTGGGGGTCTGCCTTAAGCGGGAACCCGCCTCCCACCAGCACCTTGAAAACTGAATAAACCCCGCCAAAGGCCCCCGCATAAAAGAGGGCCCGGCCGAATATAGTTCCATTGAAACGATGGGACGGCACCCCCTGCCGCCCAACTGCGGAGAGGAGAATGAAAATGGAGCTTGAACTGCGCCGGCAAACCGTCCCGAGCTTTGAAACCATCCTGGAGGAAACCGTGGAGCAGCCGGTGGAATGTGATGCCCTGCTGCCGGATTACTGCCCCGATATCCGCCGGATCCTCAAGTGCACCCTCACCCCGGTTCCGGTGGGCAAAACCATTACCGCCGGCCGGCTGGAGGTGGAGGGTCTGGCCACCCTCAATATCCTGTATATTTCCGCCGGGGGAGAACCCGCCCGCGGCGAGTACAAGGTCCCCTTCACCCGGATGCTGGAGCTACACGGCGAAGCCGAGGATCCTATCATCACCGTGGGGATGCTGCCGGGACCGGTCAGCTGCCGGGCGGTCAACCAGCGCCGGCTGGAGATCCGCGGCTCAGTGGTCGTTTCGGCTTCGGTCATCAGCTGCCATGGGCAGCAGATCTTGGCCGGCAGCGAGGAAAAAACCATCCAGCTGCGCATGGCCCAGCAAAAGGGCATCCGCCTCAGCGGCGCCTTTGACCGGGAACAGCGCCTGGCCAAAACCACCACGCTGGAGGGCAGCGCCGCCCCCTTGACCAGGGTCCTGCGGTGCGATGCCGCGGTAAGCCGCCGGGAGGAAAAATGGCTGGATGGCCGGCTGCTCATCACCGGGGAGGTGCTGGCCGCCGCCCACTGCGCTGACCAGAACGGCGGCTGGCAGACCGCCGAATGCACCCTCCCCTTTGAACTGACGATCGACTGCCCCGAGGGCGCCGATGCCGAGTTTGATATCCGGTGCAGGGCCCTGGCCCCCACCGCCGAGCCCATGCAGGATGCCGATGGGGAATACCGGGCCCTGGAATGGGGCGTGACCATCAGCGTCGATGGAAAAATTTACCGCGCGTATGCGCTGGACTGCTGCACCGATGGCTACTCCACCCGGTACCAGTCCGCCTGCAAGGGCAGGACCCTGCAAACGGTGGAGCTGGTGAACCTGTGCCGGGAGAGCGAGACCCGCCGGGAAACGCTGCCCCTGCCGGAAGCCACCGGCGAAGTGGTGGCCCTTTGGGCCAGGGTGGAGGGCTGCACCGCCGCCCCCGAAGGGGACGGCCTGCTGGCGGAGGGCCGCCTGGGCCTGACCCTGCTGACCAAAATGGGGGATGGGGAGTATTACAGCTTTGATAGGACGATGGAGCTACAGCGGCAGCTCCCCGGCGGAGAGGACTGCCGCTGGGAGGCTGGGTTGGAATGCCGCGGCTGCCGCTGGGAGCAGACCGGGAACGAGCTTTCCCTGACCTGTGAGCTGGTGTGGCAGGGGGCCATCTGCCGCACCCGGCGGCTGGCCGTCCTGGAGGACATTACGGTGGACGAAGCGGCCCCCAAGGAAAACCGGATGCCGAGAGGGCTTTATATCTACATGGCGGAAGAGGGCGAAAGCCTGTGGGAGGTGGCCCGCCGCTACAATACCAGCGAGGCGAGGATCCGGGAGGACAACGGCGAAATGGGCGAATGCTGCCCGGCCGGTCCCCTGCTGATCCCGGTGTAAGAGGGGAGCCCCGGCCGGGCGGCGGCGCCGGGGCGCGGGAGCGCCCCGGGACCGCCGCGCCCCCCAAAAAAATAAAAGGGGGCGCGGTGGCCTGGCCGGCCGGAGGCCGGTCGCGCCGCCGCCCGGCTCCCGGCCCCATGCACCCAACCTAAGATGTAAACGGAGGGAATGAAAATGGCAGCACAAAGCGAGCTGTACCGAGATATAGCAACCAGAACCGGAGGAGATATCTACATCGGGGTGGTGGGGCCGGTGCGCACCGGCAAATCCACCCTCATCAAGCGTTTTATGGAAACGATGGTGCTGCCCCGCATCGAAAGCGAGCCCCGCCGCAGCCGGGCCGCCGATGAGCTGCCGCAATCGGCAGCCGGGCGCACCATTATGACCACCGAACCGAAGTTTATTCCGGAGGAGGCGGTCAGCATCACACTGGAGGGGAACATCAGCCTGCGGGTGCGGATGATCGACTGTGTGGGGTATATTGTGCCCAGCGCGCTGGGCTACATTGAAAACCAGCAGCCCCGCATGGTGATGACCCCCTGGTACGATAAGGAGGTCCCCTTCAACATGGCGGCGGAGGTGGGTACCCGCAAGGTCATCAATGAGCATTCCACCATCGGGCTGGTGGTCACCACCGACGGCAGCATTTCAGAGATCCCACGGACGGAGTACGAGGAAGCCGAGGCCCGGGTGGTGCGGGAATTGCAGGCCATCAATAAGCCCTTTGTGGTGGTGCTGAACTGCCAAAGCCCCAAAAGCCCGGCGGCAAAGGCCCTGCGGGCCGAGCTGGAGGAACGCTATGGGGTGCCGGTGGCGGCGGTGAACTGCCTGGAGCTGGATGAGGAGGACATCGCGGCTATCCTGGGGAAGGTGCTGGTGCGCTTCCCGCTGAAGGAGGCGGCGCTGGAGATCCCCGCCTGGGTGATGAACCTGGCGGCCGACCACTGGCTGAAGGAGGCCCTGTACCGGCAGATCCGGCAGGTGGCTGGAGAGCTGGGCGCGGTAGGCAGCGCCGGGGCCACCCTGCAAAAGCTGGAGGACTGCGACTATGTGAAGGAGAGCCGGGTGCTTGCCGCCGACCTGGGCAGCGGCACGGTGCGGTGCCGGGTGGAGCTGGGCGACGGGCTGTTCTACCGGATACTGGGCGAGGCGACCGGCCTGGAGATCGCCGATGAGGAGGGCCTGCTGCCCTGCATGGTGGAGCTGGCCGGCATCAAGAAGAAGTACGAGAAATTTGCCGGGGCGCTGGATGAGGTGGCGGCCACCGGCTACGGTATTGTGATGCCGACGATGGAGGAGCTGCACCTGGAGGAGCCGGAGATTATGAAGCAGGGCGGGCGCTACGGGATCCGGCTGCGGGCCTCCGCGCCGTCCATCCACCTGATGCAGGCGAACATTACCACCGAGGTGGCGCCCATAGTGGGCAGCGAGCGGCAGAGCGAGGAGCTGGTTCATTATCTTTTGCAGGAGTTCGAGGAAAATCCGGCAAAGATTTGGGAGAGCAATATTTTTGGAAAGTCGCTGCACGAGCTGGTGAACGAGGGCCTGCACAATAAGCTGTACCGCATGCCGGCCGATGCCCGCATGAAGCTGCAGGAGACCATCGAGCGGGTCATCAATGAGGGGTGCTCGGGGCTGATCTGCATTATCCTGTAATTATGTACCCGCTGCCGGGGGAGAGCCCACCGGCGCGGCGGCGCCGCCCGGCCCCCCATGGGGGCCGGGCGAACTGCCGCTCCCCGCAGGGGAGCGGCAGAGGCCGGCGGCGCAGCCGCCGGCCGCGCCGCCGCGCCGGGTCCCGGTTTTTTTGCAAGGTGGAAAAAGGGGACAAGCCCATTTACACCGGGCCGGGCGGCGGGGGAGGGGTCTGCGGCTCCGGCAGGATGGGGGCGGCATCCACCTCCGGGCGGTGCAGCGGGACAGCCTCCGGGGCAGGGACGGGGAGCTTCTTTTTCTCGGCCATCAATTATTCCTCCGCCTCTATCACGCTGACCGGGCAGTTTTCCGCCGAAAGCCGGGCGCCGTCCTTCTCCTCCTCGGAGATGGGGGTCTGCACCACCTCCGCTTTGCCATCCGCCGCCAGGCCGAAAACCGCCGGGCAGGTGGAAACGCACAGCCCGCAGCCGATGCAGCCCTCGTGATCCAATGTTACCTTCATCATACTCGCTCCTTTGCGTGGAATTTGGGATGTTAAGATCCAATTTTATTTTGTGGAGAAAGCACAAGGAATATACAATGAAACCCCGCTAAAACCGCCGAATCCGGGCCGCCGTGTAGAAAATGCGCAACCAAAAGGGAATTCGATAAAAAGAATGTTGATTTTTGTCACAGGGCTTGTTACAATATTTTGTGTTACTAAAATAAGGGGGAGTGCGCTTGCAGGAGCTTTCGCTCAACATCCTGGATATCGCCGAAAACTCGGTGAAAGCCGGGGCTTCCCTGATCACGGTGGCGGTGTGCTACCGCCCGGCCGCGGACAGGCTGACGGTGACCATCACCGATGACGGCTGCGGCATGGACGCCGAAACGGTGCAAAAGGTCACCGACCCCTTTTACACCACCCGCACCACCCGCCGGGTGGGCATGGGCCTGCCGCTGTGGAAAATGGCGGCCGAAATGACCGGCGGCGCCATGACGGTGGAGAGCGCGCCGGGGGTGGGCACCACGGTGACGGCGGTCTTTGGGCTGAGCCACATAGACCGGCTGCCGCTGGGCGATCTGCCGCAGACCATGGCCACCCTCATCGGGGGCAGCCCGGAAAAGGACTTCCGGCTGGAATTTGACTATGATGGGGCGCGGTTCGCGGCCGATACCCGGGAGTACCGCGCGGTGCTGGGGGAGGAGATCTCCCTGGCGGAGCCGGAGGTGCTGGCGTTTATTACCGGGCAGGTGGCCGAAGGGATAGCCGAGTGCTGCCCCGCCCCGGAGAAGCTGTAAATTCGCGAAAGGCGCCGGCGGCCCCGCAGGGGCTGCGGCACAGCCGCAGAGGCGGGCCGGAGGCCCGACCACATCGGCCGCAGGCCGATGCCCTGCGGGGCCGGACCTGCGCCTTGCAGGGGCCGGCGGGAAGAGTATGGCAGAGACTACGCCACCTTCACCTGACAAGAGCGCATATGTTTTTTGTGGGCGTGAATACCGCTCGACATGGAGCGCAGTCCGCAACGACAGGATGACACAAGTCAGCACAGGTTTTCACCGCCAAGGTGTGTGTCCTTGTCAAATGAAGGTGCTGGTAGTTGACGATATAGAGGAACAATTCCGGAAGGAACTAAGGAGGAACCATTCTCATGGCAAAAAGAAAGACCGTCGTGCCGTTCCACGGGACGGCCGAGCAGGAAAAGGCGCTGCGGGAGCTGATAGCGGCCCACAAGGAGCAGCAGGGCGCGCTGATGCCGGTGCTGCAGGGGGCGCAGGAAATTTACGGCTACCTGCCCATTGAGGTGCAGACCATCATCGCAGAGGAGCTCAATATTCCGCTGGCGGAGGTTTACGGTGTTGTGACCTTCTATGCGCAGTTTACCCTCAATCCCCGCGGGACCTACAACATTGGCGTGTGCATGGGCACGGCCTGCTATGTAAAGGGCGCCGGCGATGTGCTGGAGCGCATCCAGAAGCGGCTGGGCATAGAGCCCGGCGGCACCACCCCGGACGGCCGCTTCTCGCTGGAGGCGACCCGCTGCATCGGCGCGTGCGGCCTGGCCCCGGTCATGACCATCAATGAGGATGTGTACGGCCGCCTGACCCCCGATGAGGTGGACAAGATCCTGGACAAATACCTGTGAGTGAGAGGGAGGAATAAGCGATGAAATCTCTGGAAGAGCTGGCCGCCCTGCGGGAGCGGATGAAAAATAGTGTAGCCATGCGGCAGGATAACAGCACCGCCACCCGTGTAGTGGTAGGCATGGCTACCTGCGGCATCGCCGCCGGGGCCCGCCCGGTGCTGACTGCCTTTGTGGAGGAAGTGAACCGCCGCGGACTGAAGGATGTGGTAGTGACCCAGGCCGGATGCATCGGTATGTGCAAGCTGGAGCCCATTGTGGAGGTGTTCCAGCCCGGCAAGGAAAAGGTGACCTATGTGAAGATGACCCCCGAGAAGGTCTCCCGCATTGTGACCGAACATCTGGTAAACGGCAGCCCGGTGACCGAGTACACCGTGGGCGCCTACATGGAATAAGGAGGACAAAAACCAATGGCGATAGCAAGAACACACATCCTGGTGTGCGGCGGTACCGGCTGCAGCTCCTCCCATTCCCAGGCACTCATTGATGAGCTGAACCGGGAGCTGGAGGAAAAGGGCCTGTTGGGCGAGGTGCAGGTCATTAAGACCGGCTGCTTTGGCCTGTGCGCCCTGGGCCCCGTGGTGGTAGTGTACCCCGAGGGCTGCTTTTACAGCCATGTGACCGAGGCGGATATCCCCGAGATCGTGGAGGAGCATATCCTCAAGGGCCGCATCGTTACCCGCCTGCTGTACCAGGAGACTGTGGTGGATGATAAGACCATCAAGAACCTAAACCACACCAAATTCTACGAAAAGCAGCACCGCGTGGCCCTGCGCAACTGCGGTGTCATTAACCCCGAAAATATCGACGAGTACATTGCCATGGACGGCTACGAGGCACTGGGCCGTGTGCTGACGGGGATGACCCCCGATGAGGTCATCCAGACCATCAAGGACAGCGGCCTGCGCGGGCGCGGCGGCGGCGGCTTCCCCACCGGGCAGAAGTGGTTCTTTGCCCGGCAGAGCAAGGGCGATGTGAAGTATGTCTGCTGCAACGCCGATGAGGGCGACCCCGGCGCGTTCATGGACCGCTCCGTGCTGGAGGGCGACCCCCATGTGGTGCTGGAGGCCATGACCATTGCCGGCTACGCCATCGGCGCGCACCAGGGCTATATCTATGTCCGTGCCGAGTACCCCATCGCCATCCACCGTTTGCAGATCGCCATTAAGCAGGCCCGTGAATACGGCTTTTTGGGTGACGATATCTTTGGCACCGGCTTTGCCTTTGATATTGAACTGCGCCTGGGCTCCGGCGCCTTCGTCTGCGGCGAGGAGACTGCGCTGATGACCTCCATCGAAGGCCACCGCGGCGAGCCCCGTCCCCGTCCGCCGTTCCCGGCGGTCAAGGGCCTCTTTGGCGTGCCCACCATCCTGAATAATGTGGAGACCTGGGCCAATATTCCCCGCATTATCCTGAACGGCGCCGACTGGTTTGCCAGCATGGGCACCGAGCGCAGCAAGGGCACCAAGGTTTTCTGCCTGGTGGGTAAGATCAACAACACCGGCCTGGTGGAGATCCCCATGGGCACCACCCTGCGGGAGATCGTCGAGGATATCGGCGGCGGCATCCCCAACGGCAAGAAGTTTAAGGCGGCGCAGACCGGCGGCCCCTCCGGCGGCTGTATTCCCGCTTCCCTTATTGATACCCCCATCGACTATGATAACCTCATCGCCATCGGCTCCATGATGGGCTCCGGCGGTCTGATTGTGATGGACGAGGACACCTGCATGGTGGATATCGCGAAGTTCTTCCTGGAATTTACCGTGGACGAGAGCTGCGGCAAGTGCACGCCCTGCCGTGTGGGCACCCGGCGCCTGCTGGAGATGCTGGAGCAGATCACGGCCGGCAACGGCACCGTGGAGCTACTGCGCGAGATGGAGGAGCTGTGCTACTACATCAAGGCCAACAGCCTGTGTGCGCTGGGACAGTCTGCCCCTAACCCCGTGCTTTCCACCCTGCATTATTTCCGTGACGAGTACGAGGCACACTGCATCGAAAAACGCTGCCCCGCCGGCGTTTGCAAGCGGCTGGTGCAGTTCGTCATCGAGGAGGACAAGTGCAAGGGCTGCACCGCCTGCGCCCGTGCCTGCCCCGTCAATGCGATCTCCGGCGAGGTAAGAAAGCCTCACCAGATTGATACCCGTAAGTGCATCAAGTGCGGCGCCTGCATGGAGACCTGCCGCTTTAATGCCATTGTAAAACGATAAGAAAGGAGTGACCGACAATGAATACCGTAAATCTCAAGATCAATAACATTCCCGTGGTCGCTCCCGAGGGCGCCACCATACTGGAGGCCGCGCATCTGGTCGGCATCCGCATCCCCACTTTGTGCTATCTCAAGGAGATCAACGCCATCGGCGCCTGCCGCATCTGCGTATGCGAGGTAAAGGGTGCCCGCGGCCTGGCCGCCGCCTGCGTGATGCCGGTGGGCGAGGGCATGGAGGTTTTTACTAACACCCCCGCCCTGCAAAGGTACCGCCGCACCACGCTGGAGCTGATCCTTTCCACCCACCGCACCGACTGCCTTTCCTGCACCCGCAGCACCGACTGCGAGCTGCAGCAGCTGTGCCGGGAATACGGCGTGGATATGAACCGCTTTACCAAGAAGGACCAGGGCTACCACACCGACGCCTCCATGCCCCACCTGGTACGGGATAACAGCAAGTGTATCCTGTGCCGCCGCTGTGTGGCCGTGTGCCAAAAGAACCAGTATGCGGGTGTGATAGAGACCTGCGAGCGCGGCTATGACACCCACATCGCCTGCGCCTTTGATATGCCCCTTTCCGAGACGGCCTGCGTGGCCTGCGGCCAGTGCACCGCCGTGTGCCCCACCGCTGCCCTGCGGGAGCGGGACGACACCGACAAGGTGTGGGCTGCGCTGAACGACCCGACCAAGACGGTCATCGTGGGACCGGCGCCCAGCGTGCGCGCCCAGCTGGGCGAGTGCTTCGGGATGCCGATAGGCACCAATGTGGAGGGCAAGCTGGTGGCCGCCCTGCGCCGGTTGGGCTTCGACCAGGTATTTGATGTGGATACCGCCGCCGATGTGACCATCATGGAGGAGGGCACCGAGCTGCTGCACCGACTGAAGGAAGGAGGCCCCCTGCCGCTCATCACCAGCTGCTCTCCCGGCTGGATCAAGTTCTGCGAGCACTATTACCCCGAATTTGTGGATAACCTTTCCTCCTGCAAGAGCCCGCAGCAGATGTTCGGCGCGCTGATCAAGACCTATTACGCCCAGAAGGCGGGGCTGGACCCCAAGAACATCGTGGTGGTGAGCGTGATGCCCTGCACCGCCAAGAAGTTTGAGATCGGCCGCGAGGGCCAGAGCGCCGTGGGCCTGCCCGATGTGGATATTTCCATCACCACCCGGGAGCTGGCGGATATGATCCGCCGGGCGGGTATAATGTTCAATGAGCTGCCCGATGAGGAGTTTGACCCCATCTTCGGCATTGCCTCCGGTGCGGGACACATCTTCGGCGCCACCGGCGGCGTAATGGAGGCCGCACTGCGCACCGTTTCCGAGATCGTGACCGGCAAGGAGCTGGCACGGCCCGAATTCCAGGAGGTCCGCGGCATTGCGGGCATCAAGGAGGCGGAGTACGACCTGGCCGGCACCAAGGTAAGGGTTGCCGTGACCAGCGGACTTGCCAACGCGGCGAAGCTCTTAGACCGCATCAAGAGCGGCGAGGCGGAGTATCACTTTGTGGAAGTGATGGCCTGCCCCGGCGGGTGCGTCAACGGCGGCGGCCAGCCCCATCAGAGCGGCGATGTGCGCAATTTCACCGATCTGCGTTCCTTGCGCGCGACGGCCCTGTATAGCGAAGATGAGGCCATGACCCTGCGCAAGAGCCACGAGAACCCCGTGGTGAAGGAGCTGTACGCGGAGTATTTGGGCGAGCCGGGCAGCCACCTGGCGCACCATATCCTGCACACCACCTATGTAAAGCGCGGGCTGTACGGGAAGAACTGATCACATATGCAAAAACAGCTCCCCCTGCCGGAATGGTCGGGGGAGTTTTTGTGCGCCGAACGGGGGCGCTTGTTAAAAAGTCTGTTATCACCTCCGGTGGCGCAAGCCTTATAATAGACTTAATTAGTACGCCTACCCGGCGGGGGGTTCCTTTTACTCGTGTAAAAGGAACCAAAACACGCTTGGGGCGCTGCCCCAAGACCCCTGTCGCTGGCTGTGCTGGATACGGATTGATTTGCGGCGGGAGCCGAAAATCAATCCGTACTGCGCACAGAATCGCTCCCAAGGTAGCCACGGGCGTATCTGCCCTTTCCCCCCACCCCCTTTCCCGATGGCGGGAAAGGGGCCCGGATGGGCTGGCAACTATAAACCGAGAGTAACGCTCTTGGGGTGTTAGGGCTTGCAAAAACCGCAAGCCGCCGACCTTAAAGTATCTGTTTTCCCGCCCCATAGTTCCCCTCCTTTGAGGAGGGGACAGGGGTGGTTCGCCGTTCTGCGCTCCAGCGCAGCGGCGATAAAAATGCGCCGCAGGCTCTTTTTAAGCCCATCTGCGTGCAGTACGGATTTGTTTTTGGGCGGCAGCCTAAAAATAAATTCGTATCCAGCGCAGCAGGGCGACCGGGTTTTCAGGGCGCAGCCCTGAATGACTTTTAGTTACTTTTCTTCACAGAAAAGTAACGCCCCGCCGGCAGGCGTGCAGATTGTCACCCTCCGGTGAATTTTCCCCGCCGGTAGGCGACTGTAAACCATCTCACATCCATCCGCCGATAGGCAACGACAAGCCATGCCTCGCTCATCCCCGCCGCAGGCGGCTGCGCACGGCGGACTAAAGGGGCTTGCCCTCCGCCGGGGGGAGCGGCGGCTGGGCGGCGAGGGCCAGGCCGAGGACGAGAATGCCGAGGTTATCGGCGTAGATCCCATCAAACTGGGAGAGGGGCAGGGGGCTGGTGCCCTGTCCCACCTCGATGGTATAGCCGGGGCGATCGTAGGTCTGGATGAACCAATCCTTGTAGCCCGCGTAGCCGCTGAGGGAGGGAGTTTCCTCCACCGAGTAGCCGCTGGCTTCCCCCATGGCCTGGGCAATTTCCTCACTGCGGGGCGGGAGGTAATCGAGGTAGCGCCAGTAGATGAGCTTGCCCTGCGCGTGGTAGGAAAGGGTAAGGCGGAAGTCATTGCGGAGGGTGTGGCGGTAGACCGCCAGTGCCTCCGGCTGGGTGAGCGGGGCGGTGCCGACATAATCCCGCGGGGCGGGGGAGGTAAAACCCATGCTCTCTTTGATGCGGCGGGCTTCCTCCCAGCCGGCGGGGTATTGCAGGTTGAGATCGACGCCATTGAGGTTGGCTTTCCAGCCCTCCGGGAAGGGAATGGAGGGGTAATTTTCCGCCCACTGCTTTGCGCACTCGTACCAGGGACCGCTGCTTAAGTAGCCGGTGACGAGATCGACGCCGTCGGGATCCACCATGGGGACAATGGAGAGGGTGGTGCGGCGGAACAGCTCGGCGGCATCGTAGCCGTAGAGGGTATCGCCATCCAGCAGGGCCAGGCAGTATTCCTCCAGGAAGGCCAGCAGCACCGGGGTGGTGATCCATTCATTGGCGTGGTGGGCGGCATTGTAAAAGACCTGGGTTTCGCCCTCCCCGATGGAAACCGACCAGATGGGCAGTCCCCGCGCGCTGCTGCCGATGGCGCCGGAGCCGAGGTAGGGGTAGCGCAGCAGCAGGCCGGTCAAAACAAGCTCCAGCACCTGCGAGGTGAAGGCGATGCCGGTGGGCACTACGGGGAAATCCAGCGGAATAGCGACGGTCTGCCCGGGGCGGAGATCGCGGGGGTCCAGTTCGGGGTTGGCGGCAGAAATGGCGGCGACGCTGGTATCGTACTGCTGGGAAAGCCGCCAGAAGGTATCCCCCTGCCGGAGCTGCACAAACCGGGTGCCGATGAGCCAGGGCATCATGGCCTGCCAGGTGGCGGCATCGCTGCGGCCGGTGGTGGGCAGGCCCTGTGCCTGCTGGAACTGCCGCAGGGCGTTTTCAGTCCCCCTGCCAAAGCTGCCATCGATGCGGCCGGGCTGATAGCCCGCGCGGGATAAGCCAAGCTGTAATAGCTGCACGCCGGGGCCCCGGCTGCCGAATCCGTATTCATCCATGATAAAAACCTCCTATTTGCGGATGGTTCATTGTATGATGGAGGGAGGTGAGGAAGACACCGGCAACGGAGTTTTTTGCGGGAGGGACTGCCGCGAAAAAGGAAAAGTAAAAAACCTATTGCAAAATGGCAAGAAGGTGTTGACAAGCGAGGGGGATTTGTGTATAATCTTGTTTGTTGGCACTGAATGGATACGCCTTCAAAGCGTGATATAGGGGTATAGCTCAGCTGGTAGAGCAGTGGTCTCCAAAACCACGTGCCGAGGGTTCGAATCCTTCTGCCCCTGCCAATTCGCTGATGTAGCTCAGTAGGTAGAGCGCGTCCTTGGTAAGGACGAGGTAGTCAGTTCGAATCTGATCATCAGCTCCATAAAGAATTACCGGTATAGATGCGTCTGGCGCAAAGCCAGGCGCATCTACCGTTTCCGGGCTTTTTCGAGCCCGGATTTCTTCTTTTGAACCATAGATTTTTATGGAGGTTTCGGGGCAACTGACCGGATTTGAACTGGAGGATTTCATATCTTTGATATGCTCCCCATAGAGTGGACAAGCGGCGAGAAAATCCGCAGAAACTCAAATGGGGAGTATTTTTATGTCAAGCGTGGCGGAGGAGCTGCTGCTGAATACCGAATTGACAGAAGAAAGCAAAAGCAATGCAAGGAACCTGCTCAACGAGCTTGGCCTTTACGAGTACAGGGCTGCGCACCCGTCCGCCCTGTCCGGCGGGCAGAAGCAGCGGCTTGCCATTGCCTGCGCCATCTTTTCCGGCCGCAGGATATTGATACTCGATGAGCCCACCAGCGGCCTTGACGGGCGGAACATGTGCCTGATTGCAGAAAAACTGAAAAGCGAGGCGCGGCACGGCAGAACCATTCCCGTGATCACCCACGACAGGGAGCTGATCGAGAGCTGCTGCGATAATTTTGTGGGGGTTGAAAAACGATTATCATGAAACCGCCAAGGGCCGCTATGGGATATCCGCGCCGGAGGGATCGCTTTCCGCCCCGGTCGGCAGCTCCACCGCAATGGTGGTGCCCTTGTCCGAGCTTTCCTCTACCCAAACGGAGCCGCCGTGGAGAGCGGCGATCTCCCACACCAGCGAGAGCCCCAGCCCCACACCGCCGTATTCGCGGCTGCGGGACTTGTCCACGCGGAAGAATGGCTGGAAGATGCTCTGCTGATACTCCTCCGGGATGCCGCAGCCGGTGTCGGAAACGCGAATGATGCACTTTTCCTGCCTTTGCGCAAGCTCGACCCGCACCGAGCCGCCGGGGCGGTTGTATTTGACGGCGTTCTCCGTCAGGTTAAAGAGCAGACGGTAGATCAGCGTGTCGCTGCCAGTCAGGGAGCCGTCGCCCTCCGCTTCCAGCGTGATGCTTCGCTTCTCCGCCAGCGGCGCAAGGTCTGTGAAGATTTCCTCAATCATTGGGATAAGCTGAATCTGCTCGTTCCGCGCCACCTGCTGCAAATTGCTCATCTCCAGCAGCGTCTTGGTCATCTGCGTCAGCCTCTCCGTCTGCTCCCGCAAAAGCGTGAGGAATTTCGCCGTCTCCGGTAGCATGTCTGGATGCTCCGCGGAAAATAGCTCCAGCTGCGCCTGCATCAGCGCCAGCGGCGTGCGCAGCTCGTGGGCGGCGTTGCCGGTGAACTGCCGCTGGGCGGTAAAGGCGTTGTTCAACCGCTCCAGCATCTGGTTGAAGGAGTGACTGAGCTGCCGGAATTCCGGCAACACATCCTCATCGATCCTCATATCCGCCAGATTGTTCAGCTGCACCTGCTCCACCTGCGAGGCAAAGCTGCGCAGGGGCTTGAGAGCGCGTCCGCTGACGAAATAGGCGAGGATGCCGCTGAGCAGCGTTACCGCCGCCGTGATGTACCAGTTGGTGGTGCGGAAGCGCCCCTGCACCCCATCGACGACGATGGTCAACTCCTCGTTGGGCGCTATGAGCTGCGGGTCAAAGCTCGCCGCTCCGCCATCATTCAGGATCACCGTGCCGCCGCCCTGTAAGCTGTCCGCAATGGTGTCCATATAGTACACACCGGAGGAGCACAGCAGCAGATTCATGGCCACGCAGGTGATGCCGATGAGCAGGACGGACATCAGCGTGATGCGCCACTGCAGGGAAAGCCGCTTCATTCCTCCTCGCCTCCCATCAGATAGCCCTCGCCGATGCGGTTGCGGATGGGGTCATAGCCCAGCACGGCGCGGAGCTTTTTGCGCAGGGCGGAGATGTGGACGCGAATGGAATTGCTGAAGCTGTCCACGCTGTTGTCCCAAACATGCTCCATCAGCTCCTCCTGACTCACGGGCCGCCCCTGATGCACCATTAGGTATTCGAGTATCCCTGTTTCCTTGCGGGTCAGCGTCAGCAGCTGCCCGTTGACGGCGGCGGTGCGGGAGCGGGTGTCAAAGGTCAGGGCTCCGTAGCTTAGCAGCACATCCTGCTGGGTGAACTGCCGTAATGTCAGGCTGCGGATGCGGGCCTCCAGCTCGGCAAGATGAAAAGGCTTCGCCAGATAGTCGTTGGCCCCCGCGTCCAGCCCCTGCACCTTGTCCTCCACCTCGCCGCGGGCGGAGAGGATCAGTACCCTCGTCTCACGGTCAGTCTGCCGCAGGGTGCGCAGCACCGTCATGCCGTCCTTTTTCGGCAGATTCAGATCCAGCAGCACCAGATCATAGCGCTCCACGCCCAGAAGCGCCAGCGCCTTTTCCCCATCATAGCAGTAGTCCACGCTGTAGGCCAGCCGCCGCAGGCTGCGGACGATGGTCTCGCACAGGGCGCGTTCATCTTCAATTACTAAAAGGTGCATGAGAGCCCTCCTTTTTATTTCTCCGTTTTTATGTTGCTTTCATTATAGCAAAAATAGATAAGGTTTGCGTTAAATTTTCTTTCTTAACAGGAATTTTAACCTCCCCGTGCTATGATGGGCACAGTAATTCGGAAAGGATGATGAAAATGACTCATGCAAAAAAAGCCGCGGCGCAGGTCGTGCTGCTGATTGCGGGCGCTGCCATGCTGTGCTTCGGCGCTTGGCGGGGCGAGGCCGCAACGGTATTCAGTAAGGCGATTAAATTATGTTTGGAGTGTGTCGGCATTGGATAAAAAACATACCGGGGTCTCCCACCTCCTGTCCCGCTTCCGGGGCTGGATCCAGGCGGGCGCCACCCTTCTCACTAATATTCATCTGCCGAATTTCCTCAAGGGCTCCATTTATCAGGGCGGCGGTAAAACCGTCTGCGTGCCGGGGCTCAATTGCTACTCCTGCCCAGCGGCCTCCGGGGCCTGCCCCATCGGGGCATTTCAGGCGGTGGTGGGGTCTTCCAAGTTCAGCTTCTCCTATTATATCACAGGCTTTCTCATTTTGCTGGGAGTCCTGCTGGGGCGCTTTATCTGTGGTTTTCTGTGTCCCTTCGGCTGGTTTCAGGAGCTGCTGCATAAGATCCCGACGAAGAAGCTCTCCACAAAGAAGCTCAAGCCACTGACCTATCTCAAGTACGCCATACTGCTGGTGATGGTTTTCCTGTTGCCGGCGTTCCTGGTGAACGATGTAGGCATGGGCGACCCGTTCTTCTGCAAATACCTCTGTCCCCAGGGCGTGCTGGAGGGGGCCATCCCGCTGTCCCTTGCCAATTCCGGCATCCGGGCGGCGCTGGGCAGCCTGTTTACATGGAAATTCGGTATCTTGCTGGCGGTGATCGTGCTGAGCGTGGTATTCTACCGTCCCTTCTGCAAGTGGCTGTGCCCGCTTGGCGCGTTTTACGCACTGTTCAACCGGGTGTCCCTCTTCCAGATGAAGGTGGATAAAAACAAGTGCGTCTCCTGCGGGAAATGCGCCAGAGCCTGTAAGATGGATGTGGATGTGACGAAGGCGCCCAACCATACCGAGTGTATCCGCTGCGGGATGTGCATACGCGCCTGTCCCACAAACGCCGTCAGCTTCCGCTACGGCTTTGGAGATGGTAAAGATAAGGCAAAAGCAGCGGAAACGCTGCAGACAAACAACAATAACAAGGAGGAATAAAACGAATGAAGATGAATAGGATGCATACTGCCAACAGAATTCTGGCGCTGCTGCTTATTGCACTGATGGTGCTCTCTCTGGCAGCCTGCGGTACAAAGGGCGGAGACAAAATGGACGGAATGAGCAGCGAACCGAAGAACGCCGAGGAAGCAGCTGCCATGCACAAGGAGCTGATGGCACAGGAAAATGCCATTCTCTCGGAGAACACAGCGCTTTGGGAAAAGGTTTTCATGGCGGCCGACAAGGGCATGACCATACAGGAGGACGGCAAAAACTACGGCGACTTCCTGCTCAAGACCATTGAGGACGCCAAGGATCAGTTCACCGAGGAGGAGCTGAAGGTGCTGCGTGAGGGCGGCGAGAAGATCCGCGATCTGGAGGATCAGCTGACCAAGCTAGAGGAAAAATTCCCCGAGCTGATGCCCGAGACCCCGGACGGAACCGTCAGCGTCCCTGCGGAAAACGGCAAGCCCATCGAGCAGAACAGCAACCCCTTCCCCGCCTTTGAGGGCAAGGATTTGGATGGGAATCCGGTGAAGAGCGACGAGCTGTTCTCCGCCAACGCCGTCACCGTGGTGAATTTCTG
>ERZ827520.2187-NODE-2187-length-19125-cov-8.002779_pt1 | contig 19125 bp, 13 predicted proteins | sample MGYA00519581_ERZ827520 | MGnify/ENA primary metagenome ERZ827520 (study PRJEB31778, sample SAMEA3449339) | human gut metagenome | biome: human gut; feature: human-associated habitat; material: faeces | place: United Kingdom | collected 2010/2012 ...
ACCGCCTGCAAAAGAATGTACCGCTGCCGCGCCGCGCGTGGCTGAAATGGATTCGCTGCCTGTACTGATAGGGGAGGACAGATATGAAACAAAAAAAGGTTCGGTTGCTCGGGCTGCTGCTTGCGGCCGTCATGCTGCTGGGCTGCCTGCCGGTGCAGGCACTGGCAGCGGAGGACGGCTGGTTTTACCTCGCTGCCGACTGGAACGGCACGCTGCTGATTGCGCCGGAGCGCATCAACTACACGGCAGATCAGACGCTTTACGAAGCGCTGAACGCCAGCGGCCACAGCTTTGGGCCGGACGAGAACAGCGTGACGCAGATCGATGGCAAAACGGGCAATTTCATCCGCAGTGATGAAACCGGGAGCCACGACCTGACGCGAAACGCCGCGCAGGCCGGGATCCGGTATCTCTGCTTCACAGACAGGCTGACGGCGCAGCCGTCGGATGCCATGCAGAGCCTGATCGCTGCTATGGCCGATTACCGGCTGGAGGAGCCGGATGTGCAGCTGGCCGCAAAGGTAGCGTATAACGCCGCCTGCGCCGGATACGTCACGGCGGACGATAATGCGGCGCTCAGCCTGTACACGGCGCTTCATAACGCGGTCGAGCAGTACAAGCAGACGCTGGACGGCCCAAAATATAACGTTACCTTCTCGGACCGGAACAGCGTCTGGCAGTCCGGCGATACGCTGTATGCCGAGAACCAGTATGGCCGCGTCTATCAGGACGAGAACGGCAGCGGAATGCTCTCGCTGCCCGCCGGAAGCTATACCTTTACCATGCAGGCGCAGTCCGGCGGCGTGACGGGCAGCGTCACAGTGCCGGAGCAGACCTCCGTGACTGCCGTGCTTGACAGGACCGACTGGCTCAAAGCGGACGGCTTCATGCTTTCATCCGCGTCCAAAACGGAGTTTGACGGCAGCAAGCTTCCCGTGGAGAAGAAGACGGCGCGTGAATTGACCGCCGTTCTGGACGACAGCTTTACCGGAACGCTCTACGCGTTCTGGCCGTATGACACGAGTGTGTTTCCGGATGCAAGCAAGCTGAAGCTGACCGCAATCTATACCCCGGCGGGCGGCACGGAGCCGCAGCAGGCCGAACAGGCGCTGAAATCCAGAACCAGCGGCGTGGACGGCGTGCTTGCCATCGGTATGCAGGGCAACACCGTCGTGTACCGCGCCGACACGCAGGACGCGCAGGGCATGACGCAGTATCAGGACTATACCCTTGCCATCCGCCGTGCCCCGACGCTGAAGCAGCTGCGCGTGACGGAGGAATCCGGCGCGCCCGCCGCGCTGGAGTCGTTTGACGAGAGCACGCGGACATATACCTGGCAGGTGCTCAGCGAACAGGTCACGCTGGCCCTGACACCCACGGCAGAGGGCTATACGCTCTTTGCCGACGGTGAAGACGTCACGCAGACGGGCGGCTGCACGCTTTCCATCGATGAAACGGAGAAAAGCGTATCCATCGAGGTGCGGGCCGGAGGCGAAGCGACACAGTATACGTTGGTTCTGAAAAAAACAAACAGCTGTACCGTTCGCATTCCGGTCGAATCCGCAGATGTTGACCTGACGGTCTGCGATGCAAGCGGACAGAGCTTCAAGGGTGTCTATGTCGCGGCTGCAAATCAGTACCGGTTCACGCTGGTTCCCGGTATGCAGTATACCTACACGGCGACAAAGGATACGTATTATCATGCAACGGGCAGCTTTACGGCCAAGGACGGCCCGCTGTCAAAGGTCACTGTGCAGACCGGCGACTGGCTGACAGAGCTGGCTCTGAGCAAGGACAACCTGACGTCCAGCAAGGGCAATATTCCGCTCGACCGGACCTTTGACCCGGCCAGCCATGCCTATACGGCGGCTGTGGCCGATACGCCCGCCGCAGTCTATCTCTGCATCAACGGCGATATCCAGACGGGCAGCACTGCCTTCCTCGCGCAGTACCGCACCATCACCAACACCGCGCAGGACGACCAGCTGCTTGAGACGCAGATCACCTCCGCCCAGCTCGGAACGCCTGTGTTCCTGCGGAACCTGCTTCTGAACCAGAACGGACGCGGCAATACGCTCACAATCCGCTGCCAGCGCACCGCCGGGAGCGTCACCTACTATCAGGAGTATATCGTCACGCTCCGGCGCACGCTCTCGCTGCGCGATCTTTCACTTGCCTGCGCCGGGCAGGCGCAGACGCTCACGTACGGCGGCGGCACGGGCTATTCTGCTGCGGTGTGGGACTATACCGTCACCGTGCCCGCGGCTGCACAGACGCTTTCCGTCTGCGCAGAGGTCTATCCTGCGGATGCCGCCTGCTACCGCGATAACGGCAGCACCGGCTATCGCGTCTGGATGGACGGACAGGAGCTGACGCCCGGCGCGGCTGCCGATGTGCAGCTGAACGGCACGGCGGAGCCAGAGACTATCACGCTGACGCTGACAAATGACTTTGCGGGCGAAGAAACGGCTTCGGAGTACCGGCTCCAGGTGCGCAAGGCGCAGCCGGTCCTCTTCACGCCGCAGCTGACGCCCACGGACGCGCTGATGTTTGTCTGCGATACGCTCTCCAAAACACGCGTCTGGCCGGATGCAGACGGCGCGTATGAGCTGTTTGACGGCTATACCTATCAATACCTGCTGACCTGCCCCGGCTATGCGGGCCGGAGCGGGACCATCGAACCGTCGCACAGCGCATCCGGTGCGCTCGTTCTGAAAATCGACGAGGACGCTGTTGTCGTTACGGGCGGCGCGGCCCGCGCCGCAATGACCCTCAGCGCTGCGCAGAAGAACGAAACGCTGCGGCAGCTTCCCGCCGAATGGGCCGATTTCCGCGGAACGAGCTATGACGCCAATGGCACGCCCGGCGGCACCGCAGGCAGCAACAACGCCGTCGTATCTATCCAGATGCCGGTGGATGCCGACGCGTCCACGCTTTACTGGTCGAATGCGATCGGCAGCGGCATAGACAGTGGCTCGACCGGCTGCCCGCTGCTGGTGGACGGCGTTCTGATCGTCTGCGCGGGGGATATGATCTGCCGCGTCGACCCGGTTTCCGGCGAGATCCTGACGAAGGCCCAAATGGATCGCGCGTCGAGCTTTTCCATCACGCCTCCGGCCTATGCCAATGGCATGGTGTTCGTCGGACTTTCCGACGGTACGATCCAGGCGTTCAACGCCGAAACGCTGCAATCGCTCTGGATCTACCATGACCTGCTCGAGGGCCAGCCGAACAGCCCGATCACCGTCTGCGGCGACTATCTCTACACCGGCTTCTGGCGCAGCGAGGAATCTCCCGCAAACTTTGTCTGCCTGTCCATCACGGACGAGGACCCGGCGCGCACGGATGAAGAAAAGACCGCCTGCTGGTATTGGACGACGCCAGGCGGCTATTACTGGGCAGGCGCGTATGCCTGCGAGGACTATGTTCTGGTCGGCACGGACGACGGCGCGGACGGAAGCAAGTCCATGACCGGGAGCCTTCTGATGCTCGACGCGAAGACCGGACGACTGCTCGACAAATGGGACGGTCTCTGCGGTGACGTGCGCAGCACGATCTGCTATGATAAAGCGACCGATGCCTTCTGTTTTACCACGAAGGGCGGCTGGTTCTGCAGCGTAAAAACCGGGAAAACGTCCGACGGCTGGCAGCTGCGGACAGGCAGCAAGTGGACGCTGAAGCTGGAAAACGGCACGAGCACCGCGCAGGCCATGAGCACCTCAACGCCGGTGGTGTACAATGGCCGTGCCTACATCGGCGTCAGAGGTACGGCGCAGTTCAGCGAGTACGGCGGCCACAGTCTTACAGTTGTGGATCTTGCGTCGCACACGATTGCCTACCGCGTCCAGACGCAGGGCTATCCGCAGACTTCCGGCATTCTCACGACGGCCTATGAAAAGACGACCGGCTATGTCTATGTCTATTTCGTCGACAATTATACGCCCGGCAAGCTCCGCGTCCTGCGGGACAAGGCAGGGCAGACGCGTGCAGACTATGTCACGGAGGAATCCGGCATGGATACGCCCTATGTCCTCTTTACGCCCAGCGGAAAGGACGCGCAGTATGCAATCTGCTCGCCGGTCGTGGATTCCTATGGCGTGATGTATTTCAAGAACGACAGCGCGAAGCTCATGGCCTTCGGGCCGTCGGTCACGCTGGAAATTACCCGTCAGCCGGATAAAACGCAGTATCGGGCCGGTGAGGTCTTCGACCCTGCCGGTATGCAGGTCGATCTCGTCTATGCGAACGGCCTGCGGCGGGACGTGACAAAGTATGTCCAGTGGTCGGAGGACCCGCTTACGGAGGAGGATGCGGCAATCGACATCCGCTTCCCCTATGTCCGGTACCACGATCAGGACAGCGAGGAGTCCGGCCGTCTCACAAACGTCAAAACGCAGACGCCGACCGCGTCCGTCAGGCTGACGGTCGAACCCGGAACGGTGGAAAACGGCCGGATCGGCATGCTGACCTGGGCCTATGATATCAAAACCGGCTCGCTTACGATCAGCGGCGAATTTGAAAATGGCCAGAAGCTGGCCGTGGCCTATTATGATCAGAATGGACGCATGGTGCAGGTAAAGCTGCTGACGCAGGCACAGACGCTTGCGGCAGTTGAAAACGGCGCGCGGATCCGCCTGTTCCTGCTGGATCAGGATAACCAGCCGGTCTGCCGGGCCATGACGGTAAAGAGGTAACAGCATGAAAAGAATACGAGCGTTTGCGCTGCTTCTGGCGCTGTGCCTGCTCCTGTCCGCTTGTGGCGGCACGCAGACGCCGCTGGAACGGACGGCAAAGTACCTGAAATCAGCGGTGCCGGAGCCGGGCTTCGGTTCGCTGGACGGCGACTGGATCGTGTTTGGTCTGGCGCGTGCCGGGGCAGATCTGTCGGACGGATATTTTGACCGGTATTATACGGCGGTCGAAGCCGCCGTGCAGGCGGCAGACGGAACCCTCGACGAGAACCGGTATACCGAGTATTCCCGCCTGATCCTTGCCCTCACGGCGATCGGGCGCGACCCGCAAAACGTCGGCGGCTATAATCTGCTCCTGCCGCTGGCAGACCTCGAAAAGACGACGGCACAGGGCGTCAACGGCGCGGCGTTCGCGCTGCTGGCTCTGGACTGCGGCGGCTATGAGCTCCCGCAGAATTCCGCAGCCGCCGTGCAGGCGACGCGCGACGGCTATGTCGACGCAATTCTGACCCGGCAGAATGCCGATGGCGGCTGGAGCCTCGGCGGTGGCGCGTCAGATCCCGATCTGACCGCCATGGCCCTGCAGGCGCTTGCCCGCTACCGCAACCGCGCGGACGTGTCCGCGGCAGTAGAAGCCGGGCTTTCCTGTCTGTCGCAGATGCAGGAGGAAAACGGCGCGTTTTCCTCCTGGGGCACAGAGAGCAGCGAGTCGGTCAGTCAGGTGCTCACAGCACTGACGGAGCTTGGCCTCTCGCTGGATGACGCGCGTTTTGTGAAGAACGGGCAGACGCTGGAGGACGTGCTCCTGCGCTTCGCGCAGGACGACGGCAGCTTCGCCCATACGCCGGAGGACGGAGGCAACCTGCTTGCTACCACGCAGGCGTTCTACGCCCTCACCGCTCTCCAGCGCGCCCGCGACGGAAAACCCACCCTCTACGATATGTCAGACGTTACGCCCTGAAAGCCTGCCCCCAATCCTCACCCTGCCGCACGGCAAGGTGAGGATTTTCGCGTTTTACAGCACGCACCAGACACTTTCCCTGTACACAGACACCGATCTGTGTTATAATCATCAAATAAAACTGGACGATCAGGAGGCAGAACTATGATTCCGACCAGAGAGCAGGCATGGGACCTGCTGTGTGAATATAATGAGGGTGAATTCCACCGCCTGCACGCGCGTATCGTGGGCGATGTGATGCGGTATTTTGCCGCCCAGCTTGGCTATGCCGATGAGGCGGACTTCTGGCAGACCGTCGGTATTCTGCACGATCTGGATTTTGAGCAGTATCCCGACCAGCACTGCACGAAGGAGGCGCAGATCCTGCGCGAACGCGGCGTGGACGAGCGCCTTGTCCATGCGGTCGTCAGCCACGGCTATCTGCTCACCGTCGACGTTCAGCCGGAGCACCAGATGGAAAAGGTGCTCTACGCCACGGACGAGCTGACCGGCCTGATCGGCGCAGTCGTGCGGATGCTGCCGACAAAAAGCGTGCAGGACCTTCAGCTCAAGTCGCTCAAAAAGAAGTTCAAGGATAAAAAGTTCGCCGCAGGCTGCTCACGCGAGGTCATTGAGCGCGGCGCGGATATGCTCGGCTGGAGCCTTGACGAGCTGATGGAGCGCACGATCACCGCCATGCAGGCGTCCCCGGCTGCCAATGGAAACTGAAAAGGTACTGGTCGCCATGTCCGGCGGCGTGGATTCCTCCGTCGCGGCCAAGCTGCTGACGGACGCAGGCTTCTCCTGCATCGGCTGCACGATGAAGCTCTATGATAATGAAGACGCGGGCATTCCGAAGGCCAACACCTGCTGTTCGCTCGACGATGTCGAGGACGCACGCAGCGTGGCCTACCGCCTCGGTATGCCGTATTATGTCTTCAACCTCAAGGACAAATTCGCCGAGTGTGTCATCGACCGCTTTGTGGACGCCTATGAGCACGGCATTACGCCGAACCCCTGCATCGACTGCAACCGCTATCTGAAATTCGACAAGCTGTTTGAGCGCGCCGATATCATGGGCTGCCGCTATATCGCCACCGGGCACTATGCCCGCATCGAGCGGGAAGGGGAGAAGTACGTCCTCAAAAAGGCCCTCGACGAGACGAAGGACCAGAGCTACGTGCTCTACGATCTGACACAGGAGACGCTTGCGCGGGTCAAGTTCCCGCTTGGCAGCCTGCGCAAGACCGAAGCGCGTGAAATTGCCGCCGAAGCCGGCCTGATCAACGCCCGCAAGCACGACAGTCAGGACATCTGCTTTGTCCCGGACGGCGATTACGCGAAGGTCATCGAGAGCCGCACCGGCAAAACGCCAGAACCCGGCCCGTTCCTCGACCTGAACGGCAATGTCGTCGGCACCCACCGCGGCATTATCCACTATACCGTCGGCCAGCGCCGGGGCCTGCGGATGCCGTCGGACGGCAAAATTTATGTCGTGAAGATCCTGCCGGAGCGGAACGCCGTCGTCGTCGGCCCGAATGAGGCGCTGTTTACAAGAGAATGCCTCGTGCCCGGTATGCACTGGATCTCCGGCGAAGCGCCCGCGCTTCCGTTCCGTTGCAGCGCAAAAACGCGCTACCGCCAGCCGGAGCAGCCCTGCACGGTCTATCCGGCAGGGGAGGCAGGCGTCCGCCTCGTCTTCGACGAGCCGCTGCGCGCCATCACGCCCGGCCAGTCCGCCGTGCTCTATGATGGCGATACCGTCCTTGGCGGCGGCATCATCGCAAGGGAGGAATCCGTATGCTGATCTCATCCATGGGCCGCTACGCGGTTCTGATCCTGCTGGATCTGGCGGAGCATCGCGGCGGCTTTGTCCCCGTGCGGCAGATCGCCGAGCGGCAGGAGCTGTCGCAGAAGTATCTTGAGCGCATCCTGCGCACGCTGGCAGAGCACGGACTGGTCGAGGGAACGCACGGCAAGGGCGGCGGCTACCGCCTGACGCGCGAACCGTCCGACTATTCCATCGGCGAGATCATCCGCGCGGCGGACGGCTCCCTGTCCTGCCTCGGCACGAACGTACAGCTGACGCGCTGCGAGGTATCCTCCGGCCTGTCCGCCGTCTGGAACCGGCTCGACAAACAAATCGCCGCCTGTCTCGACGCCATCCCCCTCTCCACCCTGGCCACCGCCGACGCAGCGGATGAATATGTGATCTGACTGATTTTAGCGCAGCACCCAGCGGCCTCTCCACCGGGGAAGACGCTGGTGCATGCGTTTTCTGCTTCTTAACAGACCCTTAACATACCGGCTGTTTTCTTTTATGCTATTATATACTGGGTGAGGATCGATGGATATGACACGATATACAAAGGATCAGACCTTACGCGGGCGGCTGCGGCAGATATTCCTGTTTTCCTGGCGCGACTGTGCCGTGTGCGTCGGCATTCTGGCAGCGGCGGCGCTGCTGTGCGCGCTGCTGCGGATGATCGACTCGTCCGACGTGTATGTCGCGCTGATCTTCGAATGCGCGGTCGTGCTCGTCTCGCGTTTCACTGACGGGTACCTGTTTGGCCTGCTTGCTTCGGTGATCGGCGTCGTCGGCGTGAACTGGATCTTTACATACCCCTATATGCAGCTCAATTTTACCATTTCCGGCTATCCGCTGACCTTCCTTGTCATGCTGGCCGTCTCCGTCGTGGTCGGCACGCTGACCACCCAGATCAAGCAGCAGGAAAAGCTCCGTGCGGAAGCGGAAAGAGAAAAAATGCGCGGCAATCTCCTGCGGGCCGTCTCTCACGATATCCGTACGCCCCTGACCGCCATCGTCGGCGGCATCGACGCGATTCTGGAAAACGGCAGTCAGATCTCACCGGAAACCAGCAGAGATCTGCTGGAAAATATGCGCGACGAATCCAACTGGCTCATCGGCGTGGTGGAAAATCTGCTGTCCGTCACGCGTATGTCCGGCGCTTCGAATATCAAAAAGGAGCTGGAGGCGGGAGAAGAGGTTCTCGGCGCAGCCTCCATGAAATTCAAGCGGCACTATCCCGCGGTCGAGGTCAGCATCACCGCGCCCGATACGCTGCTTATGATCCCGATGGATATCATTCTCATTGAGCAGGTGCTGATCAATCTGATGGAAAATGCCGTCCAGCATGGCAAAACGACCACAAGGATCGAGCTGCGCTTGTCGAGCGCCGGCGGCCTTGCTGTTTTCGAGGTCGCGGACAACGGCTGCGGCATCGAGAAGGAGCTTCTGCCGCACCTGTTCGAGGGCTATCTCACCCGCGATCAGGAGGAGATCTCCGACCAGCGGCGCAATATGGGCATCGGCCTGTCTGTATGTATGTCCATCGTGCAGGCGCACGGCGGTACGATGCGTGCGGAAAACCGGAAAAAAGGCGGCGCTCTGCTGCAATTTTCATTGCCATTGGAGGAAAACAGACATGAACATCAGAGATAAGGTTCTTCTGGTCGAGGACGAGCGGACCATCCGCAGCTTTATGCAGGCGATCCTGACGGCAAACGGCTACGACGTGCTTATGGCCGGCACGGGTGCGATGGCGAATACCATGATCGCATCGCACTGTCCGGATATCATCATTCTCGACCTCGGCCTGCCGGATATGGACGGCATGACGATCCTGAGAAACGTCCGGAAATGGTCGAAGGTCCCCATTCTGGTCGTCTCCGCCCGCAGCCACGAGCGCGACAAGGTCGAAGCCCTCGACGCAGGCGCGGACGATTATCTGACAAAGCCCTTCGGCACGGAGGAGCTGCTTGCGCGCATCCGCGCCGCCGTCCGCCACACCCGGACGCCGGAAGGCGCAGCCGCCGTCGCCAATTCCGGCGTGTTCACCGCCGGAGAGCTGACCATCGACTACGATAAGCACCGCGTTTATATCGCGGGCCGCGACGCCAATCTCACGCAGAACGAATATAAGCTGGTTGCGCTGCTCGGCCTGCACGCGGGCAAGGTCCTGACATATGATTATCTCATCAAGGAGCTCTGGGGCCCCAGCGCCCGCAGCGATAACCAGATTCTGCGCGTCAATATGGCAAACATCCGCCGCAAGATCGAAAAAAACCCCGCCCAGCCCGCCTACATCTTCACAGAATCCGGCGTCGGCTACCGCATGGTCGAGGGGGATTGAGCGTTCTGCCGCCGCTTTTCCGGTTTTGGAAAAGCGGCGGCTGCTTTCTGTGCTGCTGTTCCGCTTGCATTTTTCCTGAAACTGTGGTATGAAAGAAGAAAACCAATCAGGAGGGATTCCCTATGAAAGTCATGCTTGTAAACGGCAGTCCGCATGAGCACGGCTGCACCGATGCTGCGCTGCGCGAGGTCGCTTCCGCGCTGAACGCGGACGGAATCGATACCGAAATTTTCTGGATCGGCAATACGCCCATCGGCGGATGCATCGCCTGCGGCGGCTGCTCCAAGGCAGGCAAATGCGTCTTCGGCGGTTCGGTCAACGACTTTGCCGAAAAGGCAAAGGACGCGGACGGCTTCGTGTTCGGCACGCCGGTCCACTACGCGGCGGCCTCCGGCAATATGACCGCGTTCATGGACCGCCTGTTCTATTCTGCGCCGAAGGAAGCGTTCTGTCGCAAGCCCGCCGCCGTCATTACCTCCGCCCGCCGCGCAGGCACCACGGCCGCGTACGAGCAGCTGCTCAAATATCCCGGCATCACGGAAATGCCCATCGTTTCCTCCTGCTATTGGAACAATGTCCACGGCTCCAAAGCCGAGGAGATCCAGCAGGACGAAGAGGGCGTACGCATCATGCGCGTTCTGGGGCACAATATGGCGTGGCTCCTGCGCTGCATCGAGGCAGGAAAAGCCGCAGGCGTCCCAGAGCCGCGCAAGGAGCCGCTTGCAAAAACGAATTTTATCCGGTAAAAACTGCACAAACTAATGCAACGCAAGCTTGAAAGGAGTGCAGCGCAAGATGTGTACTGCGATCACATATCAGACAAAGCAGCTTTATTTTGGCCGGACGCTGGATTACGAATGCAGCTACGGCGAACAGGTGACAATCACGCCGCGAAATTACCCGTTCGACTTCCACCACGCAGGCCCGGTGCATACGCACTACGCCATAATCGGCATGGCTCATGTGGCGGGCGGCTACCCACTGTATTACGACGCCGTCAACGAAACCGGCCTGTGCATGGCGGGGCTGAATTTCGTCGGAAACGCCGTATACGCGCAGCCAGAGCCGGACAGGACGAATATCGCGCAGTTTGAGCTCATCCCGTGGCTGCTGGGCCGGTGCGCGTCGGTTCAACAGGCCCGGACAGAGCTTTCCCGGCTCAACCTGACCGGAACGCCGTTCAGCGCCGCTCTGCCCGCCGCGCAGCTGCATTGGCTGATTGCCGACGAAAGAGAAGCGGTCACGGTCGAATCGACCGCAGACGGCCTGCACGTCTATGAAAACCCTATCGGCGTTCTGACCAATAACCCGTCGTTCGGCGAGCAGCTGTTCAATCTGAACAACTATATGCACCTTTCGCCCCGACAGCCGGAAAACCACTTTTCCCAAGCGCTCCCGCTGCGCCCATACAGCCGGGGTATGGGCGCGCTGGGTCTGCCGGGCGATCTGTCGTCCATGTCGCGCTTCGTCCGCGCCGCGTTTACAAAGCTGAACGCCGTCTCCGACGACACGGAGCAGGGGAGCGTCAGCCAGTTTTTCCACATCCTCGGCGCCGTGGAGCAGCAGCGCGGCTGCTGCGAGGTGGCAGACGGGCAGTACGAGCGCACGATCTATACCTCCTGCTGCAATGCACACAGCGGCGTCTATTATTATTCCACCTATGATAATCGCTGTCTGACAGCGGTCGATCTGCACCGGGAAAATCTCGACGGCAGCGCGCTTATCGCCTATCCGCTCATAACAGAGCAGCAGATCCTCTGGCAGAACCGCCGGTAAAACGCAAAAGCGGGAGAACGCACAGCTTTGTGTGTTCTCCCGTTGATTTATGCTTTATGGCAGTGCGCGGATCAGCCGAAGGAGGCGTCGAGCATATCCTTGATCTCGCCCGTCCAGTCCTCAACGGACGCGAACCAGCTGATCATTTCGTCGTACTGGTCGTCCGTCAGATCGTCGCGGGTGTTGAGAATGTCGCTGTAGCGCTGCAGCATAAGCCGCTTGGCGTGTCCATCGTCAGCGTCTTTACCGCGTACCTGTGCTGTGAGATTCTCAACTGGGTACGCGAGAACGTCAGTGCGCTGACGCACTCTGTTCTGGCGGGCGAGATCAGCTATGCGGTGCTGATCGTTCCGGTCTTTCTCCTGCTGCGCCGGTATTTTGTCCGTGCGGCATACGAAGCCATGACCTGCTCAAAGGCGGCGCTTGGGCTGTTCGGCAGCCTTCCGGTCGCGTTCTATTTCTTTGATTACGCAACGACGATCTATTCCGATGCCCTTTACGCCGGAATTCATGCAGTCAACGAGTCGCTTCCGGCGCTACTATGAAAACGAGCTGGTCAATCTGCTGTGCTCCTCGTTTGCGGAAAAGGCACAGCAGCACGGCATCCGGCTGACGGCGAAGCTCCGCCTCCCCGCAGCGCTGAGCATTCCAGACACCGAGCTGTGCACCGTTTTGTCCAACGGACTGGAAAACGCGTTCCGCGCCGTGTCCGGGCTGGACGAGCAGCAGCGGACCGTCTCGCTGTACTACGGCGTGCGGCTCAATAAGCTGCTGCTGGAAATCAAGAACCCGTATCAGGGCGAGGTTGTCATGTGCGAGGGGCTTCCGGTATCCGACCGCGCGGGTCATGGCTACGGCTGCCGCAGTATGCAGGCCATCGCCGCCCGCCGCGGCGGCCTGTTCGAGCTGCAGGCTGAAAACGGCGTGTTCCTGCTGCGCCTGGCCCTTCCGCTGAACGGGTAGCCGCGTCTGCTTGCCATGAAAAATGCACCGGTGCTTCTGCAGCGCACCGGTGCATTTTTTGCGATCCCATATACCACAGCCATGATTCTGTTTAGAAAATCCGGGAAGCGTACAGAATACGCGCAGGAGGTGTTTTCTACGGATCGGCATGAAATTAAAATTGGCGGTGCAACCTACTGCGTACAAAGAAGCTTTCGGGATCAGAGCAGCGCCGCAGAGATCATTGCAAAGAAAATCTTGGAATCGTCGAAAACCGACGGAAAAATTGACGTATCTGCGCCGGTAAGTTATAATATGAACGGGAAGTTGGTTCAAGGAGGCTAAACATGAGGACCAACGTATCAATTGTTGTTGCCGCATATGTGCGTCTTTCCGTGGATGAGGCCGGAAAGAGCGTATCCGGGAGCATTGAAAACCAGATCAGTCTGATTAAAGAGTATTGCGCGAAACGAGAACTGATCGTCGCGGCTGTCTTTCAGGATGACGGCTGGTCGGGCGGAAACTTTGAACGCCCCGGCTTCAAAAAGCTGCTGGAATTCCTGAGGAAGAAGAGCGCGAATACGGTCATTACCGTCGATCTTTCCAGACTTGGACGAAATATGCGCGAGGCAAGCTACTACGCCGAAGAGTATTTTCCGGAGCACGGCATCCACTTCTTCACGATTTCCGACGGCTTTGATACGGCGCGTGAAAACGTCTTTGCACCGTTCCAGTTCGCCATGAACGAGGTCTACCTGCGTGACGGTTCACGCAAGGTCAAAAACGTTCTGAAAAACAAGCGTGAGAGCGGGCAATACTGTGCCTGTCCGCCGTATGGCTACAAAAAGAATCCGGACAATGTGCATCAGCTCATCCCGGATGAGGTGACCGCGCCGGTCGTGCAGAGAATTTTTGCCGCGGCGGCCTCCGGTGATTCCTCCCGGAAAATTGCGATGGAGCTGAACGCCGGCGGGATCATTCCGCCGCTCAAATATCGCGTCCTGTATCGCGATCATTTTGGCGACGAGGGCGCCAGCCACGCCTCTGATCTTTGGAATTATACGACGATCAAGCGGATCCTCAAGAATGAGGTCTATCTCGGGCATACGCTGCTTGGCAAAACGAGAAAGGCCAGCATCCGTTCCGAAAAGAAGCTCCCCGTCCCGCAGGAAGATTGGGCAGTCACGCGCGGCACGCATCTGCCGCTTGTTTCGCAGGAGACATTTGACGCTGCGGCGCTGAATCTCGGAAAAGGAACTCGGAATTATCAGAAATACGACCACGTGCGCAAAAGCATTTTCTCCGGCATTGCCGTCTGCGGACGCTGCGGGCATTCGCTCTGCTCCTGCGGAACGGTCTATAAGGGGGAACGCGAGAAATACTGGTACCTGTCCTGCACCAGACAGCGGCCCGACATTGCAGATCCCTGCGAGGGTGTCCGGATCCGCTACAGTGACCTTCTGGAGGTCGTGCGGCAGGATCTGAACGAGATCCTTGCCATGACCGATGAACAGATCGACCGGCTTGTCGGCGATGTTCTCCGGGAAACGCAAACGTCCGAGGCAGTCCAGGCCCGGCAGCTTCAGCAGGAGCGGGCTGCCGCCCGTCTGAAAACCATCGACAGGGTGATTACAAAGCTCTACATGGACAATGCGGAGGGACGACTGGAGGATGCCCGGCTATCCGATATGGTGTCGCAGCTTCAAACTGAGGGCGCGGGACTTCAAAGACTTCTGACAGCATTGGAACCGGACAAAACAGAAAACGCAGCGGAGGACTATCAGCGTTTTTTCGCCCTTGCACGGCGCTATACACACATTGAGAAGCTGGACAGAGAAACGCTGTCGCTGTTTGTTGAGCGCATTGAGATCGGACCGAAGGAATTGCCGCAGGGTATCCGGAAGTCCGTCCGCCGGGAGCAGCCGTTTTGCCAGAGCATCCGCATCTTTTACCGCTTCGTCGGCGAGCTGGCCCCAGCCCCCGTGCGAAGCTTCCCGCTGCCATCCAATCCGGAACCCGGCAAAAAATAAGATGAAAAAGAACACCAAGGGAGGTCGGCGTCAACCTGAAGAACGGCTACAACGGCGACCTGACCTCCCGCGAAGCCGGCTCCGTCGGCGGCCAGATGGTCAAGAACGTGTGCCCCATACGAACCGCGAGATTTACAAGAAATAACCGGATCATGGAGGGGCATATGCAGGCGGTGCGGTACATAGCGACACTGACAGTGTGAAGAAATCCCCAACAGATTGTAGAAGACGCAGTCTGCTGGGGATTTTTAATTATACAGCTTTCTCGTTGCGAATAGTTCGAAATTATGAGAATTTCAGGAATACGGTAAGATTATACAGTGCAAAAAACAGCTGAATGCAGTCTCGCTGCCGTACGGGGCGACGGGTCATTCCATGCGCTAAATAATTGCGATTGAAGGTGTAAGGTTCGGCTTTGAAATTTTCTGCTGGTGCAAAACCTGTTTCTATACAAGAAAATAGATTTACACAATGCAGCATAGTAGAAAATGCTTCTGTAGTACGCTCATTTTCAAATTTCTCACGTATTTTCTTAGCAGCCCTGCTTCCTGTGCAGCGATAACCATTCCGATTTTGTTTCCGAATCAGTTTGGCGTCTATCACACCTAAAAGAACAAGGGCACATGCTTTGTATTGCCTGTTATCATAGCAAAAGATTGCAGTATTCAAGTCCTCCTTTTTTACGCTTGCTCTTTGCAGAGTGGCAAAAAGCTCGTCCATCGCTTTCCTGCTGCAATAAGGCTTCATTTTTTGATTTGCTTCTTTAATACTTGCAGGTGCATCATAAAAAAACTTGATTGGAGCGCTTGGGGGAAGCGTCCATCCGTACTCGCCCCACTTCTTGTGGCTTAAAATCAACTCCTGCTTACGCTCTTCAGAAATGGTTGGAATTTGCCACTGCAAAATTGCTTCGGAAAAAGACACCATCCATTGTTGGAAAGCCTCTAATACCGGTTTAACGGCAACAGATATTTCCTGAGCCTTTTTTGCAAAATTCAAAAGCGCAGGCCCCACAATCTTTGCTACTTCATGCGTCACGGCAAGACTCTGCGCCACGCCATTCGCAAATTGTTGAAGCGACTGCTGCATAGCCGCTCTTGCATCTTCCGGAGACTTTTCGGGTGGTGATTTTGTATCATCAGAATCTTCTGTAGGAAAGTTATACTCTCTCTGTTCTTCATCCATAATGCGTTTATCCCCGTTCCGTCAGCTTTTGGTACATCTTCATCAATTCCGCCACACAGGCGGTTTCGGTGTTGAGTTTACCCCAGAAACCATAAGCCTGCATGACGGCTCTATCATTGGCTTGATGGGCTTTGCGCAGTTCCGGCGGCATGGTTACCTCGTCATAGAGAGCGGCAAGACTGCAATCTGGGTACAGAGCGCGTGCGTCCAGTATGCCCTGTGCCGTCTGCTCAATTTTTTCCTTTTGCGCTTCATTGTGCATCGGCCACGGGAAGTTGTTGTAGACGATTTTATGGAATAATCATAGTCGCTTTTCAATCTACCACATACAACTCTCATCCACGCCATATGGACGTTAGATTCAAGAATTCCAAAGTGATATAGCGTAGCGTTCGGCATAATTCTGACTTTATTACTACAAAGAACCGTATCATCCATGTAACCCATCGGGATGTACTTTCTCTTTTCGGAAGAAACTTCTGGAATAACAACATATGTACCCGTAGGCATATTTTCCGTCTGGAATCTTGTCGGCGTATCTGCCAATTTATTGGTTGAGGTACGCTTACTGGATAAGCGAAAATCACGCACAGCTTTAATCCGCTTCATACAGTACGGCATTTTTTGCAGTTCATTCGGCGGGCATTCGCCCAACCATAAACACCATCGTGGGCTACGATTGATAAACTCCTGTGCACCATACCAAGGGTGAAAATATTTTTCAGACATTGGCTCCTTTTTCAGAAACTCTGCCTTCATTTCGTCTGTAAATAGATAATTACCATCATCAATCGGCTGGTTTCCCATTCCGATTTCAGGAACATCACAAATTGGCTTGTTTCTGCTTTCTATAAACACGTTATCCGCGTTCAGCAAATACCCGTTGATATTTTGGACAATCTGCGCACGGTCGCTGGAATACAGAACTTTTTCTTTATGATTTGGCGCAACGCTGAATCCAACGATAACACAGTGTACCTGGGCTTTGATTTTGGCCTCGCTATCCCAACGGAATGTACGATACGCAAAGTCAATGTGAACACCGGATCCAAAAAGCGGTTTCCAGAGATTAGCTACGCTTTCTCCCTGTGAAACGGAGTTGGTCGAAACAAGAGCGCTGCGAATGTCAGTTCCCTGCATCAAATCTGCCGCCTTTTTATACCAACAAGAGACATAATCCAGATTACCTGCGTTTTTCCAGCCATCAAAAGTCAAATTCACATCCGATTTTTGCGAAGCATCCATCAATCGGGCGCCCACAAACGGCGGATTGCCCATGATATAATTTAACTGCCCTTTCGGTACAACGGTTTCCCAGTCCTGCCGCAGGGCGTTGCCCTCCACGATATAGGCGTTGGTTTTCAGCGGAAGGAAGTCCAGTGCCATGTGGACAACATCTTCCGTCTCTTTCATCATCTGGCTTTCTGCGATCCAAAGGGCAGTCTTGGCAACGGTCACAGCAAAATCGTTGATTTCAATGCCGTAAAACTGGCTGATGGAGACTTGAATGGGATTGCCCAAATCCAGCACGATCTGTCCCTTATGTAGCAAGGAAATCACTTCGTTCTCCAAGCGGCGCAGAGATAGATAGGTTTCCGTTAGAAAGTTGCCACTTCCGCAGGCCGGGTCGAGGAATTTCAGGTTCGCGAGGCGAGTTTGGAAGCCGCGCAATTTTGTGTCACGGGTTCGGTCTACGGGAATTGCTCTGATTTCTGCCAGTTCCGTTTTTAATTCATCCAGAAACAGCGGATCGATGACCTTATGGATATTCTCAATGCTGGTATAGTGCATTCCTCCGGCACGGCGGGTCTGTGGATTCAACGTACTTTCAAACACAGCGCCGAAGATGGTCGGACTGATTGCAGACCAGTCAAAATTTTCGCTGGCACGACTCAGCAGCAGATCGATGATTTCATCACCCAAGCGTGGAATTTCGATGTCCTCATTGGCAAACAAGCCGCCGTTGACGTAGGGAAACGCCGCCAGATCTTCATCCAGATAACGGTCTCGCTGTTCCGGTTTTTGGTCGAGTACATGGAATAGGTTAATAAGTGCACGGCGGTCTTCTGCGCGGTGCGCTTGCAGATAGTCATGGAACATACCGTGTTTGCCGAAAATCCCTGCGTCCTCTGCGTATAGGCAGAACACAAGACGAACGCAAAGGGCATTCAGGCTTTTCAGAGTTTCTTCTGCTTCCGGATCGGCATACTGCTTTAGCAATGCGTCATACAATACACCGACCAGTTCGCCTGCTTGTAAGGAGATTTCCATTTCCTTACGGATTTTTTCGTCTCCGGTGTCCACAAGGAAGTTCAAACGGGTGTACTCTTTCTCTAAATCAGACAACATCAGAATTTCCGGCGTGTCATTGGGACGGTTCATGTCGTGGATACGGAATTCTCTGAAATTACAGACCACAATCCAACGGGGCTGCTGATTGGCCGGCAGATAGCCACCGTAGCGCCGTGCTTGTTGGTAGGGCGAAAGTAAAGAACCGTCAGACTGTAGTTCACCCCTGTTCAAGTCGACCGTTACACTCTTTTGCTCAATCAGAACACGAGTTGTGCCGATATAGCCGTCAATGAATTTTGTTGTACTTTTGCCTGTTTTGGCGTTATCCACAGTAACAGTTTTTTCAAAACTAATAAATTTTTCCGGTTCTGGTATGCCATAGACTTTTTGCAGCAACGCCAGCCAAAAGGACTGTGTTTCCTGTTTTTCGTCACCCTTGCCGTTCCAGTCAGCTGCGAACTGCTTTGCAGCCATGCGGCGCTCTATATCTGTCATAGACTATCCCTCCAGAAGCTATATGTGAATTCGTGATTCATGCGCTAACCCCAAACCATTATCATTACAGTTCTTCCGCCCGAAATGTCGTATACCCCTCGTAATAATAGCTGTGGTCGATCCCCTTCATAAAAACCTCGCGGCTATTCACATCATCCGTCAGCGCGGCTTTCAGAAGCACTTTAATCTCCACGTCCTTGATCGGACTGCGCTCCATCGCAAGCAAATAGTCCTCTTTATCGACCTTGCTCCAATCCACGACCTGTCCGATACCGTTTTTCAGCATCAAATCGAGCCAGATGCGCATACTGCGCCCATTACCCTCGCGGAACGGGTGAGCGACGTTCATTTCCACATACTTTTCGATGATTTCATCGAATGTACTCTGCGGCATTTTCTCGATGTTGGTCAGCGCCGCTTCCAGATACATGAGCGGCGCGAAGCGGAAATTGCCTTTCGCCAAATTCACAGTGCGAAGCTCACCCGCAAAGTCATAAATGTCATCAAAAAGGTACTTATGAATTGCCTTGAGCGACGCGAACGTGCCGACAGGCAGTTTGTCCAGCGTGCCGCTTTCAAACAGCCACACGGCCTTTTTCTTGCTGATCCGTTCCTCCTCC
>ERZ827520.2204-NODE-2204-length-18969-cov-2.877604_pt1 | contig 18969 bp, 15 predicted proteins | sample MGYA00519581_ERZ827520 | MGnify/ENA primary metagenome ERZ827520 (study PRJEB31778, sample SAMEA3449339) | human gut metagenome | biome: human gut; feature: human-associated habitat; material: faeces | place: United Kingdom | collected 2010/2012 ...
TTATCCGCCCTGGACAAATGGTACGAGCGGTAGGCCTGATAAGACGCGTTAAGCGTCGCATCAGGCATTCCTTCAGACTCCTCCGAATCCCTAAGTATTTCCAGCCATTCCCGCGCTTTTCATCTTCTGTCTGATAGCTGCTTTTCTCCTTCGCTTGCATGATTGGCATAACAGCAAAGAAGGAGGTATTCCCGTGAATAAGTCAATGTTGGCGGGTATCGGGATTGGTGTCGCAGCTGCGCTGGGCGTAGCGGCAGTGGCCAGTCTGAACGTGTTTGAACGTGGCCCGCAATACGCTCAGGTTGTTTCTGCAACCCCAATCAAGGAAACGGTTAAAACACCGCGTCAGGAGTGTCGCAACGTTACAGTGACCCATCGTCGACCGGTGCAGGATGAAAATCGCATTACCGGGTCGGTGCTCGGCGCTGTAGCTGGCGGCGTGATTGGGCATCAGTTTGGTGGTGGTCGCGGTAAAGATGTCGCTACTGTTGTGGGGGCGCTGGGTGGTGGATATGCCGGTAACCAGATCCAGGGCTCTCTCCAGGAAAGCGATACTTACACGACTACGCAACAGCGTTGTAAAACGGTGTATGACAAGTCAGAAAAAATGCTCGGTTATGATGTGACCTATAAGATTGGCGATCAGCAGGGCAAAATCCGCATGGACCGCGATCCGGGTACGCAGATCCCGCTAAATAGCAACGGGCAACTGATTTTGAATAACAAAGTATAACAAGGCTGTACTCTGCAATTTGGCCCCTCATTCGCTCAGGCTGAGGGGCTTTTTTTGCGCCTTATTTCACCAGTTCGGGCCATAAACGCAAAGTCGTTCGGGCAATCTGCATCAGTTTTTCCAGCGATGCACCTTCGCGTGCGCTGATCGACATCCCCTGAATAATACAATTAAGGAATTCTGCCAGATGCGTCACGTCACAGTGGGTCGGGATTTCCCCGCGCGCTTGTCGTTGACATAAAAACTGCTGCAAAGTGCGCTCTTGCATCGCATGGCGTGATTTCAGCGTATTGCCGATATCTCCGGAATCCGGGGAGAGGGTGGTGCAGTTGTTGATCATAAAGCAGCCAGCCGGGGTGTCTTTGCTGGTAAAGCAGTTGGCGACGGCAGCAAAATAGTCAGCCAGCGCAGTCTCCACGCTTTTCTCTTCACAAAACAGCTGTGCTTCATGCTTAGCGGCAAAACGATCGATATAGCGGTCGAGTACGGCGCGAAATAACCCCTCTTTGTTGGTAAATTCCGCGTATAGCGTGGGCGCTTTGGCTCCGGTCGCTTCGACGAGGTCCGCAAGAGAAGTCGCTTCATAACCGTGCTGCCAGAACAATTTCATGGCCTTATCAAGCGCGGCATCCCTGTCGAACACTTTTGGGCGGCCGCGGCTTTTTTTTACACATTGTGTTGAGTCAGTTGCCATGATGCCGTTGTACCTGGTGACTGTGAATGAAAGGTTATTATAAAAATAATCACCTCCGTTCACCAGTCCACAAACCATAAAAATAATTGCTTTCTATTTAACTGAAATTTAAAGATTTTTAAATTAATTAATGATTGTTATAAAAAATATCTTGTATGTGATCCAGATCACATATATCATTTAGTTATCGATCGTTAAGTAATTGCTTGCGACGTCATTCATCTGCATAAGGCCACTATTATGAAAAACGTAAAAACCCTCATCGCTGCGGCGATTTTAAGCTCCATGTCATTTGTCAGCTTTGCGGCTGTCGAAGTTCAGTCAACCCCAGAAGGCCAACAAAAAGTCGGTACTATCAGTGCTAACGCGGGGACAAATCTGGGATCGCTGGAAGAGCAGCTGGCGCAAAAAGCGGATGAGATGGGCGCAAAATCTTTCCGTATTACTTCTGTAACCGGTCCGAATACCCTCCATGGAACAGCAGTAATTTATAAATAAGCATTAACCCTCATTAATGCCTGCTACTGCTGATTTTTTTCCCCGCGACATGCCGTGTCGCGGGGATTTTTTTATCCGAGCTTTACAGAGTTTGTGGGCTCACTTGATGACGGCGGACATCCACCGGCATCCCGGAACGGACATCCATCACATGTTGCATCACTTCAGCGTCAGTTTGTGCTGCATCTTTAAACGATTGCATTGCGCTATTCAGCGTAATTGGCAGCAGCTGCGGATCGTCATCAATCTTCTCTGACAGCGGCTGATGTACTTCAACCAGACGCGCACCGTTTGGTTCGGCAGAGACTTTAATCGGGGTGTTGATGATATTTACTTTGGTACCTGGGGTGACCTGGCTAAAGAGTGTTTTGATATCGTCATCCCGCAGACGAATACAGCCAGAACTTACCCGCATGCCAATGCCGAAATCGGCGTTCGTACCATGAAGCAAATAAACGCCGCCATAGGCCGCCAGACGAATCGCATGATGGCCCATTGGATTATCCGGTCCAGCCGGCACTACCGCAGGCAACTCAATTCCCTGTGCTTTATAACGGGCGCGGATGTTTGCCGTTGGCGTCCAGGTTGGGTTTGCACGTTTGTCTGAAACGGTGGTCACCATTGTCGGCGTCAGCGTGTCACCACCCAACTGACCAATGCCGATGGGATACACGGTTACCGAATTTTTACCCGGCGGGTAGTAATAGAGACGCAGTTCCGCAATATTGATCACAATGCCTTCGCGCGGCGCATCTGGAAGTAGGGTTTGCAACGGGATCGTTAACACGCTACCCGCGCGCGGTACGTAAGGATCAACGCCGGGGTTAGCCTGTAACAGCGCGAGAAAGCCGACATTATATTTTTTGGCGATGGCTTCCAGAGAACCACCGTCATTTTCCACCACATAAAATTTGTTTTCGCCAACCAGACGACTGCCCGCTGGCGGCAGCGGCCAGGTGTTGGCTTTTGCCGGTAGCGCCAGCGCCACGGCAGCGGCGAACGTAAAAAACGTTAGCCAGCGAGAAAAACGCGTTTTGATCATCACCAAAGTCCATAATAAATATAAGGTTATTGTAATAAAAAGATAAGTCTGAATTATGGAGGGTGACAGTGTCGGATAGTGCAGGGAAGTGCAAAGAATTTGTAAATGTTGCAGATGGGGGCGCAGAAACGCCCCCGATTTACCATTAAGCGATCGCGTTCTCTTCCAGTTCACGCATAAACTGGCGTACCCATTCGATACGCGTTTTCCGCTCGCTCAAATCCTGAATAAACTTCAGACGCGTCGGACCATCAAGGCGGTAATGCTGCGGCTGTTTTTGCAGCAAACCAATCAACCAGGCCGGATTAACGTGATTCTTCTCGGCAAATTCGATCACGCCGCCTTTCTCATTACCTTCCAGCTTCCTGATCCCCAGTTTCTGCGCTTGCTGGCGCAGACGGGCAATATCCAGCAGGGTACGCGCCGGATCCGGCAGCAGGCCGAAGCGATCGATAAGCTCGACTTTGATCTCTTCCAGTTCGTTTTCCGTTTTGGCGCTGGCAATACGTTTATAGAACGACAAACGCGTATTCACGTCAGGAATGAAATCATCTGGCAATAGCGACGGCATCCGCAGCTCGACTTCTGTTTGCTGACTGGTGAGATCTTCCAGCGACGGCTCGCGTCCGGCTTTCAGCGCATCGACGGCGTTTTCCAGCAACTCCATATACAGCGAGAAACCGATAGTTTCCATTGAGCCGCTTTGTTCTTCGCCAAGCAGTTCACCCGCGCCGCGAATCTCCAGATCGTGCGTTGCCAGCGCAAAACCTGCCCCGAGATCTTCCAGCGAGGCAATCGCTTCAAGACGTTTTTGTGCATCGGTAGTCATCGCTTTTGGATGCGGTGTCAGCAACCATGCATATGCCTGATGATGCGAACGTCCGACGCGACCGCGTAACTGGTGCAGCTGCGCCAGACCGAAGTGATCCGCGCGTTCAATGATAATGGTGTTGGCGGTAGGAATGTCGATCCCGGTTTCGATAATGGTGGTACAAACCAGCACGTTGAAACGTTGATGATGGAAATCATTCATCACCCGTTCCAGTTCGCGCTCGCGCATCTGCCCGTGACCGATGGCGATCCGCGCTTCTGGCACCAGTTCTGCCAGCCGTTCGGCGGCTTTCTGGATGTTTTCCACATCATTGTAAAGATAATAAACTTGCCCCCCGCGCAAAATTTCACGCAGGATCGCCTCCCTGACCACCAGGCTGTCATACTCACGGACAAAGGTTTTAACTGCCAGACGACGGGCGGGCGGCGTGGCGATAATCGACAGGTCACGCATTCCGCTCATTGCCATATTCAGCGTACGTGGGATCGGCGTTGCAGTAAGCGTCAGAATATCCACGTTCGCGCGCATCGCTTTAATGCGCTCTTTATGACGCACCCCGAAGCGGTGTTCTTCATCGACAATCAGCAGGCCTAAATCTTTAAACTTGACGTCACTTTGCAGCAGTTTGTGCGTACCGATCAGAATATCGATTTTCCCTTCCGCCACTTCCGCAAGGATTTGCGTCTGCTCTTTGGCGCTGCGGAAACGGGAGATCATTTCGATACGTACCGGCCAGTTGGCGAAACGGTCGCGGAAGTTGTCGTAATGCTGCTGCGCGAGAAGGGTGGTAGGCACCAGCACCGCCACCTGCTTGTGGTTATCTACTGCCAGGAAAGCGGCGCGCATCGCCACTTCTGTTTTACCAAAGCCAACATCGCCGCACACCAGACGATCCATTGCCAGCGGCTGACACATGTCGCTAAGTACCGCATTAATGGCCTGTGCCTGATCCGGCGTGGTTTCAAACGGGAAGCTGTCGCAGAACAACTGATACTGCTCACGATCGTGTTTAAACGCGAAGCCCTCTTTGGCGGCGCGTTGCGCGTAGATATCCAGCAATTCTGCTGCCACATCACGCACTTTTTCCGCCGCTTTCTGCCGCGCGCGTGACCACGCATCGCCGCCAAGTTTATGCAGCGGGGTGTTTTCTTCCGCGCCACCTGCGTAACGGCTAATCAGATGCAGTGATGACACCGGAACATACAGTTTGGCGTCGTTGGCATAGGTGAGCATCAGGTACTCGCCAGTAATGCCGCCAGCTTCGAGCGTGGTCATTCCTGCATAACGACCGACACCGTGCTCCAGATGGACCACCGGCTGACCAATATGCAGCTCCGCAAGGTTACGGATCAGTGTATCGGGGTTGATGGCGCGGCGAGAATCCTGACGACGACGGGCAACGCGTTCACCGAGCAGATCGCTTTCGCAAATCAGCGCCAGATTACGTACCGTATCGACAAAACCATGTTCGGCAGCGCCAATCATCAAATAACGCCCACGGTCGCTGGCTTCATCAAGACGCATAATGCGTTGCGGAGCAATTTTAATTCGCGCGAGCAGTTCACCCAGCGCTTCACGGCGACCTTCACTTTCTACCGAGAACACCACCGGACCGTCGAAAGACTCGAGGAACTTACGCAGCGCATCCAGCGGTGCTTTTTGTTGTGCCTGAACGGCCAGGTCTGGCAGTTTCTGGAAACCTAAATTGGCATTCGCGGCTTTTGTCGGTAAATGTTCAGTTTTTAGCTGCACACGCGGCCAGTTTTTCAGCTCTGAAAAGAGCTCGTCTACCCGCAGCCAGAGCGATTGTGGTGGCAACAGTGGGCGCATCGGATCGACGCCGCGATTTTCAAAACGCGCCAGCGTGTCAGCCTGGAAACGTTCGGCACTGTTTTCCAGATCGCCAGTATTCACCAACAGCGTATTGGCAGGGAAATAACTGAACAGTGGCGGCAGCGGTTCGCTGAAGAATAGCGGCTGCCAGTACTCGATCCCGGCAGGTAATGTGCCTTTACTCACTTGCTGATAAATATGTTCCGGATCGCGCTTCACTTCGAAGGTATCGCGCCACTGGCTGCGAAACAGTTCAATTGCCGCTTTATCGGTCGGAAATTCGTGCGCGGGCAGCAGATTGATCTCTTCTACTTCCTCCAGCGTGCGCTGGCTATCGACGTCAAACACTCGCAGGCTGTCGATTTCATCATCAAAGAAATCAAGACGATAAGGCAGCTCACTGCCCATCGGGAAGAGATCCAGCAACGCGCCGCGCGTGGCGTATTCGCCGTGCTCCATTACCTGGTCAACATGGCGATAACCTGCGCTGTCCAGTTGGGTTCGCAATGCATCGCGAGATAACCGCTGACCTTTTTTCATCACCAGCGCATGACCGTGGAGAAAACTGTGCGGGCAAACGCGCTGCATAAGCGTATTCACCGGAACAATCAGTACGCCACGCTGCATCGTCGGTAGCTGGTAAAGGGTGGAAAGGCGCGAGGAGATAATGTCCTGATGAGGCGAAAAACTGTCGTAAGGGAGGGTTTCCCAGTCCGCCAGATTCATCACCATCTGATCGGTGAACTGGCTGATTTCATCATGCAAACGCAGAGCATTTTGCATATCTGGTGCAATGAGTACCACCGGACCGGCGTGACGTTCGGCAATTTCCGCTACCAGCGTCGCGCAGGCAGCGCCGGTTAACTCGCCCAGCAGACGCTGCTCACCCGCTTTGACGGGCAGCGTATAACGATATTGTTCAGGCATAACGGTTGTCAGATTCTCGTTAGGATATGCCTCAACATATGGGGGCATATCTCTGATAAGCAATGCTGTTCATTATCCGTAATCGACATGGTTTAGCAAATTGAATCGCCCCGGCTGGGGCGATGGCTTAGCGGGAGTAACTGACGGCCGCGGGCAGAGAAGGCGGGGAGAACAACAGATCGCTGAATGCGCGCTGTGAAAGTTTTCTTACCAGCAAGCCCGCAACAGTACAGATGAACAAACTAACAAAGGGGTAAACCAGCAGGAGTGTCAGTTCGACTTGCGGCGACCAGCGTGCTGCGTTCATTTGCGCAAGCAGAGTTAAGCTGAATATTTCAACCAGAATGCGATGGGTGGTGTAGATAGCAATGGTGTTGGAACCAATCACATTCAGCAGGCTGGAGGAACGCATACCGAAACGCTGCTCGTACTGATAAAACAGCTTCATGATTACCACAATCGATACCAGCGACAACAGCAGCGAGATATTAAACAACTAGGCACCGACCGCCAGAACGGTCAGCAAAGAAGCCATCAGCAGATGGCGGCGCAACGGCACCTCTTTAACACAGGTCATTATTGTTGCGCCAAACCATGCGCCAAGGCTGTAATAAGGCAAATTGCGGATCACACTGTTCATTCCCCACCACGGCGTGGGAACGAAATTAACCGCCACACTCATCAGTACAAACAAGGCGAATAGTGGCAGCGCCAGGCGGTTAAAAATTTTACATATCACGAAATAGACAATTAAAGCATACAGATACCACAAGCTGGTGCTGGCGGTGATCATCCCGTGCAGGAACTCACCGGTAGAATCGGCATAAGCGGCATTGGAGGCATTACTTAAATTGCGCTCAGGTGCCAGCCACTGATTTAGTGCACTTATCGCCAGCCACTGCACTACGCCCCAAAGTGCCAGCACCCAGAAGATGCTCCAGATGCGTTTATCAAGACAATTTCCCCAGGGTACGCTGTCGATATAGCGGCGAATTAAATAGCCAGAGATAAAGAAAAAAACCGGCATACGAAAGGGCGCAAGGTAAAGATTGAAATAGATCCAGCATTTGCTCAGGACTTCCGATAACGGATGCTGAAAAGTGGTCAGATGCGGATAAAAGGTAATGACCGAGTGATAAATCACTACCAGACAAATACATAACCCTTTGATCTGGTTAATCCATAGCTCTTTTTGTTTCATCAGGACAACACGCTCTTTTTATTTAACATGCGGTTGATCCTGCGGGGCGAGTCGCGTGGTGTAATGCGTATCTGTCTGTATTTGGTTATTTTTCAGATAAAGATCAGGCCACATGGCCGATGATAAAATGAGGCACTTTAGCCGATTGATTTGCCGGTACTTTTCAGATTAGCCCTGACGATCACTTACAGTTCAGACGTTTACCCATCCCGCTTTCGCTTATATACTCGTGTCTTTGCTAACAGCAACCAGACGGATTTCATGTACCAACCTGTCGCTCTATTTATTGGCCTGCGTTACATGCGTGGGCGTGCAGCGGATCGCTTCGGTCGTTTCGTCTCCTGGCTTTCTACCATCGGCATTACCCTCGGGGTGATGGCGCTGGTTACAGTATTGTCAGTGATGAACGGCTTTGAGCGCGAGCTGCAAAACAACATCCTTGGCCTGATGCCACAGGCAATTCTCTCTTCTGAGCATGGCTCTCTTAACCCGCAGCAACTCCCGGAAACGGCAGTCAAACTGGACGGCGTTAATCGCGTCGCACCTATTACTACCGGTGATGTGGTACTGCAAAGCGCGCGCAGCGTGGCGGTCGGGGTGATGCTGGGTATCGATCCGGCGCAAAAAGATCCACTAACGCCGTATCTGGTCAATGTGAAACAAACGGACCTCGAGCCGGGGAAATATAATGTCATCCTCGGTGAACAGCTTGCCTCACAGTTGGGCGTCAATCGCGGTGATCAAATCCGCGTGATGGTGCCATCTGCCAGCCAGTTCACGCCGATGGGGCGTATTCCAAGCCAGCGCCTGTTCAATGTGATTGGTACTTTTGCCGCTAACAGTGAAGTCGATGGCTATGAAATGCTGGTGAATATTGAGGATGCCTCGCGTCTGATGCGCTATCCGGCAGGCAATATTACCGGCTGGCGTTTGTGGCTGGATGAACCGCTGAAAGTCGACTCATTAAGTCAGCAAAAACTGCCTGAAGGCAGCAAATGGCAGGACTGGCGTGACCGTAAAGGCGAGCTGTTCCAGGCCGTACGCATGGAAAAAAATATGATGGGCTTGTTACTGAGCCTGATTGTCGCCGTTGCGGCGTTTAACATTATTACCTCGCTGGGGCTAATGGTGATGGAGAAGCAGGGCGAAGTCGCGATCCTGCAAACGCAAGGTTTAACTCCGCGGCAAATCATGATGGTCTTTATGGTGCAAGGGGCCAGCGCCGGGATTATCGGTGCGATCCTCGGAGCGGCGCTTGGCGCACTGCTTGCCAGCCAGTTGAATAATCTGATGCCGATAATCGGCATCTTGCTTGATGGCGCGGCGCTGCCGGTGGCTATCGAACCTTTACAAGTCATTGTTATTGCGCTGGTGGCGATGGCTATCGCGCTGCTGTCTACGCTTTATCCTTCATGGCGCGCTGCCGCCACTCAACCCGCTGAGGCTTTACGTTATGAATAAGATCCTGTTGCAATGCGACAACCTGTGCAAACGCTATCAGGAAGGCAGTGTGCAAACCGATGTACTGCACAATGTCAGTTTCAGCGTCGGCGAAGGTGAAATGATGGCGATCGTCGGTAGCTCTGGTTCCGGTAAAAGCACCTTGCTGCACCTGCTGGGCGGACTGGATACGCCAACCTCCGGCGATGTGATCTTTAACGGTCAACCGATGAGCAAACTGTCGTCGGCAGCAAAAGCAGAACTGCGCAACCAGAAACTGGGCTTTATTTATCAGTTTCACCACCTGCTGCCGGATTTTACCGCCCTGGAAAACGTGGCTATGCCGCTGCTGATTGGCAAGAAAAAGCCCGCTGAAATCAACAGCCGTGCACTTGAGATGTTAAAAGCGGTGGGGCTGGATCATCGTGCGAATCACCGCCCATCTGAACTTTCTGGCGGCGAACGCCAGCGTGTAGCGATTGCCCGTGCGCTGGTCAATAATCCGCGTCTGGTACTGGCGGATGAGCCTACCGGTAACCTCGATGCGCGTAACGCCGACAGCATCTTCCAGTTGCTTGGGGAATTGAATCGTTTGCAGGGCACCGCCTTCCTGGTGGTTACTCACGACCTGCAACTGGCAAAACGTATGAGCCGCCAGTTAGAAATGCGTGATGGACGTCTGACGGCGGAACTGAGCCTGATGGGGGCGGAGTAATGGCGATGCCTTTATCGTTATTAATTGGCCTGCGTTTTAGTCGCGGACGGCGACGCGGCGGCATGGTGTCGCTGATCTCCGTCATTTCTACCATTGGCATTGCCCTCGGCGTGGCGGTATTGATCGTCGGCTTAAGCGCGATGAACGGCTTTGAACGCGAACTGAATAACCGCATTCTGGCGGTGGTGCCGCATGGCGAAATCGAGGCGGTGGATCAGCCGTGGACTAACTGGCAGGAAGCACTGGATCACGTGCAAAAAGTGCCAGGTATTGCCGCCGCTGCGCCGTATATCAATTTCACCGGGCTGGTGGAAAGTGGCGCGAATCTTCGCGCAATCCAGGTAAAGGGCGTTAACCCGCAACAGGAACAGCGTCTGAGCGCATTACCCTCGTTTGTCCAGGGCGATGCGTGGCGCAATTTTAAAGCGGGCGAACAGCAAATTATCATCGGCAAAGGCGTGGCGGATGCGCTGAAAGTGAAGCAGGGGGATCGGGTATCGATTATGATCCCCAACTCGAATCCCGAGCATAAACTGATGCAGCCAAAACGTGTGCGTTTGCACGTTGCCGGTATTTTGCAGTTGAGTGGTCAACTCGATCACAGTTTTGCCATGATCCCGCTGGCGGATGCCCAACAATATCTTGATATGGGTTCCAGCGTGTCAGGTATTGCCCTTAAAATGACGGATGTTTTCAACGCCAATAAGCTGGTACGCGATGCGGGTGAAGTGACCAACAGCTATGTTTATATTAAAAGCTGGATTGGTACTTACGGCTATATGTATCGCGATATCCAGATGATCCGCGCCATTATGTATCTGGCGATGGTACTGGTGATTGGCGTGGCCTGTTTCAACATCGTCTCCACCTTAGTGATGGCGGTGAAAGACAAGAGTGGCGATATCGCAGTATTAAGAACGCTGGGGGCGAAAGATGGTTTAATTCGCGCCATCTTTGTCTGGTATGGATTGCTGGCAGGGCTGTTCGGCAGCCTGTGTGGGGTGATTATCGGCGTAGTGGTTTCACTGCAACTTACCCCGATTATTGAGTGGATTGAAAAGCTGATCGGTCATCAGTTCCTCTCCAGCGATATCTATTTTATTGACTTCTTGCCATCGGAATTGCACTGGCTGGACGTCTTCTACGTACTGGTCACAGCATTGTTGCTGAGTCTTTTGGCAAGTTGGTATCCGGCGCGGCGCGCCAGTAATATTGACCCTGCGCGAGTCCTTAGCGGCCAGTAAAGGCAGTACATTAAAACAAGGAGCGGCAATGTATTACGGGTTTGATATTGGTGGAACAAAAATTGCGCTAGGCGTGTTTGATAGCGGTCGGCAGTTGCAGTGGGAAAAGCGGGTGCCGACACCGCGTGACAGCTATGACGCATTTTTAGATGCAGTGTGTGAGCTGGTAGCTGAAGCTGACCAACGTTTTGGCTGTAAAGGCTCTGTCGGCATCGGTATTCCGGGAATGCCGGAAACAGAAGATGGTACGCTGTATGCCTCCAATGTCCCTGCTGCCAGCGGTAAACCGCTGCGTGCCGACCTGAGCGCACGTCTTGATCGCGATGTACGCCTTGATAACGATGCCAACTGTTTTGCCCTTTCTGAAGCATGGGATGATGAATTTACTCAATATCCACTGGTGATGGGGTTGATTCTCGGCACCGGCGTTGGCGGCGGGCTGATTTTCAACGGTAAACCAATTACCGGTAAAAGCTATATTACCGGCGAATTTGGCCATATGCGTCTGCCGGTTGATGCGTTAACCATGATGGGGCTGGATTTCCCGTTACGCCGCTGCGGCTGTGGTCAGCATGGCTGCATTGAAAATTATCTGTCTGGTCGCGGTTTTGCGTGGCTGTATCAACACTATTATCATCAACCGTTGCAGGCTCCTGAGATCATTGCGCTTTATGATCAAGGCGATGAGCAGGCAAGGGCGCACGTTGAGCGTTATCTGGATTTATTAGCGGTTTGTCTGGGAAATATCCTGACCATTGTTGACCCTGACCTGGTTGTCATTGGTGGAGGCTTATCGAATTTCCCGGCAATCACAACGCAACTGGCGGACAGGCTGCCTCGTCATCTCTTACCTGTAGCTCGTGTTCCGCGCATTGAACGCGCGCGCCACGGTGATGCGGGGGGAATGCGTGGTGCGGCCTTCCTACATCTAACCGATTAATCAACAGAGGTTGCTATGCTGTCGCGTCGGGGTCATCGGTTAAGTCGTTTTCGTAAAAATAAACGCCGCCTGCGCGAGCGTTTGCGTCAGCGTATTTTTTTCAGAGATAAAGTGGTGCCGGAAGCAATGGAAAAACCAAGAGTACTCGTACTGACAGGGGCAGGGATTTCTGCGGAATCAGGTATTCGTACCTTTCGCGCCGCAGATGGCCTGTGGGAAGAACATCGGGTTGAAGATGTGGCAACGCCGGAAGGTTTTGATCGCGATCCTGAACTGGTGCAAGCGTTTTATAACGCCCGTCGCCGACAGCTGCAGCAGCCAGAAATTCAGCCTAACGCCGCGCATCTTGCGCTGGCTAAACTGCAAGACGCCCTCGGCGATCGCTTTTTGCTGGTGACGCAGAATATCGACAACCTTCATGAGCGTGCCGGTAACACCAATGTTATTCATATGCATGGGGAACTGCTGAAAGTTCGTTGTTCACAAAGTGGTCAGGTTCTCGACTGGACCGGAGACGTTACCCCAGAAGATAAATGCCATTGCTGCCAGTTCCCGGCACCCTTGCGACCGCACGTAGTGTGGTTTGGCGAAATGCCACTCGGCATGGATGAAATTTATATGGCGTTGTCGATGGCCGATATTTTCATTGCCATTGGTACTTCGGGGCATGTTTATCCAGCGGCTGGGTTTGTTCACGAAGCGAAACTGCATGGCGCGCACACCGTGGAACTGAATCTTGAACCAAGTCAGGTCGGTAATGAATTTGCCGAGAAATATTACGGCCCGGCAAGCCAGGTGGTGCCAGAATTTGTTGAAAAGTTGCTGAAGGGCTTATAAAGCGGGAAAAATTGCCTGATGCGCTACGCTTGTCAGGCCTGTGAAGGGGCGCAATTAATTGAATTTGCGGGTTTTGTGGGCCGGATAAGGCGTTCGCGCCGCATCCGGCATAATACATGCGAACTTTACTGCCTCTTTTACCGTTTACTCGTCCATAGTAACGCGGCAATAAACGTACAGACACCAATCAGCCCTGCCCAGAGTGGCGATATTCTGGTAATCGCAAAGCTGTTATCGATATACAAACATAAAGCCTGATAACCCATATTGGCAACAGCCATCGCCACTGCAAATTTTAACGCATAATAAAGGCGCGTTGTGTAGTTAAAAAATGCAGCAAAGACGATGAATGCAACTGCCCAGGCAAAAAGGCCTAATGTCGTGGTACTGCCGGGTGGATCATTTTCATGCTGTTGTCCGAGATGCGGATAATATGTCAGTGGTGGCGTCGGTTGTTTTAATATCTGTGCTTGTAAAACAGCCAATGCATTATTGATACCCTGATACCAGAGATCCGCATGTAAATAAGCCAGCGTGTGATTTTCTACCAGAAGGCCGAGATGTTTATCGTCCATACTGCTTTCGACCTGGCCGTTGGTTATCATAATTAACCGTGGCTCGCGGGTAGTAAAGAGTAACAGAACACTTCCTTTTACATTACTCATTGAAGATGCCGCATGCGCCAGCATCGCTTTGCCATTTTGCCTGAGACTGGCTTCATTATTAATGTCGGGTAAAACCACAATAAACGGTACAACTCCGGTTTGTTGGCGAAAAAGTTCGGCTTTATGCGCGATCTCTTCAGCATCTGGTACAGTACCGGTAACATCCGTAAAAAGTGTCTTCATTATTGGAATCAATGGCTTACTGGTTACCGTCAGAGGCAGGAGTATCAGTAAACTGAGCAATATTATGATTTTTTTCATGGGCGGGACTTCCGTTTCCTGCGTGTCTTTTTAGAGGAGGGCATACTGATTAATAAACCGACGGCGATAAAAATAACGCCCATAATGCCGATAAACCCCCATTTAAAAAAATTAACCCACGGGTTATTTATCTCAGCCTTTTCAGGATGTCCTGGAGAATAATAAACATTAACTTTATCGCCTTCGCTGTCTTCATAAAAATCGCTGCCAATACTCGAATTGAAAATTAGCGTGTAATCTGGCGTCGGACGAAATGCAACGACGGGATACCACGAACCATTTTTACCCGTGCGATGAGAATGACTGGAGTGCCAGACGGTATCAACAATGACGCCTTCAGTATGAATCGCGTCTTTGCTATAGGTGAACTGGTTATAAAAGATAACAACAGAAATGAGGATCAGTACCAGACCGATACCGAAGAATATACGAAAGAAAACTTTACTGTCCTGACTCATTAGCCACATCCTTGCTAAATAAAAAACGGGCGGTAATACCACCGCCCGCTTGCTGAATTAACGTCCTGCTTTCAGCTTCTGATAATACTCTTCATAAATGCTGCTGGCGGAGCCTACGTCATTTTGCCCTTCACCATTTTTAATGGTTTCAGCATCCGGGTAGAGCGTTTTGTCGTTCGCCACTTCAGGACTTAACAGCTTACGCGCCGCAAGGTTTGGCGTTGGATAACCGATAGTTTCAGCAACCTGTTTTGCCACATCGGGGCGCAGCAGGAAGTTGATCAATTTCAGCGCACCTTCTTTGTTTTTGGCATTTGCCGGGATCGCCAGGCTGTCCATCCAGAAAATGCCGCCTTCTTTCGGCCACACCACGTCAATTGGCGTACCCGCCTGCCGTGCAACGAAAGCAGAACCGTTCCAGATCATGCCGAGGTTAACTTCGCCTTCCATGTACGGGTTAGCCGGGTTATCGGAGTTAAACGCTGCGACGTTTGGCATCAGTTTTTTCAGCTCGTTATATGCAGCTTCAATCTCTTTCGGATCGGTAGTGTTACCGGAGTAGCCCAGTTTGCGCAGCGCCATCTGGAACACTTCACGGGCATCGTCGGTCAGCAGCAGGCTGCCTTTGTACTCAGGTTTCCACAGATCGGCCCAGCTGGTGACAGATTTCGGATCCACCGCATCACCGTTTACGCCAATCGCCGTCGCACCCCAGATATACGGAATGGAATAGTCGTTATTCGGGTCAAACGGCTTGTTGAGCATGTCTGGATCGAGGTTGCTGAAATTGCTTAACTTCGACTTGTCGATCTTCTGGATCATCCCTTCTTTACGCATTTTATCGACGTAATAGGTTGAAGGAACCACCAGGTCATAGGCACCGTCTTTGTACGTTTTCAGCTTGGCATACATGGTTTCGTTCGACTCGTAAGTCGAATAGATAACCTTAATACCGGTTTCTTTGGTGAACTGTTCAAGCAGTCCTGGCGGCACGTACTCGGTCCAGTTGTAGAAATACAGCGTGTTGTTGTCATCGGCGTGAGCGGCGCTCATGCCCAGTGCCAGAGCACCCGCCGCGAGCAGGTGGCGTGACCATTTTTTCATTTAACGTCCCCTGTGTTACCTTTCGTTTTATCACGAGCAATAAGCTGGCTGGCAATTACCATCACCAGCGACAGCACCAGTAATATGGTTGCCAGCGCGTTAACTTCCGGCGATACGCCGACTTTGACCATCGAATAAATTTTTAACGGCAGAATTTCATAACTCGGCCCGGTGACAAACGAAGAAACCACCACGTCGTCCATCGACAGGGTAAAGCTTAACACCCAGCCCGCCGCTACCGCTGGCATTGCCAGTGGCAGAATGATTTTTCGCAGAATGGTAAATTCGCTGGCACCGAGATCTTTCGCCGCTTCCAGCATTCGCACGTCAAAACCTTTCAGGCGCGAATACACTGTCACTACCACAAATGGCAGGCAGAAGGTGATATGCGAGAACAGCAGCGACCAGAAGCCAAGCTGAATACCCAGCAGCATAAACAGCACCAGCAGCGAAATCGCCATCACGATATCTGGTGACATCATCACCACAAACAGCATTCCGCTAACGAACGGCTTACCACGAAAGCGATAACGGTACAGCGCAACTGCCGTCAGTGAACCGATAAGCGTAGCAAACGTCGCCGAAAACACCGCCATTGTTAGTGAATGCTGCGCTGCCTGTAACAGGCTGTCGTTGTTCATCAGCAGGCTATACCATTTGGTGGTAAAACCTTGCCAGTTGATGCCAAAGCGCGAGCTGTTAAAGGAGTTCACAATCAAAATAATGATTGGGATATACAGGTACGCGTAGATAGCGGTCATAAAACCGCCGCGAAGCAGTCGACCGATCATTCGAGTTCCACCTTTTTGTTCAGCAGACGAGAAGCGCGCCAGTAAACCAGCAACATCAGGCCCATTACGATAGTCAGCGTAATGCTGGTGGCTGCACCAAACGGCCAGTCACGAATATTGAGGAACTGTACTTTGATGACGTTACCGATCAGCAGGTTTTTCGCACCGCCCATCAGGTCGGACACATAGAACAGGCCCATCGCTGGCAGCATCACCAGCAGACATCCGGCAATAATCCCCGGCATCGTCAGTGGGATAATGATGCGGATAAAGGTCTGCAACTTGCTGGCACCGAGATCGCGCGCCGCCTCCAGCAACGGCTTATCCAGTTTTTCGATACTGGAGTACAGCGGCATCACCATAAACGGCAGCAGAATGTAAACCAGACCGATAATCACCGCACTGGGCGTGAACATGATGCGAATTGGTGTATCGATAACGCCCAGCCAGAGCAAAAACTCGTTGAGATAGCCTTTGGTGCTGAGGAAAATTTTCAGCCCGTAGATACGAATCAATGAGTTGGTCCAGAACGGAACAATCAGCAGAAACAGCAGCAGCGGACGCACCTTGTGTGGCAACTTCGCCAGAAACCAGGCAAAAGGATAGCCCAGCACCAGGCAGGCGAGGGTGGCGATCAGCGCCATATTCAGCGAGTGCAATAGCACTTCAAAATAGAGCGGATCGAGCAGACGCGTGTAGTTATCCAGCGTAAAGACCATTTTGACGAAACTGGCGTCGTCGCGGGTCAAAAAGCTGGTGCCAATGATCATCAGGTTGGGCAGAAAGACAAACAACACAAGCCAACCGACAATAGTGACAATCACTACATTCTGGAACTTACTTGTGTTCTTCATCAGCCAGTACGACCTCCCAGCTTTCTACCCAATTAATGGCCATTTTTTGGTCGAGGGAGTGGTCAAAGTCAGGGTCGTCTTCATTGAAGAATTCGCTGACCATCACCATCTTGCCATTTTCCAGTTCAACAACCGACTCCAGCGTCATGCCTTTGTAGTTACGCTCGCGAACGTAACCAATCAGCCCTTCAGCGTGGTTGTCGTCGTTAATCTCTTCAACACGTAAGTCTTCCGGGCGCAGCAGAACATGCAGTTTTTGCCCCGGTTCAACGGCGAAGTTAACGTAGATATTACATTCGCGGCCTTCAACGTTGGCGCGTACGCGCTGCTCGTCGAGACGTTCGATGACAGTGGCGTTAAACATATTGATTTCGCCAATAAACCCAGCAACAAACAGGTTTTTCGGCTCTTCATAGATTTCACGCGGCGTGCCGTCTTGCTCAATGCGACCATCGCGCATCACCACAATCCTGTCCGACATGGTGAGTGCTTCTTCCTGGTCGTGAGTCACGAAGACGAATGTAATGCCAAGCTTACGCTGTAACGCTTTCAGCTCGTTCTGCATTTGCTTGCGCAGTTTGTAATCCAGCGCTGAGAGCGACTCATCCAGCAACAACAGACGAGGCTTGTTAACCACCGCGCGAGCAATGGCGACGCGTTGCTGTTGACCACCAGAGAGCTGATGCGGTTTGCGTTGAGCGAAGGTTTCCAGCTGCACCATCCGCAGGGCTTCCATCACGCGGGGCGTAATTTCAGCAGCGGGGGTTTTTTGCATGCGCAACCCAAAGGCCACATTTTCGAACACGGTCATGTGGGGGAAAAGTGCATAGCTTTGGAAAACAGTATTCACATAGCGGTTTTCCGCCGGAACGTGGGTGATGTCCTCGTTATCCAGCATGATGCGTCCGGAATCAACAGTTTCCAGACCTGCAATCAGGCGAAGAACGGTTGTTTTACCGCAGCCAGAAGGGCCAAGCAGCGTGAGGAACTCGCCATTGTTGATAGTCAGATCCAGCTGGGGAATGACCTCTTTACCATCAAAGCATTTGCGAATTCCCGCCAATTGCACCAGCGGTGAAAGCGAACTCGGTTGTTTATTCAATTTTTTACTCTGTCCCATGTAAACGCAACGGATGGCTTACCGATGCGGGGTTTGTGGTTAACCACCTTGGTGACTCTTAATGAGGGCGGTAATTCTACGGCAAACCGCTTGAATCGCCAATCTTTGTTGTGAATTACTGGCTTAGCTTTATATTCATTAAGGTAATGCTGATAAATATTCCCGCTTGCAGGGGTAAAAGTGACCTGACGCAATATTTGTCTTTTCTTGCTTCTTAATAATGTTGTCACAAAAAGTGAGGGTGACTACATGGATAAACTACTTGAGCGATTTTTGAACTACGTGTCTCTGGATACCCAATCAAAGGCAGGGGTGAGACAGGTTCCCAGCACGGAAGGCCAATGGAAGTTATTGCATCTGCTGAAAGAGCAGCTCGAAGAGATGGGGCTTATCAATGTGACCTTAAGTGAGAAGGGCACTTTGATGGCGACGTTACCGGCTAACGTCCCTGGCGATATCCCGGCGATTGGCTTTATTTCTCATGTGGATACCTCACCGGATTGCAGCGGCAAAAATGTGAATCCGCAAATTGTTGAAAACTATCGCGGTGGCGATATTGCGCTGGGTATCGGCGATGAAGTTTTATCACCGGTTATGTTCCCGGTGCTTCATCAGCTACTGGGTCAGACGCTGATTACCACCGATGGTAAAACCTTGTTAGGTGCCGATGACAAAGCAGGTATTGCAGAAATCATGACCGCGCTGGCGGTATTGCAACAGAAAAACATTCCGCATGGTGATATTCGCGTCGCCTTTACCCCGGATGAAGAAGTGGGCAAA
>ERZ827520.2205-NODE-2205-length-18965-cov-3.204601_pt1 | contig 18965 bp, 16 predicted proteins | sample MGYA00519581_ERZ827520 | MGnify/ENA primary metagenome ERZ827520 (study PRJEB31778, sample SAMEA3449339) | human gut metagenome | biome: human gut; feature: human-associated habitat; material: faeces | place: United Kingdom | collected 2010/2012 ...
AGCGGGACGGTCAATGTCGTGGTCACCGAATGCAATGATGCTTACCTCAATGACATCCGCGCATGCGCCATCACGGAGCAGGATGTGTGGCAGGCCATCCAAAATGCCAGCGAAGCATTCGAACTGGGTGCGGTCGGGGCAGGAAGAGGCATGAGCTGTTTTGAGATGAAAGGCGGGATCGGCTCTGCTTCCCGCATCGTGGAACTGGACAAACAGGCATTCACGCTCGGCGCGCTGGTGCTTGCCAACTTTGGCCAGAAAGCGGATTTTATCCATGACAGAGCAGATTTCTCCCAGGCCCAACGGCAAGGCCGTGAACAAGGCTCGATCATCATCGTGCTGGCGACGGACATCCCGATGGAATCTCGTCAGCTCAAGCGGCTGTGCCGGCGCATGCCTGCCGCGCTCGCCCGGACCGGAAGCTATCTGGGGAACGGCAGCGGCGATGTCGTCATCGCCTTTTCCACCGCAAACCCGATCCCGCACTTTTCCACACGAGCCTTCCGCACCATGAACGTCCTGCATGAAGACCACATGGATGAGGTGTTCCGCGCCGGGATCGAAGCCTGCGAAGAAGCCGTGCGCAGCGCGCTGGATCATGCGCAGACCGTCATCGGCAGACAAGGGCATATCCGCCGCTCATTGCAAGACACGCTGGCGCAGCGCAAATAGACACAAAGAGATCTGCAGGTGAGCCCCACGGATCTCTTTTCTCTTCATTCAGTTCAGCGAGCAGGGCAGACACTCCGGCAGCTTCTGCCAGCGTTTCTGAAAACGCGCCGGCACTGCCGACCGCCCTGGAATCGCCTGCCCCGAGCGTATTGACCGGTTCGCCCTGCGCAGCGGCACAGACGTATTCACGGCCGTCTTCCCCGATCAGCAAAGCGCCGGATGCGCCCATGGAAACCAGGACATTCTGCGCGCCCATCGCCTGCAGCTGACGGGCATAAGGGAAAGCATCCTGGAGCGCATCGATCCGTACGCCGAACAGATCGTCCAGCTCGTGATGATTCGGTTTGATCAGGAACGGACGGTGCTTCAGTCCCCTGTTCAGCAGCTCTCCGGCGGCATTCACGATGATCCGGATCACTTTTCCCTGCACCCGCTTCATGATCCGCTCATGCAGATCGGCGAAAGCGAAGCAGGGACACTGCCAGAGATCACCAGCATATCACCATCCTGCAGATGATCCAGGCACATGAACAGCCGATCCGGCTCACTATCGCGGATATGCTTGATCTGTGTCTCTTTCGCTGACTTCATCTTGATATCGATCCTGGAATCCCCGCCCCTGACATGAATAAGCTCCACGCGCAGCCGATCGGCTTCAGACGCGCTTCGATCTTTCATCCGGTAAATCCGCCTACAAAGCCAAGCGCGGCATTCTCATGGTCAAGATAGGCAAGCACGATCGATACATTGATGCCTTTACGCCCGGAAGCCTTTGTTCAGACACCGCATGATCGATGGTCCCTTCAGCGAAGTCATCGACCCGGATGATGATCCAGCGATGGATCGACGGTCACCGTATAGATCATGCGGCTGCCCCTGCCTGAGCTTCCTCGATCTCAAGCAGCTGGCGATAAAATGTCCTGGCATGGTCCTCAAACAGCGCATTGACCGTTCCGTCCGTTCCATGCAAGCTCAGCCATTCTCTCATCACCAGCCTGACCCCGCTGCCGCCGCGGGACGCGATCTTCTCCCAGCACGCGCAGCAGACACGGGCAAGCTCCTCGCCGTCTGTCTCAGAGAGCTCCTGATTGCCGCTCTGCACGAATACCGCGCAGACCAGTTCGAACGCGCTCAAAAAATCGCCGCGTTCCATCAACACTTCCATATGTATGCGTAAGATCCGCTTCATCGCCTCCACATAGCTCTCATGTGCGACGCCCTCTTGCGGGTCGACATGACGCATCATGATGCGGCGGATCTCTCTGCGTATGCCTTCCTTCCTGCGATGCTGCCACCGTTCCTCATATTCGCTGAGCAGCTGATCCTTGAGCGCTTCATCACGCTGAGCCAGCTCGATCACCAATTTGCGCAGAAATGCCTCAGGCAGCGCGCCGACCGCCTGGGAAATGCTGTATGTTCCAGATGGCTCACGCTCATCCTCTGTCTCGTCTTCTTCCTGATCCTCTATCTCAAAAAGGACAGCTGCCATATGTTTGCAGAAGCTGCCGTCATCCGCATAAGGACAATCGCAATACATCCCGCTGATCTCCCCATCGTTCAGCTCGATTTCCACATGATATTCCCTTGAACCGAGAACGACTGCTTCATAGCCGCATTCTGTCGTCTTCAGATCGCTCACGGCTCCGGACTCATAATGATCCAGTCCTTTTTCCAATGTCCCGGGCGGAAACCAGCCCTTCCAGCTGCTGTTCATGATCAACACATCCTCTCTGTATCCTCTTTTCAGCTTCATGATATCTCATCTGATCATCAGACATGATGTCAGGCACATGGAAGCGCGCTGCTGTCTGATCAGCGCTCCCTCACCTCGGCCATCACATCCCTGCCCGAAGATCGCTTTGCCTGCATACGGCATGTCTATGTCTCTTTTCGCTCGATGAGCCCATCGCCGCTGCCGGGCAGACGCAGCACGCGTTCCGCACAGGTCACGCAAAAGGCGCTGTCCTTCTTTCAGCATGCGCGATGCAGCTGGATCTGCCATCTTCATGGTGAGTGCGTTCAGATCCGCTCCCATCGCTTTGCCACTCAGGATCAGCCGGTCAATGCACAGCTGTGTGGCTCCTCATCAATTCAAGCATACCAAAAGCGTATGCGCTTAACAACTGAAAAAACGCGTAATTTGCACGGGCAAAAATGACCCACATCATCATCTCATCTCTAAACAGCAAACACACGCCGCATCAGCTGCAGCGTGTGTTTTGTTTCATCTAATGGCAGGAATATCGTCCTGACCGTACGATCCTTTATGCTCTTCTGCGTCTGCGGATCACCAGCAGTACAGCGCCGGCTGTCAGGGAAGCCCCCATCAGCGACAGCATCGCCGTGTAATCCTTGTTCAGACCTGTGTCCGCATCATCGCTCTGTCCTGGTTCCTTTTCCGGTTCATCCGGCTGATCCGGCGTTTCGGTCTGTGCAGCGGTAATATCCATTACCTGATCCGCATAGGCGCCTTCTCCCAGGGTGAAGGTACGATCCTTGCTGTCGAGCACGCTGATCGAAGTGATCGGCGCAACATCCTCTGCAGCCTGATCTGCCTTGAAGGAGATCGTGATCGGATCGACATCATCGGCATCCTTATGTACTGTGATCACATTGCCATCTACCGTGTAGGCATCGCTGGCAACGACGCTCATCTTTTCGCTGTCGTAAGTGATCTGCACATCATATGCTTCGTTTTCCACACCAGCGAGGTTCTTCAGTTCAACGACTGCCTCAAAGGTCTCTCCTGCTTTCGCAGATTCCGGAAGAACGACTTCGATGCCAGATACCGGCGCATTGTAATCCAGACCGTAACCGATCGGATAAGCGATCTGCGTCGTATCCATGACATGATCGACGATGACCGGAACATCTACAGGCAGTTCGCCCTCTGCTTCACGTCCACGGAAGATCACATCGATACCAGCTGGGATATTCGGTCCGAACGCGGCATCCGGACGAAGTGCCTCTGTCGGATCCATTCCCTTATTTCCATATACGGCAACAATTGCCTTCGCATTCGGATAGTTGGCCACATCATACGGCTTGGAGGTGCTCATCACTACCGAATCTTTTCCTGCTTCGTTCGCATAATCGATCACTTCTGTCGGTACACGGGTGAGCCAGTGATCGCCCAACAGCTGCGCCGCGCTGCCCACCTCAGAGATCACGATGACATAATCAGAAGAATCGATCGCGCTCTTCAGATCATCGATGGTCGTGGCACTGTTGTAACGAATGCTTTCGTACTGTACGTTTTCCGGAAGAACACCTTCAGCGATCAAACGGCGCATGCCCAGTTCCATACCTGGCAGCTCATTGTTATAAGCGCCCAGCAACAATACTTTTTCATCTGCCTTTGGATTCAGCGGAAGCACCATGTCATCATTCTTGATCACGGTCACGGCATCCGCGGAAATTTCTCGCTCCAGATCACGGTTGAGATCAGAGCCGACCTGCTCATTGGCGTTGGCCAGTTTTTCTTCCCATGTTCTCGTATCAGATGCGTAATCGAGGATGCCGCGCTTTTCTTTCAGCGTCAGGATACGCTTGACTGAATCGTTGAGCATATCTTCAGTGATCGTGCCATCTTCCAGCGCAGCCTTGACATCAGCGATGATCTGATCCATCTTCGCCATATCTGCCTTGCTTCTGAGGATGGTCGGCATCAGGCAGATATCCACATCCGCCTGGATCGCCATGATGACTGCTTCAGATTCGCCAAAATTAGTAGAAATCGCATCCATGTTCATGGCGTCAGTAACGACTACACCATCAAAGCCCATGTCTTCACGGACGATGCCGGTGATGATATCATCTGACAACGTGGCAGGCACATAAATCTCACTGCCATCCGCCTTGGAGGTCACAGTATCTGTTTCTACCTGCGGATACTGGATATGAGCCGTCATCAGCATGTCTACCCCATTATCCACCGCTGCCTGGAAAGGCACGAGCTCCAGTTCCTTCAGTTCTTCATAAGATTTGTTTACCATCGGCAAACCAGTATGAGAGTCAGTGGCCGTATCGCCATGACCCGGGAAGTGCTTAGCTGCAGTTGCGATATTGTACTCCTGCATGCCCTGCATCATCGGTACGCCCAGACGCGCTACCCGCTGCGGGTCACTGGAAATGGAACGCAGGCCGATGACCGGATTGTTCGGGTTATTGTTCGTATCAAATACCGGCGCAAAGTTGACATTGATGCCCAGTGCGCTCAGCTCACGGCCGATGATCTCACCGGCGAGACGCGCATCCTCCTCACTGTTGGTGGCACCGATCGCCATATTGCCCGGCAACGCTGTTCCGCTTCCCAGACGATAGACGATGCCGCCTTCCTGATCGATCGTGATCAGCAACGGAATATCGCCGTTGCCAGCTTCATTGGTGATCGCCGCATTCTGCATATCCGTCGTCAGCTTCAGCGTCTGTTCTGTTTCTTTAACGTTTTCCGCAAACAGGATGACACCGCCGAAATCATACTGATCGATGATTTCTGCCACTTCGTCGTTGAGCACGGTCATGTCAGACTGTGCGTCTTCGCCCTCAGCCTGCCACTTACGGAAATCAGGCATGATCATCTGACCGATCTTCTGGTCGATCGTCATGCCGGCCAAGATCTCATCCACACGGGATGTCGCCTCTGCATGCATGGCAGTCATGGACATCGGAATGCACATTGACAATGCCAGCGCGCCACAGAGCACACTCTTCATTCTCTTTTTCATGTTCTCATCCTTCACTTTCGAAATGAAAGCCCTTTCTAGCTACAGGATATCATTTTCAAAGCGCAATTTCAATAATAAAAAACACAAAACATATGTAAAAATAAACATTTTCGTCATATGGCCATCAAAAGCCGTCATATTGCATTAGATTGACTGTCAAACGGATATCAATATCGCCCCTTAACAAGAACAATAGATAATAAGTGGATAAATGGAAAAAAGCCACCCACACCATAAAAAAGGCGTTAATCCTTAATAAGAACAATAGATAATCATCTTCCAAAAGATGCTAGATGTGGAGGATGAGCTGAAAACGCGTTAATCCTTAATAAGAACAATAGATAATCCGAAGAACCGCATCATACGGTCATACATAACGATAGCGTTAATCCTTAATAAGAACAATAGATAATTCTACAACGATACAGAAGATTATCCTTTCTTTTGGTGTGCGTTAATCCTTAATAAGAACAATAGATAATTTGGATTGCTGAATGGGGATCATGTGAAATTCTCTAGCGTTAATCCTTAATAAGAACAATAGATAATCAAAGTCATCGTGATAGTTGTGACCTTGCTCTTATGCGTTAATCCTTAATAAGAACAATAGATAATAGGAGGAAGGCAAAATGAAATTCAAGACAACGAGAAAGCGTTAATCCTTAATAAGAACAATAGATAATACGATCTTCCTATTATGCCAAGATTCTAAACGTCATTCAGCGTTAATCCTTAATAAGAACAATAGATAATCAAAAAAAATAAAAATATTTAAAAACAAAAAAATAAAAGCGTTAATCCTTAATAAGAACAATAGATAATGGGTTTAGTTTAGTAATGGGAGGTCTGGCTGCGCTTGTGCGTTAATCCTTAATAAGAACAATAGATAATCGGTTCCCGTCTGATGATGAGGATATCTATACAATGACAGCGTTAATCCTTAATAAGAACAATAGATAATAAAAGCTTATATTATAGTATGGGCGGTTGCCTTGGTTGCAAGCGTTAATCCTTAATAAGAACAATAGATAATCAAATGCATTGTGCAGTGCGCGCTTAAGTCGGAATTCGGCGTTAATCCTTAATAAGAACAATAGATAATAGGGTGTAGCATGGGTGAGGGACAACGACGGCGATATCATGCGTTAATCCTTAATAAGAACAATAGATAATTTAATTTTAAGCCGTTTGTTCGGTAGATAGCAATGAAAATAGGCGTTAATCCTTAATAAGAACAATAGATAATAGCGTGAGCGGAGGAGTTTGTTATGAAAAAATTTACTGCGTTAATCCTTAATAAGAACAATAGATAATGGAGTGCATGGGGTAATACCCTTACCGCCAGTCCACAGCGTTAATCCTTAATAAGAACAATAGATAATCGTAACTGTCACAGGTGTTTTGAGCAATTATGGTTGGCGTTAATCCTTAATAAGAACAATAGATAATATGAAGTAGAGGACGTTTGTGGCGAGTTTGGCGGGCGTTAATCCTTAATAAGAACAATAGATAATAAAATAGAGATGATGACGTCCAAAAAACAGAAAACCGCGTTAATCCTTAATAAGAACAATAGATAATGTAAATACGCCGTATGGGAAGAGACAGAGATTCATTGCGTTAATCCTTAATAAGAACAATAGATAATCAGGCAAGGATGGGACTGAGAGAACTTATGTAAATACGCGTTAATCCTTAATAAGAACAATAGATAATTTAAAGCCGTTGTATGACACTGTAAGCGCCATTCAGAAGGCGTTAATCCTTAATAAGAACAATAGATAATAAGGAGGAAACGAAGACATGAAGCACAACGTATTCGACAGCGTTAATCCTTAATAAGAACAATAGATAATAGTGTGGTCATCGTGATTTCTTATCCCTTATTATGAACGGTCAACACAAAAAGAGGCTTTTTTTTCGACTACCACAATATTACTGTAACAAATATTACATCAAAATGTGTAAAAAATCACCAGGTAGTCGAAATTATATGATGATATTTGTGTTTTTATTGACCTTTCCCAGGCTAGATTTATATATCTGTTTATCATTGTAGGAGTAGAAAAAAATGACAGAGTCTTCTTTGGATATCACTTTATTGATATCTGTTTTCAATTTGTCAAATTGTGATGGCGTAAGCGTGCCTTCAAATACTGATTCATGAATATGAAAAAGATACTTTCTCAATACTTTCATCAATTTGGCGCAATGTTTTTGATCAACATCATATGAGCATATAATATACAAACTGTTTCCTCCTACCATTTCATAGTAAACATGCGTAGTTGTTCTGTATTTCCTTTTATAAATTCAGAAATCTTGTGAATTTCCATAGAAATTATCGAGCGATAACTATAGCTACGTTTTCCATACAATATCGTTTTTTGCAATGTGGAATCAAATTCGCTTGCAAAAAGTGCAGCGCCCTTTTTGTTTAGATAACATCTTTTCTCTTTAAAGGAAAAACAGGTGGAATCCACTTGCTTCTTTCGTATTATCCGCAAAACCAAGCGATCGACAAGCATTGGCTTGAATACATCCGCAATATCATATTTTAAAGCATCAGGGCTTTTTATCTGGCTATGGATAAAACTGATTTGTGGATGCAGACTGCTTCTGTCCAATACAGATAACACGACTCCATACAAAATAGAATAGCCGTAACTAAGCATGGCATTTACTTCGTTCTCTGGGGGATGCTTGCTTCTCTTTTCAAAATGGAATGGCTCAGATTCCAAGACAACGTCGAACATAGCATAGTAAAACTGTTTCGCCTTAGCTTCAATCAACAACAATTTCTCTACTCTATCTGCTGCCTCAGCCTCTGTATAACATGATTCCAATGCCGTTAATTGTCTGTCCAGTGATTTCCCCTTTTTGCGGTAATACTTTATCAAAGCCTGCATATTTCTCATGGACCCTAAAGTAAGTTCCTTCGCAATATTCAATCGCGTTTCCTGCGTCTGATAAGCAATCACCTGCTTTACTAAGACTTTTCCCTCTTTGTGATCTTTTGGAGAGAATCTGCCTATGTAATCTCCGTAAAAATTATAGAACAGAACGGATACATCATACTGATTTAAAAGCGCAAGGACCCGCTTATTCAATGTTACTTCTGAAAAAACAATGATCATATCCAATTGCTCGATTGGCAGATACTCATTAAATAAACGTCCTTCCAGTATGACCGAATTATCTTTACGTTTTAAAACTCCGCTCTTATATAGGTAAAATATCTTTTTCACGATCGATGCTCACCATTCCAAAGCCTGCCGGACCTTTTGAGGAAAGACCTGTATCGTAAATCAGCTTTAACGCAGGATAATTCGCAGTGATGTCCATTTCAAACAAATAAGAAATATAAAATGTGTTTTTAAACTTTAACAGCCGCTTCTTTTCGTAGTTTATTTTTTCAACACGAAAGAACAGCTCCTCGGCATCATTTTTCAAAGCTTTCTGCTTCTCTCGCAGATTTCCTATACATATATCTTCAAAAGCGCTGTCACTGGGCTTAAAGTAATTCACATAATTGTTTTCTGTTCGATATGCAACAACAGGCGAAAGCGATGATATGGAAAATGCTTGTTTTCCTTTGAAATAGGGCAATTCCATCAGCTTCATTTTAGTCACATTGACGATTGTATCGCGAATCAAAAGGCGGTGATTCCGTTGTAAAAAAACATAGATCAATCTGATAAATTCCTCTGAAGCCGAAGCGATATAGAAATAAAAATGATCTTTAAAAATAATTGTATGGTCTTCAACAGTGTATTTGCCGTAAAGATTACTGAATGAAAACAATTTAAACACTCGCTTATCTGCACGAAAACCTTGATTATGGATAAAATCACCAAATGAATCCTGGTCAAAGAAGCTGTAAATTACGCCTTGTAAAATAGGCTGATAGTTTATCGGAAGCTTTAAAGATTCAGCATGCATCTCTATTCTTAATCTCAATACGCCCACCTCCGATATAATTGAACTTTCCTATTCCTGTCTCAATAAAACGAGAGTCCAGAGAAATGCTATCTACCACTTCTCCGGCAAACCCGTTTACCTTCACTCTCTTTGTTTGAAAGCTGATACTGTCCCAATCTATCATATACTGTTCTTTTAAGTTTGATTCTGCTTCAATTGCAGTCGCATTGAGGTTGTAATGCTCCTCATAATAAGAGACCATGCGATTATAGCAATCAGAAAAACTTGCACTCTCGATTGGGGACGAAACCTCAAAACATTGCACGCTTATCTCTTTCTTTGGCAGCATTCCGCTTCGATAGTCTTTCAAATAAGAAAGCGAATTAAATAATCTTTGATTCAAATTTTTGAAAAAGAGCATGATATAGTCTTCATAATCTTTGCATGTTCCGATCAGATAGAAAACCAAACTATGCTGTTCACCTGCATTAAATCTGCGTTTTGAAAATAGTTCTTGATGAATGAAGATTCCTGGATAACCAGAAAAATTCTCTCCTGTTATCTGATGATATCTGCAGAATGATCTTTCTTTGCATGCAATGCATTTCTCTGATAAATTAAAGCACGAAATCCTTTTCATGAACTTGATAAACTGCTTGTAGATCATCAGGTTCAGATTCCCATTAAATGTGGCTCCAGATGGAAAGGACATCAAAATTTCTATTTTTTCAATCATATTCGACCTTTATGAACCCTGGCAGATAGTATTGTTCTAAATCATCAAAGATCACTCTTGTTTTAGGAATCGTGTCATATTCAGGTTTTGTTTTTCTTGATAAACTTGGTGAAAATACAGAATCAAAATACTCTTCAAATAACTCAGGAGCATTTTTCTTTACCAGATAGCTGATGCTTTTTGTAAAATAATTCGTTGATTTTCCAATTCTCAGCATGCATTGTTTGTTTTTCGCATCGTCCGTCTTATTCATCTCTGCTTTTAGTCTGCCTAATTGTTCATTTACACCTGGAAAGTCATCATAAAAGTCGATCATCTGCTCTGACTGTTCGATTTCAAGCATGTCTTTGATGAACGCATTGCAGCCATTATAAATCACTCTTTCTTTAAAACATCTGACGAGCCACTTTGCTTTTTCATTTGATCTGTACTTTTCATCTTCAATTAAACGCCTTAATCTTTCTTCATCGATCGTAAATAACGTAGTTTGTACAGTCTGCCTCGGATTGATTGCTTCGCAATAGCCATGCGCCACAACTTTCGATACAGAGGATTCTTCCTTATATCGATTGCATATGTATAATCCAAGTTTCTCAAAGTAAATATCAGGGCACAGCAGACATGAACGCAATGCTTTTGTGAATTCTTGCAAATTGCGGTCACCGTCATCATATAGCAAATCAAATAATGTTGGATCCTTTAGTCCTCTGTTTTTCATCTTCTCAAGGTTTTTCGCAAGGTGACGCTGAAACGCTTCTAAATTCGATTTGATGATCCAATACATCCATGCATTCCATAAGGCGCCTTTTACAGAAGAACCGGGAATGTAAGGTTTGTCCAGATCTTTTATTTGCTCTGAAAAATCGTATTGTTTTTTTTGCATCTGACTGCTCAATTCTCCCGTAAGCTGATAGAGCGGTCTGAGCTTTTTGTAGTTTACATATTTTTTTATGGTGGAGTAAAGCTCTTGTTTGCTGCTTTGCTTATTGCTGAGATGATTTAACAAATTGGTATCTGTCAGCGCATTGTAAGGCAATTGCAGAAGGATATCTTCAAATTTATAACGGTAACAAACAGAATAACCAGGAAAAGTATAGTAACAAGGAAATTCGATCATATCACCAGTGGAAATATGTACTGGTGACAACAAGGTGATTTTTCCCATATTACAATACAAATCCTATGGCATAGTGATAAATCTCTTTGCCATTCACATTATCCTGAATCATTTTCCCATAGTATTCTTTTTCCTTGTTCACTTTCATGAAGCTTCCCTCCGTCATATGCGCAAACCTTCCCACGATCCGATGGTCTCCATATTCTTTCGAAGATCGATATAGGCTATTCTCAACCGTGTAATACGATTCTTTTAGATCTACTTCATCGATATATGGAATGAATTTGCTCAACATCATCTTATAAGTTCCTTCCGAATGCAGAACACAGTCTTCCACTCGCTGCAACTTAAATACATTCATGCCGACAGTCCTCCTGCTGCCTACTCCATAATATTCCAGATACCGATAAAGTGCTGTGATATCCTCTTTGTTTTTATTTGTCTTTACATAAATACAGAATTCAGTTCCTGGCGGAAAGTATATGACCTTCGAATAAAACAGTGATTTCTCTTCTACGCCTTCTTTCGGAAATCCGTTTCTTGTCATCAAAACGCTCTGCCCGGATCGATATGCGATCTTTCCCTTTTCATGCAAGATTCCATCATCAACTGTGATCTGTTTATCCCCCTTTAAAATATCCTGTTTTAAACGATCAAGCTGATTCTTTTCGATATATTTTTGATATATGCTTTCCGTCACATAGGAGATCCTTTTATACTTCTTAATCGTAGAAAACTCGCTTAGCTTTCTTTTGCTTTCCGTCGCTGATATTGCGCTATATACGTAATCTAATCCAAATAAATTCTTTTTCGCCATCGGCAGAAGATGATTGGGGAACATAGAGGAGTGTATCATGATCGGATCTTCAGATTTTAGCGACTGAAGATAGTGCTGTAGCTGCGCATCTCCTTTAACATCATAAATGATCCGGCACAATGCGCCAAAAATTTTTTGTGCATCCGGAATGGTGTTTAAAGGAGATTCACAAGAAAAGACACATTTATATGTTTTCATGTCATAATTCCAGATCTTTGAATCCTTCTGTTTCGATCTGCACTCTTCCATATCCTCTTGTCCCATTTCCGCCAAGATAATTCATCTCTAGCAATCTGAAAGCTTCCTGAATCGCATTTTTCATTTTCTGCTCATCATCACGATCGTAAATTTGTAAAACAATTTCTCCTTCAAACTCTGCTCCTGCAGGGACTCGTTCTATAAAACGCGGATCAGCAGTTCCATTCATGATCTTGATCTTATTCTCCGCTTTAATTTCAGTAAAAGTATCTATTCCAAGAAATTTTTGCAATTCCTCGCTGCTTTTCTTACTCAATGATGCGTCTCTGAAAATCGCTCTGCTGCTTTTGATCTCAGCCCCATCTTCAGATTCGACAGGTTCAAAGATATTTCGGATAGCATCATCAAAAATGACGATCGTATCCTTGTTCGGTATCAGTTTTCCATATTTTAAAGTTAATAACGATCTCAGCTTTCCCTTTAAAGAGCTGCCAGGAATATAAGGCTCATGTGTCAATGGATTTTTGATTACGTTAGAATCAGCACCTCCGATATCGAACTCATCATTGGAGCACCCAATGTGAAGGCCGGTCAACAATTTAATCTTAAATTCGATCTTACTCATTTTCTTTAACATGATTTCTTCTCCTCAAACTCAAACTTATGATAAGCAACGATACTGGTAAATAAATCATCAAACATATCGATATCTTCAATGCAAGTAATGGTTTTCTCATTGACATGCTCAGATAAGAATTTGTACAAAGGTTTCAACTTAGACTCCCTGCCGGCATTATATGCCGCTAACGGCAACAGAGAAAACAACCTTTTTCTCGCCTCGCCGTAATTATTTTGATTTCTTTTCACTATCTGCTCACATATTTTGGATTGATCCAGTATTTTACGAAGCTGGTGCGAAGTTATTCCGTTTTTTACAAATGTCTTCGCAAATCTATGAGCGATACCATCTTCCAGAAACAGTTTTTCACTGTCTTTGTATTTTTCATGTAGTGGGCAGGTGATCTTCTCATTTGATTCATTGAATTTATTGTTTCCGCCGCCATATTTCTGTGAATACTTATATCCTCTATTATTTTGATACATTTCTCTATTCCTCCCTCGTCTGCATGATCGCTAATTTCATTTCCAATACAAGGACCTGGAGCTCCTCCATCCTTGTCACTGTGGATATCTCTTTGAGCAATGCAGATCTGACCATCTCATCTTGCACATTTCTTTTCAACGAATAAAAGATTCGTGGAATCAGTCTGTAAAATGATGTAAATTCTGTCAGATCCAGTGTTTTCATGATCTGATAAAAAACTGATCTTGATATATACCCGCTGGTAATATAGCTTTTGAACTTTTCTGATTTATGCAGCACGACATCATAACCATCCATCGAGCATGTTGTACCGATCAAAGTCATTCCGTTTTTCTCATCTAATTCTTTAGAAGCGCTCAAATATTGTTCAGCTCTGCTGATTCCAAACCGAATCGGCGCTTTTGGATGTTGAATGTGAATGCCGCCGGATATGGTAATATTCTTGTTTAATGTATAATTGCTGAATTTGCGTTCAATTTCATTTCCAAGATATATGATTCCGGCAGCTGGTCCAATGATCACCAGATCATCTCCGCCAGCATAGTCAATATAAAACATCGTACCATTCGCTGTAATTGATTTGATCCTTTCGTTCATTCGTTCAGAAACGGATAAGCACAGATCCACAAGAGTGTTGCTGAAGAAGTTTTCCATCAATCGGCTCAATGTCAAAAACTTTGAAAGAGAACGCGAGCCCTCCAAGCCAAATGCGAATATTGCGCCAAGATTGTCCACGTCCATCTTCAAGATACCAAGCTTCTTGTCACCATATTCCTCACCAATCAGTCGTTCACACATATCTTCAAAGTTAATGATCGACCCCTTGCGATCGATCGGCACTAGATTTGCCAATGACCTGCAATTCCCCAAACTCCTGTGATTAACTGATTCGATATAAGTATAGGTATTCTTTAATATCTCAGGATCACAATAGCCAATCAGATAAATGATCGTATTCCCGAAGTTCATCTTACATGAATCAGCTATGTCAATTGAGTCATGCCCATCAAAATCATACAGAATATACATCTTTTCATGTTTTACCAGAAAATCTGATATCTCTATGATCTTCTGACAAATGGCACACATTCCGCGTTCTTCGCCTTTAAGCCCATTCCCGCACATTTCGCACACTTCATCGTTTTCCGCCTTTGAAAAAAAGAAAGAGTCATCCATGATCTCAGAAAACTTATTCGTCTTTTCTTCTTCCAAAAGTGTTTTCAGCTGAATCGCTTTCTCTGTCTTGAACAATTCCAGCTCATTTTCATCACAATAGACATAGGAATATACGTAAGTGATGTCACTGCCGAACATTTCAAATAACCTTTGTTTCAAATCTGAAGATACCTTGACGATTTTTTCTTTCAGATCTTCGGTATTAGGCAACAGCAGCACAGCTCCTCCGCCTGTATTAAAAATGATATTGGCCTGAGTAAGTTTAAATTCATACAAATAGGAATATGTAATGATATTTGTAATCAAAGAGATCAAATAAGAACGACCGCGCAATGATTTGGCGATTTTTTCTTTAGTTTCTGCTCCCTCTGTAATCTTGAAAATAAATTTTTGAATGCCAGATATATCAAATTCCAGCATCACAAACTTTTTCTCTTGCTGCGGCACATAGTAAAGACAGCTTGCTATCGCAGAAGTCAATTTCAAATGATCAAATAAGCTGACCGCAGTATCGCTGCTTTCATACGTGGATGCCGGAATCAAAGCAGCATACTCATATAGCAGCGCATACATTCTATCGTATGCATATTGATCGATTTCTTCACTAAATCGACTGTTTGAAACTTCCTTGGCAAAACTTTCAAACAACCTTTTGTATTCCTCGACGCTTTCCTGCTTAGATTTCAATTCATAATCAGAAGAAGGATAAGACAGCTCAGAAAAAGAAGTCAATGGCCACGTTCCTTCTGTTCGAACCTTTCCAAAATCAACCAAACCAATCACAGATGAAAGCCGGGCTGTCTGAAAATTTCCGGTTGCATTTTTCTCTTCTACATCGCTCTTTTCATCATTGCGATCGATAGAGGAAGCAATCCAATCTGCATTTCTGATTACACGGGAAAAGTCATCTTCTTCTGCAAGATGATGCGCGCTGGTCAGCCTCTCATACTTATTATATAATTTCAGATACTCTCTTAAAAACCTTGACGTATACCCACTGTGCAAATGAGTGTGATATGCGCCTTGTTTTGCAATCGGAGTCAAAAGTCGTTCTTCTTCGTTCAGATCAGATTTGATCTTTGTTCTCTGATAGAACTTTCCGATATCATGCATCAATGCCGCAAAGGCAGTTTCCAGTAATGTGTATTCCATTCTCATCCCTCTTCTATAGCACACTGATACATTTAAGAATTTCGTGAATGTTCTCTATCATCTCTGAATTTGATTTCATGCTAGATCCATGATTCACGTGGTTTCTATCATCGTAAAAAGTGTTTATGCTCTGCTTATATTTTGCACATGTTTCGGTCACGCTGATGATGTTTTCAGAAACATCATTCAACAAGGCATCCCAGGAAACTCTCCCTTCCTCTTTTCTCTCAATGCCCCTTAATTTGTAGACTGAAAAGATCAAATAATTGGACAATTTGTAAACATTATTATATTGGATACCCATATGCCTTTTGTTCAGATAGTCTTTTAAATTAAAATTCTTATTGTTCGGCGATAACGTCGCTCTGATCAATTCTTCGCGGAAAAACTGATCACAGAAGGTAATAGCCGCCTGATATCTTCCGTGCTGCAGCAACAAATTGATCAGTATGATTTTTTTAGTCACATTATTCGACGCTTCCTTAAACTCGCTAAACTTCTCTTTGATTCTTTTGATGATAGGAAGAATGATAATATAGTCTTCACTGCTCTTTTCGATATCTGTGCATTTTTTCACAATGCTGTTCACAATCTCGATACACCGATCGAACTGGCAAAACTCTATCATTTCATACAAGTTTGATAGTGACTTCAGAAAAGTTTCCATTTTAGAATCTGGTTCTTCTAATATTTCACCTAAATTTTCTTCACGCAACACTAGGGTGCGATCAAACTGCGTCAATATATCCGATATTTTCTGCATATCATAATCATGAATAAAGTCCTCAATGATGCCCTCTTCTTTCGATTCAACCAGCTTTCCATAATACAGATGTCTGATTTTTACTTTCTTTGTCATCTCTATATACTTCAGCGCAAAAAGAAGTTTCATCGGGATATTACGAAATGAATGTGTAATATCTAAAATAACCTCTTCATTTTCCCGCATATGAGATAGTAATTCCTTTACAAAGGCATCAAAATCAATCGTGTGTTTGATCTTGATAAAGCTTAATCCTGCAAGATTCTCTGTCTTCTTTGTTAACGCTTCATGATACTTTTCATATGATTCATCAGTACAAAATACGATAACTTCCGACAATTGATCGGCAAACTTCTTTATGATCGGTAACTGAATGAATTCAGAAATTGTCGCATGATCAGGATCATCTTGAAAAGTATAAATCACTTCTTTATACCCTTCTGGTTTAGAGCCTAATCCTAAAAAAGTAAAATATTGCACCATCTTTCCCTCCTTTCTGTAATTATACACTGCGTTGCATCCATATACAAACAATTTGTAAGCGTTTTCCGAAACACAAAAGAAAAAATGATGTTTTCTTTCACACTATGCCGCATTTGTGATAAAAATTCTTATGATCAATACAAAATTCTGCGACATAGTAAAAGGGCCAGCCTGAACAGGCCGCCCTCAGTTACTCTTCCAGCCCCTCGAACTGGAGCCGGTAATATCTGGCGTAGATGTTGTTTTTGTCGATCAGTTCCTGATGTGTGCCGCGTTCTTCGATGCCGTTTTCCCCGATCACGATGATCTCATCGGCATTGCGGATGGTGGACAGACGGTGTGCGATGGTGATGCATGTCCGGTTCTTGGCCAGCTCTTCCAGGCTTTTCTGGATATGCCGTTCGCTCTCGTTGTCCAATGCGCTGGTGGCTTCATCCAGGATCAGGATCTTAGGATCCTTCAAGAACACGCGGGCAATGGAGATCCGCTGCTTCTGGCCTCTCCGGCATAGGTGTCGTACCCATCCGGAAGCGACATGATGAATTCATGGATGTTGGCTTTCTTCGCCGCGTCGATGATCTCCTCATCGCTTGCACCTGGCCGGCCATAGGCGATGTTTTCCCGGATCGTGCCGGCGAACAGATAGACATCCTGCTGAACGATGCCGATGGCACGCCGCAGCGATTCCAGCGTCAGTCCGCGGATATCTTTTCCGTCGATCTTGATGCTTCCGCTGTTCACATCATAAAACCGCGGCAGAAGCGAACAGATCGTCGTCTTTCCACCGCCGCTTGGTCCGACCAGGGCGATGGAACGGCCGGCATCGATATGGATGTTGATATGATCCAGGACCGTCTCATTTTCCGTATAGCTGAAGCAGACATCCTGATAGTCGATCACGCCGTTCACTTCACGCAGCTCTTCGCTGTCTGGCGCATCCACGATATCCGGCTGTGTCTCCATGACTTCATTGAACCGCTTGAAGCCGGAATATCCTTTCTGCAGCATCTCCGTAAATTCGACGAGCACTTCGATCGGCGATACGAAGATATTGATATACAGCGCATAGGTCGCCAACGCCACCGGCTCCAGCGTGCCTTGGGCGATGAACCAGGCTCCACCGACCAGGATCGTAACATAAAGCAGTCCCTGAAAGAAGTTGTTTCCGCCCTGGAAGCGGCCCATGCAATGATAATTATTGATCTTGCTGGTCAGATAATGCTCATTGCTGCGGGCGAATTTCTGCTGCTCGATCTGTTCATTCGCAAACGACTTCACGACCCGGATGCCGGCAAGCGTATCCTGCAGCGAAGCGTTGACGCCGGCGATCTTGCGGCGGTTTTCCATGAACGTCTCCTGCATCCGGCGATTCTGCCGCAGAGAAAACAGCAGCATGCCTATCGTCACGATCATCAACAGGATCGTCAGCGGCACATGGATATACATGAGCAGGATAAAAGAACCGATGATCTTCAATAATGAGATGAACACATTCTCCGGCCCATGGTGCGCAAATTCACAGATATCAAACAGATCGCTGACCAGCCTGCTCATCATCTCGCCGGTATTGTTTCGATCATAATAGGAAAAGGACAGGCGTTCATACTGATCGAACAGTTCCTTGCGCATGTCCCTCTCCATCATGGCACCCATGATATGTCCCTGCGCGGACACATAATATTTGCACAACGCCCGTACCGTATACATCACCAGCAGGATCACCAGCAACACCACGATGGCATCTTTGATCTGCTCTGCACTTTCCAGATACAGCGTGGCATTCAGATAATTCAGGATCTGCGGAAAAGCCAGGTCGATGACGCTGATGCCCATCGCGCAGATCATATCGAACAGAAATACTTTCCAGTATGGACGATAATACCGGATAAATTTTCTCATGATCTTCATATGTCTACCCCCTTCACAGGCAGATATTATACCATGATTCATGCCAGTGTGCCGCTGAAGTGAATCTCCGGCATCCTGCTTTTTTCAGTTAGCTTATGTTAACTTTTTGGACGTCTGCGTCTTGACGGATCGAGCAATCGATGGTAAGTTAGATGCATAAGTTAGTTATAGCTAACCAGCAAAGGAGGAC
>ERZ827520.2210-NODE-2210-length-18941-cov-4.115006_pt1 | contig 18941 bp, 14 predicted proteins | sample MGYA00519581_ERZ827520 | MGnify/ENA primary metagenome ERZ827520 (study PRJEB31778, sample SAMEA3449339) | human gut metagenome | biome: human gut; feature: human-associated habitat; material: faeces | place: United Kingdom | collected 2010/2012 ...
GTCCCCCGAGAAAAGCATCTTCCCGAGGAAGCCGCGCAGATAGGATTCATGGGTGTCGGTGGAATACTGCTCCAGCCACTGGATAATGTTGAGCTCACACCCCTCAAAAAAAGCGGTGTTGTCCTTCGGGAAATAGGACTGGGAAGTGCTCACGCCCCATTTGAAGCTGCCCTCGTCCGGTTCAAGCTCCTCCATCAGGATACGGAACAGGGTAGTGTTGGCGATCTCGCTCTCCCCCACGAAAGCGATCTTGTCTCCCTTGTTCACCCGGAAGGAGACGTTGTTCAGCACCTTCACGCCGTCCACCGTCTTGCTGATTCCCTCCACGCTGAGGATTTCCTTCCCCGCTTCCCGATCCATCGTGAAGCCGACGAAGGGGTAGCGGCGGGAGGAGGCGGGCATTTCCTCCGGCGTGAGCTTTTCGATCAGCTTTTTCCGGCTGGTCGCCTGCTTGGACTTGGATTTGTTGGCGGAGAACCGCTCTATAAAGCTTTGCAGCTCCTTGATTTTCTCCTCCGCCTTGCGGTTCTGGTCGCGGATCATCCGCTGCATGAGCTGACTGGATTCGTACCAGAAATCGTAATTGCCGACGTAAATCTTGATCTTGTTGTAGTCCACGTCCACGATATGAGTGCAGACGTTATTCAGGAAATGCCGGTCATGGGAAACCACGATAACGGTTCCCTCATAATCCAAAAGGAAATCCTCCAGCCAGTCGACCGAAGGGATATCCAGGCCGTTGGTGGGCTCGTCCAGCAGGATGATATCCGGCTGGCCGAACAGAGCCTGCGCCAGCAGAATCTTCACCTTCTGCTTTTCGGTCAGGGTATCCATCTGTGAATACAGCAGCCCGTTGTCCAGTCCCAGCCCCTGAAGAATCCGGCCGGCCTCGGTTTCCGCATCCCAGCCGTTCAGCTCGGCGAACTCGCTTTCCAGCTCGGCGGCGAGGTTGCCGTCCTCCTCTGAAAAATCCTCCTTGGCGTACAGCGCGTCCTTCTGCTTCATCACCTCGTACAGGCGGGGATTGCCGCTGATGACCGTATCCAGCACGGTGTATTCGTCATACGCGAAGTGATTCTGCTTCAGCACCGACATCCGGGTTTTCGCGTCGATCGCGACCTCCCCGGAGGACGGCTCCAGCTCGCCGGACAGGATACGAAGAAAGGTGGATTTTCCCGCCCCGTTCGCGCCGATCACGCCGTAGCAGTTGCCCGGTGTGAATTTCAGGTTAACATGCTTGAACAGGCTCTGTCCGCCGAAGTTCAGGCTGAGGTCCGATACCGTAATCATGAGGTTCCTCCCAGATAAATTTAAGATAAAATACTTGGTTGCAGGAAATTGACCAGCAGGATAGCCGCGCCGAGCACAGTCAGCACCACACCGGTCGCCCGGTTGAGCGTCAGAGGGCTGGCTTTATTGGCGAACCGTGCGGCAATCCGCGCCCACAGCAGCGTGGAGAGGATGCAGAAAACCAGCGCGGCGATATCCGGCATTCCGCCGATGGCAAAATGGGAAACCGCACCGGTAAGCGCGGTAAAGGCCATAATAAAAACGCTGGTACCGACCGCCGTTTTCAGCTCATATCCCAGCACGCTGGTCAGGATAAGCAGCATCATCATGCCGCCGCCTGCACCCACAAAGCCGCAGATCAGGCCGATCAGCGTACCACAGAGGAGCGACTGCGCCAGCCGCTTTTTCGGGGAGACCGCTGCCATGCTCTCCTTTGTGGTCATCACCGGCTTTACGATGAATTTGATTCCCAGCAGCAGCGTCATGAATACGGAAAAGGTTCCCATCGTCGTATTGGGCACCAGGCTGGAGAGATAACTCCCCACCATGGTGAAGACCAGAACGGCCAGCATCATGGCAATCCCATTGCGAATGTCCAAATTTCTGTTTTTGCCGTAGGTATAGGCGGAAACCGCGCTCGCCAGCACGTCCGACGCCAGGGCGATCCCCACCGCCTCATAAGCCGGTATCCCCAGAAAGGTAACCAGCATCGGACTGATCACAGCGGCGGCGCTCATCCCGGCGAAGCCCGTACCCAGGCCCGCGCCGATCCCGGCGAGGAAGCAGACGATGAATTTCAGCAAGGGCCGTACTCTCCTTCCTTGGCTGGCGAGACTGCGTTACAAAAGTATAGTATAGCATATTACGAGGAGAATGGGAAGGCCTTTCCGCCCGGCGCCGTCTTATGAAAAAAAGCGCCCTTCGGCGCTTTTTTCATAATTTATTGCTCGCATGACCCCGTTGGCCTGTGCGGAGCAGCCTGCAGAGCCGCCCGTTATTTCTTTTTGAAAAGGAGAAGAAGCCCCAGATAGAGGCTGACCGCCAGCAGGGTGAAATTGTACCCGCTGCGGATCAACACATAAAACCCCGCCGTCGCGAGCGGGATCAGGGAGGCGACCGATACGAGCTGGCAGAGCCGTTCACTGCGTTCTTCGTCCATGCGGCCCGCCAGAAGATTGTACAAAGCCTGTCCCCCATCCAGCGGACCAATCGGCAGCAGGTTGAAGGTCCCCATGGTCAGGTGGATCAGCGCGGGCGCGGTCATTCCGGTGGTCGCCGCCAGGACGGCAAAGGTCAGCAAATTGACCAGCGGGCCGGCCAGCGCGACCAGCAGGCCGCCGCCGTATCCAAGTCGGGAGGAGGGAGCCTGCTCCACCCGCACGCCGAACACGCCGACGCTGATCGCCGCTGGGCGGCTTCCCAGTGCGTACAGGGCGAGGAAATGCCCCGCCTCGTGCATGGCGGACGCCGCGACGCACCACAGGGGGAACCCAGAGGGATTCAGCGACAGCAACACCACGATCGCCGCGGGGAAGAGCAGGCTCAGCCGGAAATCCACCCCGCGTATCCGCAGCTCAAGCATATTCGCTGACCGGAACGACGCCGGCCGGATCATAGGCCACGCCGTTCACCCGAATCTCGATATGGAGGTGCGGGCCGGTGGAATCCCCCGTGGAGCCGACCCGCGCCACCGTTTCCCCCGCCCGGATGACCGCGTCCTTAGACGCCAGTATCTCGGAACAATGGGCGTACAGCACCTCTATCCCGTTCCCGTGATAGATTTTTACATAGTTGCCGTAGCTCCCGTTTTCTCCAACCTCTTCCACCACGCCGAAATACATCGCCGCGATCGCCGCACCCTCGTCCGCGCCGATATCCAACGCCTGATGGAAGCTCAGTCCCCCCTTGGTCGGGTTCTCCCGGTAGCCGAAGCGGGAGGTCACGGTTCCCGCTGCCAGGGGCTTGGCCGCTTTCATGCTAAGCGTCAGCGGCGCAAAGCTGGCTCCCTCCGGTGCGTAAAAGACCCTTTTTCCATCCACAGTGAGGTCGTTCCCGCCGGTCGGGGCCGCGGAAGACGCAGTAGAAGCGGCGGAACCGCCCGTCCCGGATGCAGCGCTCTCCGTCGGCGTGGTCGCGTTTCCGGAGGGCGTGGAAGAGCCCTCTCCCGTCGGGCCGGCTGCGCTGGACGAGCCGTCCCCATCGGATGGGCCGTCCCCACCGGATGAGGAATCGCCCGCTCCGGGCGTATCCAGCAGCGCGGCCAGGGTGGCGATTACCGAATTGCTCATGATCGACTGGTTAAAGCTCTGGCGGAGCTGAGAAAATGCTGAGCCGCCGATCAGGCGGAACACCAGCGCGACCAGGATCACCACCAGACAGGATATACTCTGCACCGCGATCAGCTGCCAGCCGGAGGAGCCGTTCCTTGAGGCGTTCCTGGGAGCGTTCTTTTTGGATTCCGCTGTGTGCGACGACCGGCGCGGTCTTTCTTCCGGCATGGAAGTCCACGTCCTTTCCCTATGTTACGAAAGCATGTAAAACGACGTCCTGCCGCGGGGAGGCGCCCGTAGAAGGAGCCTCCCCGCGTTTCGGTCAGACGATGATACAGATCAGGCCGTTGCAGCCCTCGTTGATGATGCGTTCCACCGTTTCCTTGAGCTTGATCCGCGCGTCCCCCGGCATCCGGTAGAGCTTATTGTGCAGCCCTTCGTTGACCAGACCGTAGAGCGAGGTGCCGAAGATGTTGGATTCCCAGATTTTGTTCGGGCTTTCCTCAAACTCGCGCAGCAGGTAGTTAACCAGATCCTCCGACTGCCGCTCGGAGCCGACGATCGGCGAAACCTCGGTGGTGATATCCGCCCGCATCATATGGATGGAGGGGGCCTGCGCCCGCAGACGGATGCCATACCGCCCGCTCTGCTTGATGATCTCGGGCTCGTCGAGGGTCATTTCCTCCAGAGACGGCATAACGATGCCGTAGCCGGTGGCCTCCACCTCGTCCAGCGCGTCCTTGATCTTGTCGTATTTTTTCTTGATTCCGGCCAGCTCCACCATACAAGCCATCAGCGCTGCTTCGCCGTCGATGGCAAGCCCCGTGGACTCCCCCAGCACCTTGTAGAACAGGTCGGGATTGATGGTGACCGCAATGGAGGCGCAGCCGCGCCCCAGCTCGATCGCCGTCATCCGCGCACTGTCCACATGCTCGCATTTCAGAATATCGCCGGTCATGGCGGATACGTTGCTGATTTTATGCACCAGCTCGGCGGCGCCGCGCACCGTATCGAACACCGAACGGCGGATTGGGTTGTTCTTGTCAAGCCCGGTGAGCCACTTCGGCAGCTCCACCGCGATCTCCCGCACCGGGAACTCGAACAGCACCTTTTCCAGGATACGGCGGATCTCCGCTTCCTCCATCTCCAGGCAGTTGACCGGGCAGACCGGCACTGAATACCGGGATTCCATCTCGGCGGCGAGCTGCATCGTTTCGGGCGAGGTGGGATTCAGGGTGTTCAGCAGTACCACGAAGGGCTTGTTGATCTCCCGCAGCTCGGAAATCACCCGCTCCTCGGCTTCCTCGTATTCGTCCCGGGGAATCTCGGTAATGGAGCCGTCGGTGGTGACCACCAGGCCAATGGTGGAATGCTCGGTGATTACCTTCTGCGTCCCGATCTCCGCCGCCATATTAAAGGGAATTTCCTCCTCAAACCACGGGGTCTTAACCATCCGGGGCGCGTTGTTCTCGATATACCCCAGCGAGGAGGGGACGATGTAGCCCACGCAGTCGATCAGCCGGACGTTCAGCGTCGCCGTGCCGTCCACCGTAATGGTGACCGCCTGCTCGGGAATAAATTTTGGCTCGGTGGTCATGATGGTGCGTCCAGCGGCCGACTGGGGCAGCTCATCCGTCGCACGGTCGCGGCGGGCGGCGCTCTCAATATTCGGGATTACCAGGGTATCCATGAACCGTTTGATAAAGGTAGATTTGCCCGTGCGCACGGGGCCGACAACGCCGATATAGATGTCGCCCTGCGTGCGCTGGGCAATGGTATCGTAGATATTGCTTTCCATCTCCATTCCTCCTCTCAGCATAATGGCACCAGCAGCATGGTGTCCTTCGGCAGGATGTCGCTCGCCAGCGCGTTCTCCTCCATGACCGCATCCATGGAGGTATGGCAGGCCTTGGCGATCTCCCAAAGCGATTCGCCGCTGTTCGCGTAATAAATCTTCAGGGCCGCCTTTTCCGCCGGGAAGGACGCCTCCTCATCCGCCGTCACCTCGGAGAGCGCGGTAAAGCTGTCCACGGCGTAGCAGCGGCGGGTGACGGAAAGCTCCGCGCGGATTTCGATCTTCCCCGCGCCGGTCATGCTGTAATCCGCGTCCATCACCCGGATATCCGAGGCGACCGCGTTGCAGTCGTCGTCATATTCCAGCGTGAAGTCGCTCGGCCGCTCAAAATAGGAGACGATTCCCTGCGCGTCCTTCGCCAGCATGGAAATCATCAGCCGTCCCGCCAGCTTGCTTTTCCCGTCCTCGCAGGTTTCGGAAACCGGGACCGCCTCGCACCAGATATCCATCACGCTCGCCACCCCGTCCTCGGGGAGGTCAAGGCTTTCCCGGATGGTGGAATCGCTGTGCTGGATCGCCTTCAGGCATTCGGTGTCCAGGCGGCGGCTTTCGCTCTTCAGCGGGCAGCGGGTGGAATACGCGTCGGTCACCACCTCCGTCATGCCGGTGCGGTAGCACTGGACCGAGGCGATCAGCTTGATATTGACCTCAAGCAGACGATTCTCGCCGTTCTGGTTCTGGGTAATCTGAATCTCGCTGGATGCGATATCCAGCCGGACGTCGCAGAGCCATTCCTCATCCAGCCCCTCGACGTCAATGATCTGGCTGAAGGGGATTTCATGCCGCACCTGCTGGGTTTCTCCCGATTCGGAGTCGCAGATATACAGGTTTTTCATCAGCAGGTCGCCCTTGACGATCACCTTGTTCGCCAGCAGCTTGCAGTCGTTCAGCACGGGAACCGCGTCGCCGCGCACCAGGGATTCCGCCGAGGGCTTCCCCTGTCCAAGCTCCAGCACCTCGCTGAGAGTAAAGGATTTTTCCGCGGAAACCGCGGGGACGGAATAGGATACCACGTTTTTGCGGGTATAGACGGTGTCCCCCGACAGGGCGGAAACTACGTCCGTCCCCCCCTCCGCCTGCATTTTCAGCCGAACGCTGAACGCGCCGTGCACATCCAGCCGGCGGGGGCTGGTGGCGCGGCAATTGCAGTAATCGGTCTTGGCGGACACCCACGCGCAGGGCGCGCCTATGCTCGCTTTGACCGGGAAGGTGCTGGTAAAGGGCTTGCTGAACTCGCAGCTCCGCACACAGCGGCGCGCCTCATCCAGATACAGAACCTGGATGACCGCCACCCCATCCACCAGCATCCGGTCTCCGCTGAGCTGCTTCGACTGCACGACCGGCCGGAGGGTGCATTTCAGCACCGCCGCAATATCCGGATAGTAGTCGGGCAGCACGAAGTCGCAGTCGACAGGACGCTCGTCAAATCCGTCGAACAGGGTCTCCGGAACGGCGATGGCTTTGTTTATCACCTTGAAATCCATGAAGGCTCCTCTCCTTTGCGCTTTCTCTACGACAATATATGTGACCTGTCCACCGAGTATGCCGCCGCCCGCAACTTTTTTGGAACAAAAAAGCCGCCCGTGCATAGTCGGTCGTAACACAGACTATGCACGGGCGGCGAAATTTAGTATGCCTTTGCGCTCTTTTCGTTTTTTCAAAAGAAATCGGCGATCAGGCAGGGCTTTTCGTAAAACACGCCGTTCAGCGCCGGAGAAGCCGCCGCTTCTTCCGCGATCCTCCCGGCGAAGCACAGCGGCTCATAATCCACATCCTCCCGCGCGACCATGAGGTTATACCGGGAGGAGAACGCCTCGTATACCGCCTGGTAATCCTCCACATACCGGCCCTTTTCCACCAAAAACGCGGCGCCGCCGACCTCTGGATACGGGAGCCGATCGTCGACTGGAAGGGTGAGAGCGGTACGCACGCAGCCCAATCCGTAACCGAAACGGGAATAAAATGCCGTACTGAAGGGATATAAATGGGAAAAGAGCGTCCTCTGCGCCGCGGTCTCCCGCAGGACAGCGGACAGGCAGGCCCATACCGCGCCCCGGCGGCGATAGGACGGCAGGGTGGATACCCCGCCGATTCCCCGCATGGGAACGATCCGCCCGTCAGACCGCATAGGATAGGCGGTGGCGGTAAGCACGCTCATCATGGTTTCGTCGTCGTCTTCCAGCGCCGCCCAGCCGGGTTCTTTGCTTCCCTTTTCCGGCGGCGCAATCGGGAAAGGCCGTCGCATTTCTCCTAACCGATATTATATCGTAATGGCTGGAAAAGCACAATCACCCGAAGCATATAGGGTTACAATTTTGTCTCTTTCCAGCGCTGGAATTTACAGTTTTGTTCTATTTTCCCCTTTGTCTTGTATTGCCAACATGGATGTGCTATCCTTGAAATATATCTATAATTATTAACTATAATTCTCCGTGTACGCAAGCCCTTGAAAATCTAAGGCGGACGGCGCAGGAAATGAGGCAAAGGCAATGATACGGATCACAGCAAAAGGAAATAAAAGACTTGCCGGTCTGCTGGCGGCTGCTCTTCTGCTCATCGCGCTCTTTCTGAATATATTCCCCCTGAACGTCTCGGCGGAAAAGTCCGAAGCGAAAAATATCATGCAGGGCTGCTCCCTTATCGCGTCGGAAAACGCCGGCGCGCTCCAAAACCTGTGGGACAGCAAGGTGACCACTGTATGGAAAGCATCGGCCGGCTCCACCCTGACCATCAAAAGCCCCGCTCCCATCGGCGGGCTGTACATTCTGTGGGACCGCGACCCGGTCGCCTGGACGCTGAGCGATCCCAAGGAAACCATCATGGACGGCGGAGCGGACGGCTTTCTCCACGAATACGTCCCGGTTTCCACCGAAGCGGCCTTCGACGGGAAATACGTTCTGACCATGACGATGCATGAAGCGGCGTCCATCGCCGACCTGTACGTCCTTTCCCCCGGCGTCCTGCCCTCTTGGGTGCAGACCTGGCAGCCGATGCTGGAGAAAGCGGATATGCTGGCCTTTTCCACCCATGCGGACGACGAGCTGCTCTGGTTCGGGGGCACGCTGCCGATGTACGCAGGCCAGTATAAAAAGAAGGTGCAGGTGGCCTACCTGATCTATCACGGCGCGGCGCGCAACGAATATTTCCGCAATCACGAGCTGCTGGACGGGCTGTGGACCGTCGGCGTGACCAACTATCCCATGATCTGCCGGCAATTTGAGGATTATTATTGCAGCAACCTGGCGGAAGCGCTCAAAACCTACGATGAGGACGCGATGCGGGAATACGCCGTCATGCTCCTCCGCCGCTTCAAGCCGGAGGTCGTGGTCACGCAGGACGAAAACGGCGAATACGGTCACGGCGCGCACCGGCTCGCGGTCAAGGTGATGAAGGAGTCCGTCCATCTCAGCAGCGATTCGTCAAAGTATCCCGCCTCCGCCCAGGAATACGGAACGTGGAACGTCAAAAAATGCTATCTCCATCTGTACTCCGAAGGCTCCCGGATCATGCCCTGGGAAGCGCCCTTGCCCGCCTTTCAAGGGAAAACCGGCCTGGAAATGGCGGTAAAGGGATACCAGTGTCACAAATCCCAGCTGAAAAAATGGTTCCGTGTGGAGGCGGAGGGCAGCCAATACGACTGCCGGAAATTCGGATTGTACTACACGACGGTCGGCCCGGACAAGGCGAAAAACGATTTTCTCGAAAACACCCCGGCGGCTGTGTCCGCTGTAATAACCACCGCCCCCGTTGTTACGACCACGACCACCACTACGGCGCCTCCAACGACGGCCACTACTACCACTACCACGATTACCACAACGGCCACGTCCCTTCCGGCTACGACAACGACGATTTCCAGCCGTACCACCGTCACGGCCCAGCCGGTGATCGGCGGCGTGACCACCCAACCGTCCGGGCCGACCGCCGGCGGAGGATGGAAAGTCTGGCTCCTGGTAATCGCCGTCGTGCTGCTGGCCGGCGGCGCGGCGTCCCTGATCGTTTATCTCCGGATTCGGCGGCTGTATACGGCCGGAAAACAGGGAGAGGCGTCCTCCGCCTTTCCGCCCCGGGAATAAGCCGTTCCGAGGCGGTTCCCGGTCGGATTTTCTGCAAAAACCCCTTGACAATCCCCGGGATATCCAGTATAATACACTCCGTTGCCACGGTGAAAGCCGCTTGGCGGCATGGCAAATGGCCCGGTAGTTCAGCTGGTTAGAACGCTAGCCTGTCACGCTAGAGGTCGACGGTTCGAGCCCGTTCCGGGTCGCCATTTGCTGATATAGCTCAGTCGGTAGAGCGCGTCCTTGGTAAGGACGAGGTCACCAGTTCAAATCTGGTTATCAGCTCCAACCACCCTGTTGCTTTGGCAACAGGGTGGTTTTGTTTGTTCCATAAGAAAAGGGGCGGCGGCAAACGAAAATGTTTTGCAGCAACCCCTCTTCTTTTATAGAGGTCTATGCGCCGGCGCCGAACCCCGCATCCAGCAGGGCGGCGGCGTCCTTCCAACGGGCGTCGTCGTTCGGCGCATCCATCACGACAGCGAAAAGCGTCACCCCGTTCCGTTCCGCCGTGGCGACAAGGCAATCGCCCGCCCCGGAGGTATAGCCGGTTTTCATTCCGGTCGCGCCGGGATAATAATAGGGGTCCCCCTGCCGGATCAGGCGGTTGGTATTCTTCCAGGTCACGTCCTCGCCCGAGACGAACACGTCCCGGATCGAGGCGCGGGAAACGGCGTTGCGTATCTCCGGCAGGCCATAAGCGTACCGGGCGATGGTCAGGATATCCATCGGAGTGGCGTAATGGCTGGCGTCGTCAAAGCCATCGGGATTGGTGAAGTGGCTGGAGACCGCCCCCAGCGTCTTGGCTCTTTGATTCATTAAACCACAAAAGACGTCGATTGCTGCCTGCGGAGAGAGGGAGCTGTCTCCCGCCTCCGTCCGGCCGATGCCGGCGGCGAGGACGTAGGCCGCGTCGTTTCCGGACTCCAGCAGCATGGCATGGAGCAGAGTATCCCTCTTCAGCTGCTGTCCCTTTTTCAGATACGCCGTGCTGGAATCCTCCTGGACAAGGTCCAGCTCCTCCCCCACGGTAAATACCGTTTCCGGTTTGGCGTACTCCAGCGCCGCAACCGCTGTGAGCAGCTTGGTCAGGCTGGCGGAGCTGCAGCGCTCCTCATAGCCGTACCCATACACTACACGACCCTCTGTCGCGTTGAACAGAATTGCATGCCCCGCCTGCGGTACGATGCCGGTTCCCGGCAGCGGCGGATTGGAGGGCGAGGGCGGCGAGGGCGGCACGGTAGGCAGCGTCGCCGTTGTCGTTGGAACGACGGCTTCTGTGGTGGTCGTCCGGGCTAAGGAGACCGTCGGAACGGAGGCGGCGGACATAGAGGACGCGCTTTCCGTCGTCCGGCCGGTCGCTTCCGTGCTGTTCCGGGATATCCCCGGCAGCGGCGAATCGGAGGAAGCGTCCTCTCCCTGACCGGACGGCTTTTCCGGGAGAAAAAGGAAGAGCAGCACGAATAAAACAAGCAGCAAAAGAAGAACGCCCCCGCCTGTGCAGACCGGGAGGAACCACTTTCTCCGATAAAAGGGGCGCTCGGCAACGTCCGGCTCCTCTTCCCCTGCTTCCGGCCGACGGCCGTCGAAAACCCGGGTCATACCGATCTCTTCAAAGGAGATGGTCTTTTCCTGCCTTTCCTGCTCTTCCTGCTTTTCATACTCTTCATTCTCTTCCCTGCTCTTCGGATTCTCCTTCAGCCCGGCATTTTCCTCCGCCGGAGGACGCCGTTCACCGCGAAGAAGCTCGTCCGCCGTGATATGCAGCGCGTCTGCGAGCGACGTCATCAGAGAAATGTCCGGCAATCCATCCCCCCGCTCCCATTTGGAGACCGCTTTATTGGTAACTCCCAGCCGATCCGCCAGTTCCTGCTGGGTCAGATTCAGTTCCTTTCGCAAGGCGGCGATCAAGCCGCCGATTTGCTGGCTGTCCATCGTATACTCCTCCGTTCCGGCCGCTTTCCACCGTTTCCTATGCGTTATGCGCATCGCTCGCGTCATACGCATCTATACGGCAGCGGCCCATAGCCGGTCGTCTCTGAGCGCCATTATAGCTGAAACCGCCAAAAAGCACAACCCACGGCTCCGCGATCACAGTCTACGGAGCGTGGATTGCGCTTCAAAACGGCTTTTATCAGGCTTAACCCCCCTGTATCCCCCTTACTCGTCAATCCCGGCGGAGCGCCTCGATCGGCCGCATTCTGGCGGCCTTGCGGGCGGGATAAATACCGAAGAACATCCCCACGCTCGCGGAGAAGGCCAGAGCAATCAGCACAATCGGAAGGGTCACGTTGGGGGTAACGCTGACGTAATGTCCGATCAGGTACGCTCCCGCGATCCCCAGCATCAGCCCGATGATTCCCCCGAACAGGGTGATGATCGCCGACTCGGTCAGGAACTGGAACAGGATGGCGCCGGTCCGGGCCCCCAGCGCTTTACGGATGCCGATTTCCCGGGTTCGCTCGGTCACCGACACCAGCATGATATTCATCACGCCGATTCCGCCGACCAGCAGGGAAATCCCCGCCACGGCGGCGACAAAGGTGGTCAGCAGGTTCATCATGGTTTCAAAGGCGCTCAGGGCGTTCAGGAAGTTCTGCGCCTTATAGGCGTCTCGTCCCTGATTGCCGTGCCGCGCCTCCAGCAGCGCCACGGCGGAATCGGCCGCATCGTCCATCTCCTCCTGCGAGGCGGCGACAAGATACACGCTGTCCAGAGTGGAGGCCTCCCCCATCAGCTCCAGATAGGTGGTGGCGGGGAGGAACACGGTGGCGGGCGTATTGGCTCCGTCCATCCCCATCATTGCCGCCATATCCGACGCGCCGGTATTGGCGTTCTCCGTCACCCCGATGATGCTGACCTTTAGCCGGTGGCCGCCGACCGAAAGGCTGACCGTCTGTCCCAGGCAGTCGGCGGTGCCGAACAGCTTTTTCGCCCCGTTTTCCGAGATGACGATCACCGGGCGGGAGGTATCGTATTCGTTTTCCAGAAAGAAACGGCCGGTCACGAATTCCTGGGTATAGACATACTGCAGGTCAGCGCTCCCCGCCGTCACCATAGCTACCGCCTCCCCCTTTTCGGTCCTGACCGTGCCGCGGTTGCCCAGCAGCGGGGAGGCGTATTTGATGGACGGCAGCTTTTCTTTGATGGCGGTCACGTCCTCAAAGGTGATGGCGTCGGTTTCCATCGCAGCGGAGGTGGTACCCAGCTCGATGGTGTTCGCGCCGAGCTGCTCAAACATTGCGATCACCTCGCCGGTCGCGCCGTTGCCGACCGAAACGATCATAATGACCGAGGCGATCCCAATAATAATGCCGAGCATGGTGAGCAGAGAGCGCATCTTATTGCTGCGGATGCTTTCCAGGGCGATTTTCAGGTTTTCAAAGAAGCTCATTCCAACACGCCCCCGCCCCTATTCCGCCGTGGGGCGAACAGCCATTCCGTCGGCCAGGTCGCCGGAGGGGTTCGCCGCCAGCACCGCGCCTTCTTCCAGCCCGGATACCACCTCGATCTGACTCTCCGAGGAGATTCCCGTTTCCACCGCGGTTCGGCGGAGCGTACCGTTCTCCACTACGTAGCAGTAGCTTCCGGTGTTGTCGGTACGGATCGACTCCACCGGTGCCAGCACCGCGCCGGAAGCGGTTCCCAGCCGAATATCCACATCGCACTCATAATCGATCAGCAGGCTGCTGTCCGGCGCGTCGATCCACACCCGGGCCGTCACCGTCGAGGTGGTTCCGCCGGTCAGGGAGGTGCTGGTCTGGGCAATCGCGCCAACCGACTCCACCTCTCCCTCAAAATCCGCGGAGGGAACGCTGATCTTCGCCTTCTGCCCAGCCTTGACCCGGGCGATATCGTATTTTCCAAGGGTAATCTCCGCATACACGGCGGTATCGTCCTTCACCGTGATACCGGCGGAGGACATCAGCGAGGCGGAGGTTCCCACCTCCGAAACAATGCCGGCGAAGTCGGCGACCAACCCCTTTTCCAGGGTATCTAGGTTTTCCTTTGCCATTTCATAGGAGCTTTTCGCCAGTTCCACCGAGGATTCCAGCTGTCCCAGCGTCGCATCGCTGAGCTGGCTGCTCTGGCTTTCCAGCAGGGACTTCTGCAGCTGCTTGCCGATCAGCTCCACCTGCTTCGCGGTCAGGCTGCCGGAGGTCTGGGACTGATCCTTCAACAGCGCCGACAGTTCCTCATACGAGCCGCTCTCCCCCTGCTGAAGCTGGGCGAGAAGCTGCTCATACAGCGCCTGCATCTCCTTATTCGCCGCGTCGGAGGTATTTTGCAGGCTGGCGATCTCATTTTCCAGCGCTTGTATCTCCGCCTCGAGGGAAGCCAGCTGCCCGTCCGCCTCCGCCTTGGCCTTCTTCATTTGCTCCAGGCTCTGGCTGGCCGATTCATACGCGCTTTTCGCCTGCTTCACCGCCGACTCCACGGTAGAGGTATCCAGCGTCGCCAGCTTCTGGCCGGCCGCGACGCGGTCTCCCACCTCCACAAACACCTCTTTCAGCGCCACGCCGGCGGCGGGCGCGTAGGTCTTGACGTTTCCGGAACGGATCGTCCCGGTAGAGGAAAGCCACTGCTCCACATCGCCGCGCACGGCCGTGGCGGTTTTCACCTCGGGCGGGCGGCTTTTTTTCATCTGCCCCGGCAGGAGCAGCGCGGCGGCAATGCCCAGCACCACAACAACGGAAAGGGAGGCAATCCCAATTTTCTTCCTGGTCGGACGGGTCATAAACGGTCAGCACCTTTCTGAAATGCCCGGACAGGGCGGTAAAAATGGAAAAACATTTTAATTAAACAAATATAGAAAAAGAATAATACGCCGGCAGCCGGAATGCAACAAACAAAGTGTTAACATTCCAGCTGCCGGCGAAAAATTCTTCTGTTTTTGTTCGTCTGGTTCGTTTGATTTCTTGAATTCTTTTCCCGTTACTCGGCTGTTACCCGGCCGATGTCTTTACGGTAATGCGCATCCTCGAACTGGATTTTCTCCACCGCGTCGTAGGCCTTATCCAGCGCCTCGTCCAGCGTCGCGGCCATCGCCGTCACGCCGAGGACGCGACCGCCGTTCGTCAGGAACCTGCCGTCCTCGTACCGGGTTCCCGCATGATACACGACCGCGTCGCTCCGCTGCCCCTGCGGATTCAGCCCGCTGATTGGGATTCCCTTGCGATAGGCGGCCGGGTAGCCGCCCGAAGCCATCACCACACAGGCGCAGGCTTCGTCCGCCCATTCGATCTCCAGCTCCGCCAGCCGTTCCTCCCGGATGGCGCAGAGGATATCGACCAGGTCGGTCTTCAGCCGGGGAAGCACCACCTGGGTTTCCGGGTCCCCGAAGCGGCAGTTGTATTCGATCACCTTCGGCCCGGCCGGGGTGAGCATCAGCCCGAAGAACAGGCAGCCCTTGAAGGGACGACCCTCCGCATTCATCGCGTCAATGGTCGGGCGGAAGATATGCTCCATGCAAAAGGCGGCGGCTTCGTCATCGTAATACGGATTGGGGCTGATGGTGCCCATTCCGCCGGTGTTGGGGCCCATGTCCCCGTCGAACGCCCGCTTGTGATCCTTTGCGGAAACCATCGGACGGATCGTTTTCCCATCGGTAAAGACGAGCACCGACACCTCCGGCCCGGTCAGGAATTCCTCGACCACTACCCGGCTGCCCGACGCGCCGAAAATCCGATCCTCCATGATGCTTTTGACCGCCTCCTGCGCCTCCTTATAGGTATCGCAGAGGATGACGCCCTTACCCAAGGCCAGCCCGTCCGCCTTAATAACGGCGGGATAGGTATCCTGCTTCCGGATATAATCCAGCGCTTCCTGCGGCTTTTCAAACACCTCGTAGCCGGCGGTCGGGATGCCGTACTTCTTCATCAGATGCTTGGAAAATACCTTGCTGCCCTCCAGAATCGCCGCATTCTTCCGGGGCCCGAAGGCGGCGATCCCCGCCTCCTCCAGCGCGTCCACCATCCCGGCGACCAGCGGGTCGTCCGGGGCGACGAAAACCAGATCAACCTTTAAGCGTTTCGCCAGCTCGACGACCCCGCCGATATCGTCCGCCGGGACGCCGAAGCATTCCGCGTCCCGCGAGATGCCGCCGTTGCCGGGGGTGCAGTAGAGCTTACCGCAGCGGGGGCTTTCCTTCAGTTTGCGGATGATTGCATGCTCCCGTCCGCCGCCGCCGACTACCAGAATATCCATGTAATCCATATGCCCTTCTCCCTTCTTATCCGGCCTTGTCCGCTCCGATCAATGATGGAAGAGCCGCAGTCCGGTAAAGGCCATGGCAATGCCGTATTTGTTGCAGGTATCGATCACGTTATCGTCCCGGATGGAGCCGCCCGGCTCGGCAATATAGGAAACGCCGGTGCGGTGAGCCCGCTCGATGTTGTCGCCGAAGGGGAAGAAAGCGTCGGAGCCGAGGGAAACGCCGGTCAGGGTATCCAGCCATTCGCGTTTCTCTTCACGCGTCAAAGGCTCCGGCTTTACAGTAAAGAACTGCTCCCACACGCCGTCGGCCAGCACATCCATCCAGTCGTCCGAGATGTACACGTCAATGGTGTTGTCCCGGTCGGGGCGGCGGATATCCTCCCTGAAGGGCAGGGCCAGTACACGGGGATGCTGGCGGAGATACCAGATGTCCGCCTTGTTCCCCGCCAGGCGGGTGCAGTGGATGCGGCTCTGCTGTCCCGCGCCCACGCCGATGACCTGCCCGCCCTTGGCATAGCAGACCGAGTTGGACTGGGTATATTTCAGGGTAATCAGGGAAAGCACCAGGTCCTGCTTCGCCGCGTCCGGGATGGTCCGGCAGGCGGTGACAACATTGGTCAGCAGGGCGTTGTCAATCTTCTGCTCGTTGCGGCCCTGTTCAAAGGTAATGCCGAACACGTCCTTGTGCTCCACTGGGGCGGGGACGTAGGACGGATCGATCTTCACCACGTTATAGGAGCCCTTCCGCTTGGTTTTCAGGATAGTCAGTGCTTCGTCGGTGTAGCCGGGAGCGATGACGCCGTCCGAAACCTCCCGGGCAAGCAGAGTCGCGGTTTCCTTATCGCACTCGTCGGAGAGCGCCACCCAGTCGCCGTAGGAGGACATCCGATCCGCCCCGCGGGCGCGGGCATACGCGCAGGCGATGGGCGAAAGCTCCAGATCGTCCACGAAGTAAATCTTCTTCAGCACGTCGGAAAGCGGAATGCCGAGCGCGGCGCCCGCCGGGCTGACATGCTTGAAGGACGCGGCGGCGGGCAGGCCGGTCGCCTCCTTCAGTTCCTTCACCAGCTGCCAGCTGTTGAAGGCGTCCAGAAAATTGATATACCCCGGTCGGCCGTTCAGCACCTCGATCGGCAGGTCGCCGCCGTCCCCCATATAGATACGGGAGGGCGTCTGGTTGGGGTTGCAGCCGTATTTCAGCGTCAGTTCGTTCGCCATGGAACCCATCCTTTCATAAAACGCAGTTTTGCCGTTTATTGATTCTTATTGCGGATACGGGTCTCGGCCTTTCCCGTTTCGATATCGATGTACCGGGTGAAGAGGGAGACCTTGTTCTCCTCGTTCAGACTGTTCCACACCGTTTCGGTGAAAAAGTCGACGTCTCCCTCCAGCGCGACCAGCGCCGGCTCCCCCTCAAAGGAGGGCAGCGGATCGCCGTCCCCCTGATAGGTGTGGATGAATCGTCCCTGTCCCGCGAGCGGGACTTCGTAGTTGTAGAAATACCGCTGGACGGAAGCGTCGTTTCCTTCCGCCGATTTCAGGATGGACAGGCGGAAACGGTCATGGCGCGGCTCCACCATCCCGGAAATACGGGGGGTGAAATTCGGCCCGTCCGGCTCAAAGGTGCGGGTGCGCAGGGCGTCCTCAAAGGACTTCCCCTGCTCCAGGAACTCCACGATCGTGTCGGTCTGGTCGCCGTTGGTGACGACGGTCGTGTTCCCGATCACCCGCACCGGCGCATAGATAATCAGGGAGGGATCGGTCAGCTTGCTTTCGTCAAAGGCCCTGGTCTTGAGCCCTTCCCCGTCAGCCACAAACACCCGGTTCCGGCTGTTGATGCTGCGGCCCATGATGAAATACGCGATCACCATGGCTCTGGCGTCCGCGCTTTTGCCCAGGATAATTCCCCGGCCGGGATAGGAGGTCGCGGAAAGCTCCTCCGACAGCTTACGTATGGTCATGGATGCTCCACCCTTTCCAGTCAATCGGCAGGGCCTCCGCCCCGCCGGCGTTTAATCTTCCACAGCCGAATGGTTGTCAACGGCCGAAGGACCGTCTATGACCGCCTTGTTGTCGACAAGACGGATTTTTCCCTCGCAGAACAGGGAAACGGCTTTCGGCAGCAGCTCCCATTCCGCCTGCCGCATCACCCGGAGCTGCAGGGTTTCGGGGGTATCCTGCGGCTGGACGGGCACCGCCTTTTGCAGGATAATCGCCCCGCCGTCCGGGATTTCGTTGACGAAATGGACGGTCGCGCCGGTCACCTTCACCCCGTAATCCAGCGCCGCCCGATGGACGCGCAGGCCGTAATACCCCTTTCCGCAAAAGGCGGGGATCAGGGAGGGGTGGACGTTGATGATCCGGTTGGCGTAGGTATGCACAAGCTCCTCGCCCAGAATGCAGAGGAAGCCGGCCAGCACCACCAGATCCGCCTCGCAGCGTTTCAGCTCGGCCAGCAGTTCCGCATCGAACGCCGCGGCGGAGGCGAATGCCTTCCGCTCGATTACCGTGCCGGGGACGCCGTGCCGCGCGGCCCGCTCCAGCGCATACGCGCCGGGAGCGGAGGAAATCACCCGGACGATCCGGCCGCCCCGAATCTCTCCGGCCTCCTCGGCGTCCAGCAGCGCCTGCAGGTTGGTTCCCCCGCCGGAAACCAGCACCACGACGTTTAACATAGCACAACTCCCTCATCGCCCTTGGCCACCTGTCCGAGCAGAACGGCCTTTTCGCCCGTTCCATTCAGGACGCGGAGCGCTTCGTCCGCCTTGTCGGAGGCCACGGCGATGCACAGGCCGGTGCCCATGTTGAAGGTGTTGAACATATCGTGCTCCGAAATGTTCCCCACCTTCTGAAGCAGGTGGAAGATCGGCAGGACCGGCACGTTCTTTTTCTCGATCACGGCCTGCATCCCATCCGGCAGCATCCGCGGAATGTTTTCATAATACCCGCCGCCAGTGATATGGGAAATCCCGTGGATGCCGACCTTACGGATCAGCTCAAGGATTGGCCGGACGTAAATTTTCGTCGGGGTGAGCAGCGTTTCGCCCAGGGTCGCGCCCAGCTCGTCGTAATAAACCGACAGGGTCTTTTCCGACACATCGAACACCTTCCGCACCAGGGAGAAGCCGTTGGAATGCACGCCGCTGGAGGCCACGCCGATCAGCGCATCCCCTTCCTTTACCAGCGCGCTGTCCACGATCTTCTCCCGGTCGGCCATTCCCACGCAGAAGCCAGCGAGATCGTATTCGTCCA
>ERZ827520.2211-NODE-2211-length-18930-cov-14.722649_pt1 | contig 18930 bp, 19 predicted proteins | sample MGYA00519581_ERZ827520 | MGnify/ENA primary metagenome ERZ827520 (study PRJEB31778, sample SAMEA3449339) | human gut metagenome | biome: human gut; feature: human-associated habitat; material: faeces | place: United Kingdom | collected 2010/2012 ...
TCAATACGGCAGGCGTCCTCCGCAGCGATGAGCGGGTCCACGCCCAGCGCGGTCAGCCAGTCGGTGAGCAGGGTGTGCCGTTCATAGATGCGCTCGGCGATCTCGCGTCCCTGCCCGCACAGACGGATGCAGCCGTTTTCGTCCAACTCGACATAGCCGTTCTCACGCAGGTTTTTCATCGCGATGCTGACGCTCGGCTTGGAAAAATGGAGCGCGTTGGCAATGTCCACCGCACGGACGGAGCCATTCTGACGGCTGAGGATGAGAATGGTCTCCAGATAGTCCTCAGCGGATTTCTGAATTTTCATGACCCGATCACCATAGCTTCCGCGCGGCGAAAGCATCCTTTCTTCCAGATTTTACATACCGGCTTCCGTTTCCGCTCCAAGCGCTTTGCGTATCCGCACGGAAACGGTGCCCGCCGCCATTACTATACCAAAAAACAGACAAAATTGCAAGTCCCGCGCGGGGAATTTCCGCTCCCCGCTCACACCAAGCTGTATTTTTCGGCGTATTCGCGGTATTTTTTCAGGAAAGCCTCGTTGTCCCCCTTGATGGCGCGCATCGACTCATGCGCGTTCATATCATGCCGCTCCGCGTCCAGCAGGCAGACGGCGATGTTGGAGCAATGATCCGACGTCCGTTCCAAATTCGTGAGCAGGTCCGCCCAGACGAAGCCCGCCTCCACGGTGCAGTCCCCGTTCTTCAAACGGACGATGTGGCTGTCGCGCAGCGCGTTCTTCAGCCCGTCAACGACCTGCTCGAGCGGTTCGACGTCATACGCGGCCTCGGCGTCGCCGCGCACAAACGCGGTAAGCGTCATATCCAGCACCTCGGACAGCGCCGCGCAGAGTACGGACAGCTCCCGCTGCGCTTCGGCGGAGAAGGCGATCTTTTTCGCGCGCAGCTCCTCAGCCGATTCAAGCACATTGACGCTGTGGTCGGAAATCCGTTCAAAATCGCCGATGGCCTTGAGCAGCTTGGTCACCTGCGCGCTGTCGTCTTCGCTGACCTGATAGCGCGAGAGCTTGGTCAAATATGTGCCTAAAATATCCTCGTAGTGGTCGGTATCGCTTTCAATTTTGCGGATGCGCTCGGCGTCGGATGCGTCATAGTGCCGAATCGAATCAAGCGCCAGCCGGAACCCTTCGACGGCCTCGCCCGCCATCTTTCGGGCGAGCTTGTCCGCTTCCGCCAGCGCAATGACGGGCGTGGCAAGCAGACGGTCGTCCAGCTCGACGACCTTTTCGGCTTCCCTGCCGTCCGGCACCAGCTTATACGCCAGCTTCTCCAGCAGCGAGGACATCGGCAGCAGCAGCGCGGTGCAGAGGACGTTGAACACCGTATGCGCGACGGCGATGCCGAGATAAGTCGCGGAAGCGTCCAGCAGCGCCGGCCGGAAAATCGCGGAGAGGATGCTGAACGCCGTCAGCCAGACGGCGGTGCCGATGACGTTGAAGGACAGATGCACGACGGCGGCGCGGCGCGCGTTTTTGTTCGTACCCAAAGAGGAGAGCAGCGCCGTCACGCAGGTGCCGATGTTCTGCCCCATAATGATCGGCACGGCCGCGGCATAGGTGACCGCGCCCGTCGCGGAAAGCGCCTGCAGAATCCCCACCGAGGCCGAGCTGGACTGAATAATACCGGTGAGCACCGCGCCGACGAGCACGCCTAAAATCGGATTTTCAAACATCAGGAACAGGCTGCGGAAGGCGGGGACGTCCGCCAGTCCGGAGACCGCGGCGGACATCGTGTCCATACCGAACATCAGCGTCGCAAAGCCCAGCAGGATCGTGCCCGTGTCCTTTTTCTTGTCGGATTTGGAAAACATCAGGAATACCGTGCCGACAAGCGCCAGCACGGGCGTAAAGGAGGTCGGCTTGAGAAGCCGGATGAAGAAGTTGTCGCCGGAAATGCCGCCTAGGCTCAAAATCCACGCCGTCACGGTGGTGCCGATGTTCGCGCCCATAATCACGCCGATGGACTGCCGAAGCGTCATCAGCTTCGAGTTGACAAAGCCCACCACCATCACGGTCGTCGCCGAGGAGCTTTGGATGACGGCCGTCACGCCCATTCCCGTCAGAAAGCCCTTGATCTTGCTGTTCGTCAGCTTGCCGAGCAGCGCCTTGAGACCGTTTCCGGCCCGCCGTTCCAGACCGTCGCCCATCACGTTCATCCCGAACAGGAACAGGCAGAGGCCGCCGATCATCGTCAACGCGTCAAAAATCGTCATCCGAACTTCCCCCGATGTTTTATTTTTGAAAAGTCCATGTTATATGCGATTGCGATTTTTCTCCATTATATACGATTTTAACCGTTGAATGTAAAAAGCAGAAGTCGAATATTGTTAAATTTCGGTAACGTTCCGCGTGCAATTTTGTTACATCGCTTTGTGGGAAGCCAAACAAGGCGCAGAGCGGGCCAACAGACGCGGCACGCCAAGCGACGGCGCCTGCCGCGGCGCACCCCGTCGCTATTCGCCGTCGAAAGCCGTGCGCGGAGTAAGCCGTGTGCGGCGAGACGGAAGAATTGCATTCGGCCGCGCAAGCAGGCGGCGGTGAGCATCGACCGCAAAACCGGCAAGACAGACGCGAGGCTGTCCGAGGCAGAGCAATCTCCGAGAATACAACGAAACCGCCCGTAAACGCTCCGTGTGCGCCCGCAGAGCCGCATCCCGAGTCGATCCAGAGAAAGATACGCAAATCCGGCGCCGGATGCCTGTATCGGATAAGCGACACCTTGCGGGAAGGAAGCATCTGTCCGAGCCTGTCCGGCGGCAAACGCAAAAAATGCAATGTCTACGCCGAAACCCGCGAGCAATACAAAGGCAAACTCGCCGAGAGGATCAAAAAAGCAAAAGCGGAGATTGCGGAAGCGACAAAAGCGGCAAACGCATAAATAGCAGAGGTCTGACCGTTTGATCAGCCCTCGATTTTTAATACGCAATAGGCAAACATAAGGCGCTATTTCGCTATTTAATATTGGCGAAAAAGTCTGTTTTTTCACAATCTAAACGTTACCACCCTTTTCGCTATATTCGATTGCTTTCTTCACTTTTGTGCCATATGCTCCGTTGGAATACGCTTGACACGCATAAGAGCCGATAATCAGATAATCCGTATTCTTTTTCATATTCGAATCAACAAGCCCGCCACGTTCAGCAATGTACTTTCCACTGCAGACTTTTGTCCCTCGTAAGCAAAATTGCCGCTGAAACAAATATATGATACCAGGCTGGCAGATTGTCTTATTTTACGAACTGGCGTACTCGACATCGAAATACGTTATTTTTCCATAATCTCCTTCTCAAAGATGAAATGAAAAAGCCACAAGGTCCCCCTTGCGGCTTTGATTTTGCGGCCACAACCGCTGAAATGTCTACCGGGGATAAAAAAGACGCCAGCTAAAACGCGGGAGGTGCATCCGGCAAAAGAAAAGACCCGGAGCGCGTATCGGCTCCAGGCCCTGCCTGGTGGTCGGAGTGGTGTTACAAAGCTTTCTAAAAAAGCAAGGGGTTATTGGTAGTTAACAAGCTGTGTTTAGAAATAATAGGCGTACAGAAATGGACGCCTATTATTTTATTAGTACTAAAATTATATAAAGTTTCGCTGTGAACCACGCAGGATAGCTCATCCTCATAAAGCACAAACAAAACAGTCGGACGGATACCTGTCCTCGCAGCTTAAAAATGTAAGAAGATAGTCTACTGATTCCTCAGAGTAATGCTTTGCCGCATTATCCTTTTCCCGTTTGAGATTTCTGCTGAAATTCCGCGGCACCGTCTTGCTGAATGAATCAAACATGGCGATCAGCCGTCTTTCATATTCAGAGGAGACATCATGCCGCATCCCTCCTTTTTGCAGATTTGAGCCGGTTGGTCTTTTTGTCTCGTCACATAACCATAACACATCTCAGGGCTGCAAACCGGAAAGTTTTTCGAAAAATATTTTGAAAAATTTTTTTGAGTGTATAAATCTATCTAAAAACTGGTTAAGAGCTGCACATACAATTTTCCTCCTTAGACAAAAAATGGGCCACCCCGCACAAGGCAGATTGGCCCATTCTGGCAAGATTGCTGGCCTTGCATATAAAAAGTAAAATTTAGATTCTCTACTGCTTGGCTCTGACTATTAGTTTTTTAAGTTCCACAGTTATCAGGGGAAGGATTGATAAAAGCAGGATGATAAACCATTGCAGGGGCGTAATGACGCTCATTTCAAATAATTTCTCCCGCAATATTGGCAGCAGCATAATCAGCAGCTGCAAACCAACATTTATGCAGAAAACCAGCGCCAATGTTTTGTTGGAAAGAATTTTCTTAAAGGCAGACTCTGTTTCCGATTTAAGGTTAAAAGCATGCAGAAATTGGGCAAAACTCAAGGTCATGAAGGCCATGCTACTCGCCTGAGTGAACGCCTTCAGTGAACAGCCACCCATAATAGCGCCTATTGCATAAGCAGCAAAGGAAACTAAACCAATCATGCTTCCATGTAAAAGGATTCTTCTGCCTAAGCCGTTTCCAAAAAATGATTCTTTCTTTTTGCGGGGCTTCTCCTGCATGATGGATGGGTCAACAGGTTCCATCCCCAATGCTACACTCAATAGGGTGTCGCTTACCACATTGAACCATAAGATTTGAACCGCATTTAATAGAACGACCGAACGGCCAAATAATGCGTTCCCCAAAACAGTGGTCAAAAAAATACCCAAAATGACAGCTATATTTCCAGACAGCATCAACTGAATGGACCGTTTAATGTTATTATAAGCCTGCCTTCCATAGACGATAGCGTAACTGATGGTAGAAAAATTGTCGTCAATAAGTATCATATCAGCCGCACCCTTTGCCACCTCTGTTCCGCCTTTGCCCATTGAAACGCCAATATCCGCCTTTTTTAGCGCCGGCGCGTCGTTGACCCCATCGCCGGTCATAATCGCGACGTGTTCTTTGTTTTGGAAGGCTGTAACGATTTTTAATTTGTGCTGAGGTGTTACCCGAGCGAAAACCCTGTAATTATCGATGTTTTCCGCCAGCTCCTGTTCTGTCAGGGCGTCCAGTTCCGTACCGGAAATCGTGCGGGAATCATCCGACACAATGCCTAACGCTTTTGCAATCGCCGTCGCTGTCGTTTTATTATAGCCGGTAATCATAGCGGTATCAATTCCCGCCTGATGGAATTGAGCGATTGTTTCTTTGGCCTCTTCTTTTGGCGGGTCAATCATAGCAAACAGACCCACAAAAATCAAATTCTCTTCATAATTGCACTCAGCCTGCTTTGGCGCCATTTTATAGGAAACGGCGATCACCCGCAGCGCTTCTTCTGCAAATCGTACCGTTTGGGCAGCGATCTTCCTTCTTTGTTCATCGTCCAGCTCTGCCGGGGAGCCTTCAAGATAAATACGATTGCACAACGGCAGCAATACTTCTGGAGCCCCTTTTACAATCACAAGTTTATCTTCCTGGGCTGTTTGATGAACCGTTGTCATGAGTTTACGGGCCGAGTCAAAAGGGATCTCATCCATTCTGGGGTATTTTTCCCTCAATTTGTCTGGCTCGATATTCTGAGAAATAGCTGCTTGAAAAATAGCCGCTTCCGTTGGCTCGCCCAAAATAGCCGATTCTCCGCGCTCCCAACTGACAGTGCAGTCATTATTCAGTACGCCTAAATCCAAAAGCTTTGCAGTGTTGTCTGAAAGCCCTGTAATCTCACTGTATATCAGATTCTGCTGGTTTGTATAAAGCTTTGTAACAGTCATTTTGTTTTGCGTCAGGGTTCCGGTTTTGTCGCTCAGCACAATGTCGGAGGCTCCCGCAGTTTCAATGGCTGTTAAATTTTTTCATAATTGCATTGTTTTTTGCCATGTCGCGGATTCCCATGACTAAGATCAAGGTCACAATCAGGGGCATCCCTTCTGGAATAGCCGCGATTGCCAAGCTGAATGCGCTCATTGCAATCTCATAGATGCTTTGCCCTTGAAAAACACCAATTCCAAAAATAGCCAAACAGATTATTACCGCGAGAATACTTAGTCTTTTGCTAATCTCAGAAAGCTGTTTTTGCAGAGGGGTTTTATCCGGGGTGATTTCTTTTAATAATTGCGCGATTTTCCCCATTTCGGTTTCTTTTCCAACGGCAACCACAATCCCTTTTCCTCGTCCGTATGTTACCAGGGTATTCATGTACGCCATATTTACCCGCTCTGCAAGCGGCAGAGAATCAGTCTCCTGGGTTTCGCTTGTTTTTTCCACCGCCAAGGATTCCCCCGTTAATGCAGATTCGTCCATCTGTAAATCGTTTGCTTCAAACAAGCGCAAATCCGCGGGAACAAAATCCCCCGCTTCAAGAAACACAATGTCGCCTACAACCACGTCTTCAATCGGAACTTTTTTCGTGCTGCCATCACGCAGGATTGTAGTCTGTACCGAAGATATTTTTTTAATTGCTTGCAGAGAAGTTTCTGCTTTTTGCTCCTGTATAAAACCGATGATACTATTTACAAGCAGCAAAACAGTAATTGCGATTGAATTATCGTATTCTTTTAAGAAAACGGAGATGATTCCGGCGGCAACTAAAACTAAGGTTGTCGGCTCCAAAAACTGCCCGAAAAATTTTTAATATTCGATTGCTTTTTTCTTCTGATAAAGTGTTCTTCCCGTGAATTTTTTTACTTGGCGCATACTGGCTCATAGACAATCCATGGTTTATATCGGTTTTCGTTTGCCGTACAATTTCCGACACATCTTGGCTAAAAAACTCTTTTTGCATTATCTTGTTTCCTCCTCACTATTCACCAAAGTAAAAGATGTGATCGTTAACAAAAATAGTCCTGTCGTATGTATCGCCTCCTTGAATTAAGTGTAAATGCCTTACTGTGAGGTAAAAAAATAAGCCTATGCACACTAAAAAGTGTGTATAGGCTTACATTTCCAGTTCTAATTACTTATCGTAATTGACTTGAATACCCTTTCGGATATAAACTGCCCCCCGCCCTATACGGAAAACATACTCAAAGGTATGATAGCAGATTTACTCGAGATTGTCAAGTGGAAATTTGTCGATGCGAAAACGCACCTTGTACAGTCGTCAATGATGGGTGACACTTTTCTCAAGAAAAATATGATGTAAGTTGACTTGTCAAAGATTTTGCGTATTTTTCGTCGCCTCGGCTCCTCAAAACACGCAAAATCGGCGGCTCACATTACTGCCATATAGTCCTCCAATACCTCCTGCGGACTGCGGTAGTTTAGACAGCACTTTGAAATATTGTTGGATATCCTGTTGTATTTCTTTAACTGCTTCTGCCCGTCCTCAAGACTGTACATTCTCATCTTGCCGTAAAAACGCTTTTCATCCAGCCTGTGCTGCCGCTCTACCTTCCCGTTGTGCCTCGGCGTCGCAACTCTGATCCTATGGGTATCTGATCCCGTTTTCTTCAAGATAATCTTCAAACAGTGTCTTATGGGTTGCCCTCTTCACCAGCAGCGCATTTGTCCACTCCGTTCCGTTGTCGGTCTGTACTTCTCTTATAGGAAACGGAAAGTATTCGATCAACTTTTTGAGAAAATCCAATGAACTGTATGTACTGTGTTCGTCATACATCTCTCCGAAACTGTATCTTGTACATTCATCAACCGCAGTGTATTGGTAGTATTTCTGCCCGTTTGCCACGCAATACCCGGGCACATGCTTTACTTCAATCTGCACCTTCTGCCCCGGATATTCCGCTCTTTGGTACGCCTTTGGCTTGTAGCCTTTTCTCTTCTCCGGCGCTTCATTTAATTTTAATCTCGCTATCGCTCGGAGCAGACTTTTGTAACACCGTTTATATCCGTTCGCCCTGAGTTTGTCCCACAGCATCAGCTTGTCTTCTTTGTTGTAACGGTAATATCTCTCAATTAACGCATTCTCTTCCGCTGTGTGCTCGTTCGGATGGCTGTGCGGCCGGTGCGATCCGTCCCGCAGACTTTTCCAGTTCCCGTCATATTTTGCCTTCCATTCGTATATTGCGTTTCGGCTTACTCTGTGCCGTATGCTTGCCGCCGTCACTCCATGTTTCTCTGAATATCTGATTACCCGTTGACGAAACCGCGCTCTTGATGTTATACTTATCATGAAAAACAACTCCTTTTGATCTGTGTTTTGTGTAGTTACTTAACATCATATCATATTTGAGTTGTTTTTCTCTTTTTATTTGTCTCCTATGTATTAAACCAGATAGGGATAAAAAAGATATGTATGGGCAGGAGTACAGATTTTCTCCTGCCTTTGCCTGTATTCAGGCGGTTTGCTGATGATTGGTACGCCGCAGATATTCCCGTTCCATTTCACGCATTTCCTCGTCTGTAGGGATGTCCACAATCCCAACATAGGAATAGTAGATGTCAATCGTCTGCGTCCGTTTTCCGTCCTGCTTTACCCGTTCATAGACTACGATTTTATCCACAAAAGCATTAAGGATTTTGGGCGTGAGTTCGTCAATACGGGTGTATTTCTTCGTGACGGCTATCAGCTTCGCTACATTGGTCACTTCCGTGTCGGCTTCGCTAATCTCTGCGGTCAATGCTTCGATTTCACGCTTTAACTGTTCCTGCTCGGATTCATATCCGTCGGACAGCTTGTAAAAACGCTCGTCGTTCAGTTTCCCGTTGACATTATCCTCATAGATTTTACGGAACAGGCGGTCAAGCTCTTTTATCCGCTTTTCGTCCTTTTCTATCTGCATTTGCTTGGCAGACAGTTCATACCTGCGCTGTGCAAGGGTCGTGTCAATCTGCTGTCGGATAAATACCCGTTCAAACTGCTGTAAATAGGACAGAAAGTGCTGAAGCTGCTTTAACACCAACTGATACAGAGCTTCTTCCCGTATATAGTGCTGCGTACAGTTCTGTGTGCGGCTCGTGCGCTTGTACTGTGAACAGCGGAAGTGCGTGTAACCATTGGCGGTGGCAAGGCTTAATTTTGCCCCGCAGTCCGCACAATAGAGCAGTCCTGAAAACATACTGGTCGTGCCGCCTTTGGTCGGTCTGCGCTTTCCCCGCCGTATCATCTGCACCTTATCCCACACCTCTTTATCTATGATAGGAGTGTGTGCGTCCTCGATATATGCCCGTCTGTCTTTGGCGGTGGGGATACGCTTCCTGCTCTTAAAACCTAAACGGGTGGATTTGAAACTTTCCGTCACGCCGATATATGCCACATTCTCCAAGATGGTCGCAATCATGGAAGTTTCCCAGTTATACGGATTTTCCGATACTCTGGCTACGCCGATGCCTTTGGACGCTTTGTAGGCTGACGGGGTAAGCACCTTATCCTCCCACAAAATAGTGGCAATCGCAGATATTCCCTTTCCCTGCATACAGAGGGAAAATATCCTGCGGACAACTGCCGCCGCTTCTTCGTCTACTAACCAACGGGTCTTATCGTCTGGATTTCTCAGATAGCCATAGGGCGGCGCGCCTAAATGCTCGCCTGCAAGCCCCTTTGCCTTCTTGACTTCCTTTACCTTTTTGCTCGTGCTTTTCGGATACCATTCGTTAAACAGGTTGGTAAAGGCGGCAAATTCGTTGCTTTCAAGGCTGCCTGTGTCCACGTTGTCCATAATAGCGATAAACCGTACGCCTGCTTCGGGGTAGATGATTTCGGAATATGAGCCGACTTCGATATAGTTCCTGCCGAAGCGGGATAAATCCTTGACAATGACTGTTTTCACAAGCCCTTTGTCAATTCCTTAAAAGAAGGACGGTCAAAATTCGTACCCGTATAACCGTCGTCCACATAGAATTTCGGATTGGAAAAACCATGCTCCTTAGCGTACTTCAATAGATATTCTTTTTGATTTACAATACTGTTGCTCTCGCCTTCCCGTCCGTCGTCCTGACTTAAACGGCAGTAGAGGGCGGTAATTTCTTCCTGCTGTCTTTGCATAACGCTCTCCTTTCCGACAGCAGACACGGTATTGTGAAGTGTAAATAGAGTGTACCACATCTGCCCTCAAACTTCAACGCTTTAAAGTGATAATTTCGGATTTTCTTTTCAATATTCATCATCATAGCTCCCGCAATCTCCATATCCATACCCAAATCCAGAGATGTTCCGATTAAAAATCCCTGTGAGCATACTGAGCAGGTCATGCCCATCCTCTCGGAAATGGGCGTTGACCGTGTATTCCGTACCGCCAATCTTCTCACAGAGCGTCATCTGTTCGGGAATACGCATAAGAGGCGTAATGTTTTCAGCAGGCGGCAGGGGCGGGTACACCTTATTCGGATTTACTATAGGGGCGTCCTTGTGAGCTTCCAGTATGGATAAAATTTCACTTTCGGATGGTTTCATCTGCTTTGCTGTCCCTCCCTCCTGTGATCGGTTTTACTTGTCTGGCTGCGGTCTGCTGTAGACGAATGGTTACGTTGCCCTACTCTCTGATTTTCAAGTGTATCGTGGATTTGGTCTAAGCAGTTGTCGATATGGGCAGAGCGTTTTTCGATGGCGGCGGCATATTTTAGCCGCTTTCTTAGTTCTGTTATCTGCTTCGTCACGCCCTGCTTTTCCTCACGAAGTATCTCTTTTTCGGCGGGTAAGGCTCGACGTATCTTATTCTGCAACTGCCGCCGATAGTCGATGAGCCTTTCCATTTCCGTCTGGTTGTTATCCCTGTCTGCGTGTAAATCGGAGATGGTGGAGATATTATGCTCGGTCATATACCGTACCTGTTCGGTGATTTCATCTAATTTCCGCAATTCTTCTTTCATCAGCGGGCTTGTCGGCTTGTAGTCCGTGCCCTTTGGCAATATCCCCAACTGATAGCACCAGTAATAATACAACGCTAAAATACCCGTTGTTTTCTGGTGCGGTCGCCACGCCTTTTTATACTGCTCTGGCATATACGGTGAGTAGGAAATCCTCGCTTTGTAGTTCCCGTACCTTGTCCTTGTCCCTAAATGGCTGCGGATAAATTCAGGCGTTAATCGCTCATCAAGTGTATCAAGCCTTGTGAAATGGGCATACTGCGGCAGCTTCATTTTCCAATGTTTGCCCGTAAAATCCACCTCATAGCCTTTATCCGTCAGATATTTTATCATGTGTGGTATATCCCTGCTGCCGCTGATTGCCTCTGCCAAATCCTCCCGATAGACATTGTAGCGTGTGGGTTTGCCGCTTTTCTCGTCCAGATACAGCGGTCTTGACGGGGCTTTCTTCGGATGTTCAATGACTGACAATCCGTATTCCCTGCACAGCCTGTCCGACACATCACGCAGCCTTTTCTGCTCCGCTTTTGAATAATTATATTTCCGCCCGTCTATGAACGAAACGGAATTAAAGCAGAAATGATTGTGCAAATGCTCCTTGTCAAGGTGGGTAGTGACGATGATTTGATATTTATCGCCCCACATTTCCCTTGCCAGTTTCACGCCTATTTCATGGCATTGCTCTGGCGTTACCTCGTCCGGCTTGAAGCTCTGGTATCCGTGCCATGCGATATATCCGTCTGCTTTCTGGTACTGCTTTTTTGTCAAAATCATCTGCTGTAAGGCGGTTTCCTTTAGACAGTTGATGGCGGTAACATACTCGCCGCCATCTGTTTTTTCTGGATTGCGTACATAGGAGAACACATCAAAGAAGTCCTGTATTTCTTTATCGGGCACAGTCTTTTCGGGATTTTCCACATAATCAATTAGGTCTTTTAAGCTGCCTTTGATATGCCATAGGCTTGTTGCCGCCATATCAGACCACCTCGTTTTTTGTCAGTTTCTCCACATCAATACGCTGCGGGGATGTGGAAGTTTGTTGCAATTCCAGTATAAAATCTTCAATCTCTTTACAGGTTTCGGCGGCGGCGGGATAGTAAGAAATACATTTTTTGAATGCTGCGTGTACTTCATAAAGCGTATTTAGCAACTGCCAGAACTCTGACGACGGCTCTGGCTGCGGGGCGTTGCCTTTGCATAGCTGCCGCATAAATTCCGCTACGGACAGACCACAAGCGGCGGCATACTGCGTTAGTTTCTGGCTTTCTTCTTCGCCCAATCGGACGGTAATGGGAATATTCCGCACATTCTTTTCTGATTTTTCTTTGCTCAATTTTCTTAATCCTCCAGTCTTAAATTTTCTTTTAACGGGGTATACAGGGGGCGTCCCCTGAGCAAGTCCACGCCCGTAAGCGGCGTGGATTGGGATTGTGGCTGACACAATCCGATGCTCGCTATCCCTGTGGACACGTCGTCGCAAGTTCCGTATCGCTCATTTCCGTGCAAGCACGAAAAATCGCTCACTTCACTGCTCCTCCTTTTCCCAAAAAGTCTAACGACTTTTCGGGAACCCTGTCTGGCAGGGCATTTTTCTGTGTAGCCGCCGTTCTCCAATACCAGTCTTTACCCGCCGAAAAGGAAATCCTATGTTTCTCTGCCTCCGTTCTGGATACAATTTTCCTTTCCGCTTTCAAGCAAACAAAAAAGCCGCTACACGGCATCACGAATGACAAGAGGATTTTCCTCTTGCTGATTTCGCAATGTTATGTAACGGCTTTGAAATTCAAAGTCCTTGCCTGTTTATGTAATTTTCAATTATCCAAATCCCTCAGGGGTATTTTAGAATACCATAGCGGAGATATGGCTGTCAAGATTTTGGGTAAATTTTTTAGTATGCCCTGTGGACAAAAATTTTATTCAATAAAGAACAGAACCGACAAACTGTGAGTTACTTCACAAGCTCATCGGCTCTGTAATGACTTTTACTTGAAATTGTTTTACATCAATCAAACTTTCCTGTTTGCATTTCGGACAGTAGAGGGGAAAATTTTTTAGTTCCGTATCTTTCCGTATCTGCAATCTTGTTTTTCCTCCGCAGACAGGGCAGCGTATCCATTCAATATATTGTGCTTGCATAAAATCAACCTACTCGCTTATTAAGACTTTGCATCCGTTTCTGGAATCAAGCCGCAGTCTACAAATGAAAAATTGCCGATTTCAAATTTGTGTGCCGTGATTTTCTCAGATAATTGCCTGCTCTCTATGAACTCATCAAATACAATCACAAAATACTGCTTGTCGGCTTCGTTCACAAGATAAAACTCTTTATCGGTATTTTTCATCCCATTAATAATATCGGGTAACCCAAACGGCGCATCAGTCAAAAATCCAATCACATTATCCATGATTTTTTCTCCTTTTGTCGCAATCTGCTTTCCCATAAGATAATGTATTTCTGCATTCGGATATTTGCTTCTTACCACCATATCTTTCTTGCCTGCTTTTTTGACCCATCTTCCGTTGAGTTTTCTTTCATAAGTAAACACCTCAAGATTGATTTCCTCTCTTATGACCGATATATTCAACTGCTCTCCATTATCAAGGAGATAGTCAATGCTCACTCCTAAAAGCTGCGAAAGTGACTTCAGGTTTTCGATATCAGGCATTCCCTTGTCTGCTTCCCATTTTGTGATTGCCTGCCGAGATACCATGAGCTTTACTGCCAGCTGCTCCTGTGTTAAACCTGCTTCCTTCCTTGCTGATTTCAGTTTTTTCCCCAATGTCTTTTCGGGGTTGTTTTTTATTTCCATTACTAGAACCTCCTATTCAAAGTCAGCATATCGCTTCTGTCTTTATAATAGAATATCTCGCAGCCATATGTAAGTAACGGTCACTTGCATAAGTGCAACGCTCCGTAGCAATACCTTTCTGACAGCAGAGAGGAAAGTTTTTCAGTTCGGTATCTTCCTGTATCTGTACCCTCGTTGTGTTTCCGCAGACAGGGCAGCGTATCCACTCTGTTTTATTGTGCATATCCATAAGATACCTCGCTAATTAAACCATCAAAGTAGACAAAATCGCCATCAGGATAATTCCAAACAGCTTGAAATTTGGACGGGTATTTTATGCTGTTTGTAGAAACTTTATAATCACCACACAAAGCAGACCACGGTATATATTCCATACTGCCGTCTGTTCCTGCAACAGCTCTGTCATTTGTTGTAAATGAAATCATTTCATACTGCTCGTTGAAAGTAAAAATGCCACTTGCGGTCTGCCCGCCGTATGTTATGGTGGCTTTCACTTCATAATCACTAATTTCCTCAAAAGTAATGTAGTCTTGCAACAGAATAGTAGGAGCAAATAAGCTCTCTGCAAGAAAGGTCGCCAAACACGCCTTATCCATATCTGCTCCCGTCTGATCGAAAAGAGTAATCGCTTTTGCAATCACGCCTTTCATACCACCTGAGCCGTTTTGGTAATAGTCATATCCCTCAAAAGGAATACCGAACATACTGCTGTCTATGAGTGCCATTCTGCAAGGCTCATTTATAAAATTGTACTGCGTATAGTCGATTGTCAGAGTAGGGCGATTTTTGCCCTGTGAAAAATCAACATTGTTGTATTCCATTTTCAGATAGGACATTTTGGGTGTTCCAATATATCCGCAACTTTGTATATATTTCTGAATAACAACGGGTAGGCTGCTGAAATCTTCTTCTGTAAAAACCTCATTATTTGTCGTTAGCAGGTTTTCAGACATAAGACTATCAATATCATTCTGAAAATCACTTTTTACAGGGGAATATGGAATATGAAACCATATCAAAATCATTCCAATAAGTACAAGCAATACGCCAATTATGATAAACATTTTTCTCTTCCTCAATTTCCATTCCATTATTCAAGTTCTCCCACATAGTTTCCCATTCGTACAATGTACTTAGATTGATAGGATTACAATTCAGATTTTATCCAATCCAACAATGCATTCAGATACTCCTTATCTGTCCAATCGCAGCTTTGCCCGACCGCACACATCAACGCTTTTTCCCACGGCTCATATGTTGTGGGGTCTTTTTTCGCGACCATTTTTTGGAGCATTTTGCACATTGTTCTGTCAGCAAATGACATCTTTTCCTCGTTCCACGCACCACGACCATAAAAACAAGGAATGTTACTTAAATTTTCACTGAAATTGTGTTTATAGACTTGCTTAAAAGCCTGTTCATCAAACGGCGAAGCGCCAACGCAAAAAACTGCTATGCGTTTATTTTCTAACTGCTTAATATGCTTTCTCAAAAATGCTAGACCCGCTATCCCCGAAGCGTAAATACCACCTGCTAAAATAACAACGTCGTATTTTGTAAGGTCTTTTATGTCCGTTTTCTTGATTTCCAAACAAGAAAATTTTGTAGCTTCGGTAAGCCAATCGACATATTTTTTTGTTGCACCATATTTTGATTGATATAAAACTATGCCGTTCACTTAAACTTCCTCCTTTTGCTTCTGGAACGCTTCTTCCAAGTGCTTAATTCCGTTCATCATCTTAATTGACAAGGAATAATAAATGTCGATTTCATCTTCGGTAAATTCGCTGAAAACAGCTTCGTGAACAAATTTTCCTTTCGCTGTATTCTCTTTACTGAATTGTTTGCCTTTTTCAGTATAAGAAATGCACAAACTCCTTGCGTCTGCCTCTGATTTTTCAAGTCTGATATAGCCCTCTTGTTCAAGTGGGCGTGCCAACTGTTTTACATTCTGACGAGAGCAGCCCATAGCTTTCGCTACCGTTGACAAATCGGGCGGCGTATCAAATGCTTTAAGAACAGCCATTAAAAGCCATTGTTTGCACGACATCTCGTTATATCGGTCAAAAACTGAATGAAGAAGGTTTTCTTGAATGAACACTCCTGCAAACAAAAGATTTTTCTTCCATTGCAGATTTATACCCATTTTTTCATATTCCATTTTGTATTCTCCTATAATGCGTAACAAGTTACCTTTATATATTATAGTAACTCATTACGCATTTGTCAAGAAATTTCAGACCATTCTATAACGACACCCTGAAAAAGAGAGCAGCAGAGATTTCTCTCTGCCGCCTTGTCTTACCTATGCAAATATGATTTACTCATTCACAATCTCCCTCGCACAAGCCCGTATGTTATTCATTCGTCCAGCCCATTCTAAGGAGTTTTCTGCCTTTAGCTGTTCCGTGATACCCTGCGCCTGCTTCATCTGCTCCGTAAGCCTTTCAAAGCGTTCTCGTGCCTGCATATCAATATCGGCAAGGTAAGAATTGAGCCTGCCACTTGTGAGAAGATTGGTGTATGCAACTCTGCGGTATTCTTTCAGATACCGCAAATGCCGCTGCCCCCAAACACCGATAACTGTTCCTTTTTCGGTTGGTAAGGTAATGCAGGGGATAAGGTAATCGCCTTGCTTTTCATATGTGCCGCCTAACTGTTCAAATAATGATTTTTCCATTTTGAAATTCCTCCAAATAAGATTATTTACTCCACTTTATTGTATCCGCTGTCTTAAACACATTTTTGAGTTTTCTCCTTATCTGGTTTCATACATCTATTGTACCATAACACATATCAAAACAGTTAGATGCGCACTGTCCCAAAAGCAAAGCAGCCGGAAACCGAGATACCATCTCAACCTGCCGTGGATACCGTACATGATAGAAAATTTATTGTAGATACAGTATATAAGGATGAACCGGCAGAAACATTGGATGAAATCCTATTAAGACTTATAAAAAAGGACATTGAAAAGGGATGATTTTGACGGTCAAATATGCTATCATATTTTAATCAATACAGCTTGTTTGACTGCCGGAAAGGAGGATTTGTGAGACAGTCAAATAACGGAACAAATCGAGATAAAACCATAGCGTTATATCTGCGTATCAGCCGGGAGGATGCCGGAAAAGATGAAAGTTACAGTATCAGTAATCAAAAGAAGCTGCTAACTGGTGTGGCGAGAAAAATGGGATTTACAAAACTGTTGGTTTTCATAGATGACGGCATCACCGGAACAAGCCGCGATCGCAAGGACTTTTTTAGAATGATCGCGGAACTGGAAAAAGGCGGCGTTGGCGCGGTCATGGTAAAAGACCTGTCCCGCCTTGCCCGCGACCATATTCGTGCAGCTTCTCTTTTAGAGGAGTTTTTCCCCGAGCACGACATTCGCTTTATCTCTGTTTCAGAAGGGATAGATTCGGCACAGGGAAAAGATGAATTTACACCGTTCCGAAATCTTATGAACGAATGGTATGCGCGGGACATTTCCAAAAAACGCAAGCTGACGAATGTAGTCAAAGGTAATGCCGGGGCGCCTTTAAGTTTGCCGCCCTACGGTTACAAGAAAGACCCGGATAACCCGAAACGCTGGATTATTGACGAGGAAGCCGCCGCTGTTGTGCGTCGTATCTTTCAAATGTCGCTAGACGGACATGGCACAGAACAAATTGCCGCCGCGTTATCACAGGACAAGGTTTTAACCCCTATGTTCACTGGCGGAGCAAAGGAATCAAGCGCCCCGGCAAGGTATCCGACCGGGCGCCGCACAGGTGGAACTGTTCAACCGTGATAAAAATTCTGTCTATGCAGGAGTATTGCGGGGATGTAATCAATTTCAAAACCTTTTCAAAGTCGTTTAAGCTGAAGAAACGGATTCCCAACGCCGAGGAAAACATGGCGGTTTTCAAGGATGTACATGATCCGATTGTCTCCCGCACCGACTGGGAAAAAATTCAGCAAAAGCGCGGTAAAGCCCGTAAGCTTAAAACAAGCGACGGCGAGAAAAATATGTTTTCCGGCCTGTTGGTCTGCGCCGATTGCGGTCACAACCTGTGGTATCCTTTCAATCAGAAAAACCCGGAAATCCGGTATTTCAGTTGTTCCAACTACAAGGGCAACCGGGGCGACTGCCCAACCACGCATTATATCCAGGTGGACTTTCTGGAACAGGTGTTATTACAGGAAATCCGTCGCCTTACTAAATTTGCGAGCCGGTATGAAGATGAATTTGCACGGATTGTGATGGGCCATTCTCAGAAAGCGGTGGCTTTTGAACGGCAAAAAAGCAGCAGGAACTAACAAAATTGCTTGCCCGTGATCAGGAATTGGATAGACTGTTCAACCGTATGTATGAGGACAACATCTCCGGAAAGATTGATGATGAGCGGTTTTCGCGCATGTCAAGAAGTTATACAGAAGAGCAAAATGACCTTGCCGTCAAAGTGAAAGCCCTTCGTTCCGAGCTGGAAAGCGCAGAGGAAAAGGCTTGCACCTCGGATATGTTTATCGCTGCGGTACGCAAATACACACGGGCCAAAAAGCTGACCGGGCGCATGCTGACCGAGTTGATCGACCGCATAGAGGTACATCAATCCGAAAAGATGGACGGTGTTTCTATGCAGCGGCTTACCATTTACTATAATTGTGTCGGCGTCATTGAGATACCCGAAAAATTGCAGCTCCCGCAACCGGAAGTTTTCATGCAAACGAGAAAAGGAGTAGCATTAAGCTACTCCCATTCTCAAAACAGTATGAACTTTTGAATGTTTAGCATTTGAGCAGTTGCAACCTTCTCAAATGCTGTAAGAACACTCGGACTGGTCGGAGTGACAGGATTCGAACCTGCGGCATCTTGCTCCCAAAGCAAGCGCGCTACCAACTGCGCCACACCCCGATATTTGTTTAATGCACTCGTTTGCTTGATTTCCTCGTCGGTCGGGTCTGTTCGGCCGTTCCCGAAACGGTTCGCCGAAACCCGCCGGACAAGGCTGCCGTCTCTGACCCGCAAACGGCCGGACAGGCGGCTAAGACGTACTTCCAAGACGAGCCAAGGATGAAAAAATCCCCCGCGCCGTTCTGCGGGGCGCCCGAAAAAGAAGGCGGCCGCGGCGCGAAACGGGCAGAACGCCGGAAGCCGCAAAGGTTCGCTTTGCGGCTTCCGGCGTTTTCCGCCGCAAAGCGGCGGCAGTCTGGGGTGGATAACCGGGCTCGAACCGGCGACCCTCAGGGCCACAACCTGATACTCTAACCAACTGAGCTATATCCACCATATTCACGCGCACACGGCATACGAAAGCCGGTCGTTGGCGTGCCTTGAGGGACTCGAACCCCCGACCTACTGCTTAGAAGGCAGTTGCTCTATCCAGCTGA
>ERZ827520.2228-NODE-2228-length-18764-cov-3.464910_pt1 | contig 18764 bp, 20 predicted proteins | sample MGYA00519581_ERZ827520 | MGnify/ENA primary metagenome ERZ827520 (study PRJEB31778, sample SAMEA3449339) | human gut metagenome | biome: human gut; feature: human-associated habitat; material: faeces | place: United Kingdom | collected 2010/2012 ...
CGCCACAAGGCTCCAGTTAAAGGATTTTCCCGTGCCGCCATAGACTTTTTCAGTATAACTGTCCAAGAGCAGGATGTCAACATCTGTCGAATCCGCCCGGGCGATGTCAGCCGCTTCACGGACACGCACCGCCTTCCAAACAGCGGTATTTTCCGGCAGCAGCGGCCGCAGACGCCGGATATACGCCTCGTCCTCGTCCCCGTGGAGCTGCACCGCCGAAAGTCCGCATCGGGCGGCGGCTTTCGCCGCTTCCTCCGGCGGGGCGTTGACGAAAACGCCAACCGGCTTCACCCGGGAGTCGAGCTTTCGGATAAGCGCCGCCGCCTGCTCCGCCGTAACCTGCCGCCTGCTCTCGGCGAAGACGAATCCTGCGTAATCGGGAAGAAATTCGTTTAAATAAGTGACATCCTCTTCCCGCCGGATGCCGCAAATCTTCACCTGTACGGCCACGGTGTCCCTCCTTACGCCATGCCCTGCAGCCGGCGCAGTTCCTGTTCCATATCCCCGCTTCTCATCAGCGTTTCGCCGATGAGCACCGCGTCGGCGCCGATGGCGCTGGCCTGGGCGGCCACCTCCGCCGCCTTCGGCAGCTCCCGGTCGGTGAGCAGGGTGTTGAGGGTCAGGTAGACCTTGGCTCCCCGCAGATGGCAGTAAGAAACCGCCGCCGCAAGCTCCTCTCGGGAGAAGTTTTTCGCATTGCGGCGGGCGTTGAAGTCTCCGTATCCCAGATAGACGGCGTCGGCGCCGGACTGGACGGCGGCGGTGACCGCCTCCGGAGAGCCGGCAGGGGACAGTAATTCCAGCATGGTATGTGCAGCCTCCAGGGGTGTTTTTTCTTCCGGCGGGGGACCGTAGCTCCAGCGCGGCGGGACGTTCCTTTTACTTCTTGTTCTGTAATTTGAAGATCTCCCGCTTGGCCTCAGAGAGCTCCAGCTTCATCTTGGTGGCCTCCTCCAGGTACTCCTTGAGCTGGCGGCGCAGGTTTTCGGCGGCCTCCACCTCCTTGAAGTACTCGTCGGCGACGTTGAGGGCGGCCAGAACGGCGCCGTCCACCAGCGAGACCTTGGCGCCGTCCAGCACCTCCCGCACCTTGGCGTCCACATGCTGGGCCACCTTCTGCATATAGCCCTCATCCTCGGTCGCCACCAGGGTGTATTCCTGGTCGGCAATGGATACTGTGATCTTATTTTTCATGGCTGGCCCTCCTCCTGAGTTCATTACAGGTATTATATCATAACGGTCAACATACATAAATAAATTCTTCTTTAATTCTGCGGCTTTTTCCTGTAGAATGGTCTGTGCAATACGGACGGAAAAGGAGGTGCGCGTATGGCCGGGAATCTGCTGCTGCCGGGAGACATCGTCTCCATGGCGGCGGGGTGCGCCGACCGGCTGGTCAAGGCCGGGGACGGGGACGCCGCCCTGCTGTACCTCTATCTCCTGCGGCGGGGGGGCGTGTTTTCCGCCGAGGGGGCCCGGAAGGCCCTGGGCTGGAGCGCCGACCGGCTGAAGGCCGCCGGGGAATCCCTGGCCCGGCTGGGCCTGTGGGACGGGCGTGCGGAGGAGTCCCTCCCCGCCACGCCGCCGGAGCCCCAGGGTCCCCCGGACTACACCGCCGCCGACATTGCCAAAGAGCTGGAGAACGGCGGCTCCTTCCCCCATCTGGTGGAGGAGGTCCAAAGGCAGTTGGGCAAGCTGCTTTCCACGGCGGACCTGAAGATTCTCTACTCCCTGTACGACTATCTGGCCCTTCCCGCCGAGGTCATCCTGATGCTGACCACCTGGTGCGTGGAGGAGAGCGAGCGCAAATACGGCCCGGGCCGCAAGCCCCGCATGTCCCAGATCCGCAGGGAGGGCTTTATCTGGCACCGGCTGGGGGTGGACACCCCCGAGGCCGCCGACGCCCACCTGCGCCATCTCACCGCCCTGGCGGGCCGGGAGCGGAGCCTGCTGCCCCGGCTGGGCATCTCCGGCCGGGCCCCGGTGGAGGGCGAGCGGAAATACATCGCGGCCTGGGTGGACCTGGGCTTCGACGACGAGACCATCTGTCTGGCCTACGAGCGCACGGTGCTGAAAAAGGGCTCGCTCAACTGGGCCTATATGAACTCCATCCTGAAGAGCTGGCACCAGAAGGGGCTGCACACGGTGGAGCAGGTGGAGTCCGGCGACTCGGCCTGGCGGCGCGCGGCGGGACCGGCCGCGCCGCCCGCTCCGGGGCCGGGGGACGACCGGGCTCAGGCGGATATGGAGCGGCTGCGCCGCTTCCTGAAGGAGGGAGGCTGACATGCCCTACGACAGCAATGTGATGCGCCGGGCCACCCAGGCCCTGGAGGCCCGGAAGGCCGCCCGGCTGGAGCAGCAGGAGGTCCTGCGGCAGAAGATCTACCGCCAGCTCCCCCGGGTGGCGGAGATCGACCGGGCCCTGCGGCAGACCATCGTCCACATCATCGCCGCCTCCCTGAAGGAGGGCGGCGACCCCGCCCCCTCCATCGCGGCGGTCCGGGCGGAAAACCAGGCCCTTCAGGCGGAAAAGGCCCGGCTGCTCACCGGACGGGGCTACCCCGCCGACTGCCTGGACGACCGGCCCTTCTGCCCCCAGTGTGGGGATTCCGGCTGGGTGGGCAGCCGCATGTGCGCCTGCCTCAGGGCCCTGTGCACCCAGGAGCAGATCCGGGAGCTGTCCTCTCTGCTGGATTTGGGGGAGCAGTCCTTCGACCAGTTCAGCCTGGACTGGTACTCCCCCCTGGGCAGTCCTTCCCCCCGGGAGAACATGGAGTTTATTTACGACGTTTGCCTGAGCTACGCCCAAAAATTCCGGACCTTCCCGTTTCGGAACCTGCTGCTCTACGGCCCGCCGGGCCTGGGCAAGACCTTTCTGTCTGCCTGCATTGCCCGGGTGGTGTCGGAGCACGGCTTTTCGGTGGTCTACGATACGGCGGTGAACATCTTCGCCCAGTTTGAGACGCAGAAGTTCAGCCGGGACGAGGACGACACCCGGGAGGCCCGGGACGGCACCCGGCGGTATCTGGGCTGCGACCTGCTGATCCTGGACGACCTGGGCAGCGAGATGACCACGCCCTTCGTGCAGTCGGCCCTGTACCAGCTTCTAAACACCCGGCTGACCGGCGGTAAACGGACCATCATCAGCACCAACCTGACCCCGGACGACATCCGGCGACGGTATACGCCCCAGCTCGCCTCCCGGCTGGAGGGGGAGTACCATATGCTGCGGTTTTTCGGGGAGGATATCCGGCTGCAAAAAAAGCAGCGGCTGTAGGCCGCTGCTTTTTTATGCGCCGGGATGCCGGTACAGCTCCTGGGCCAGCCGGAACCCCTCGGCAAAGTAGTCGGCATAGGCCATATCCCGGAGCTGGGCCGTCAGCAGCGTGTGCCGCCAGACCTGCTCCCACTGTTCGCCGGGCAGCGCCGAGCGCAGCCGCTGCTCCAGCTCCTCCAGCTCGTCGAATACCCGGTCAAATTCCTCCCCCTGCGGCGCCGCCCGGGCCAGGGGGTCGTATTGCCCGAAAAAGATCTCCCGCAGTTTGTCGGACATCTTCATCACCTCACATTTATCTGTATTCAAGATAAAAGTCAATATCTTTTATTCAGATACGTTAAACTGTCCTGGAGGTGGTTGATGTGATTTTTGAGGCGATCCGCACTCTGCGGGAGGAAAGAGGCTTGAGTCAGGCCCAAGTTGCGGCAATCCTGGGGGTAGCACAGAATACCTACTCGCAGTATGAGACCGGTAAAATCGAATGGACTGCGCCTGTCCTTCTCAGGCTTGCGGATTACTATCAGGTCAGCGTTGATTTTTTATTGGACCGCACCCCAAACCCCAAGCTACCCCGTTGAACAGATGGGGCGCGCCGGAAGTCCGGCGCGCCCCGTCTTTCATTGTCCCAATATGCTCCGGTAGCGCTCCTCGCCACCTACCCGGCCCACCACGGACAGGGAGGCCCGCTGGAAATCGAAGAGCTCCCCGGCCAGGTCCCGCACGTCCTCCGCCGTCACGGCGTCGTAGGCGGCGATAACCTCGTCGGTGGTGAGGGCCCGGTCCTGGAGCAGGGTCCCCCGGCCCAGGGCGCTCATGCGGGACTGGGTGGACTCCAATCCCATGAGCACGTTGGCCTTGGACAGCTCCCGGGCCCGATCCAGCTCCTCCGGCCCGGGGCCGTGCTCGGCGAACTCCCGCACCAGGGCGCAGATGGTCTCCAGCGCCTGGGTCTCGGTCTCCTGGCTCAGGGCGGTGTAGACGGCGAACAGCCCGGTCTCGGCGTGGCCCGCCCCGTAGGTATACACCGAATAGCACAGTCCCCGCTTCTCCCGCAGCTCCTGCCACAGCCGGGAGGACATGCCGGAGCCCAGCATGGTGGACAAAAGCTGAAGGGTAAAGCGCTTTTCGTGGCCGTAGGGCAGGCCGGGGAAGGCCAGAGTCAGGTGGTTTTGCTCGGTGGCCTTCTTTTTCAGGGTGACGGCGGGGGTGTAGCGCACCGGCCTGAGCGTCCGGGGTGCGCCCCGCCCCAGGCCAATGAACCGGGCCTTCAGCTCCTCCACCGCCAGGGGGGAGAAGCTGCCCGCCAGCGCCACCACCAGGTTTTCGGGCCGGTAGTGCTCGGTCATATAGTCCTTCAGCCAGGCTCCGGTCATCTTGTCCAGAGTGGCCTTGCGGCCCAGGATGGGACGGCCCAGGGGGGTCCCGCGGTACACCGCGGCAGACAGCCGCTCGGCGCACAGGTCCTCCGGGTTGTCCTCGTACATGCCGATCTCCTCCAGAATGACCCCCCGCTCGGTCTGTACATCGCCCTCGTCGAACCGGGAGTGGAACACCATGTCGCACAGGATGTCGGCCGCCCGGTCCAGGTGGTCGTCCAGGCAGCGGGCGTAAAAGCAGGTGCACTCCTTGGTGGTGTAAGCGTTGATCTGGCCGCCGATGGCGTCCATCTCCTGGGCGAGCTGCCGGGCGGTGCGCCGGTCGGTGCCCTTGAAGGCCATGTGCTCGATGAAGTGGGCGGCGCCCCCCTCGCCCGCCTTCTCGTGGCGGGAGCCGGTGCCCACCCACAGGCCCAGGCAGGCCGAGCGGACGGCGGGGACGTGCTCGGTGACGATGCGGACCCCGTTGGGCAGGGTCTGGAGGTCATAGAATTCTTCCATAGTTCCCTCGCTGTGTGTCGAATTTAGTTCCGGCGGATGGTGGTGCCCATGGTCTGGCCGGACACGGCGTCCAGCAGCAGCACGTGGTCGATGCGGCCGTCCAGCACCACCACTTTTTCCACGCCGTTGTCCAGGGCCCGGACGCAACTTCTCAGCTTGGGCACCATGCCCCCCTGGATGAGCCCGTCGTCCAGCAGCTCCCGGGCCTGGGCGGCGGTAAGGCGGTCGATGGCCGTCTTGGCATTGCGGGCGTCCATACGGATGCCGTCCACGTCGGTGAGGAAGACCAGCTTGTCCGCCTTCAGGGCCTCGGCCACCGCGCAGGCGGCGTCGTCGGCGTTGCAGTTATAGCCTTCCCCGTTTTGCCCCGCCGCAATCGGAGAGACGACGGGCACATACCCGCCGGCCAGCAGGGTCTGGATCAGCGCGGCGTCGGCGGCGGTGATGTCCCCCACGTGGCCCAGGGCCGGGTCCTTCTGTCGTGCGGTGAGGATACCGCCGTCCTTGCCGGACACGCCGGCGGCCTTGACGCCCAGCTTGCGCAGGGCCATGACGATCTGCTTGTTCACCTGGCCGGACAGGACCATCTCGGCCACGTCCATGGCGGCGCCGTCGGTGACCCGGTAGCCGTTTTCGAAGCGGGTCTCCACCCCCAGCTTGTCCAGCCAGCCGGTGATGCTCTTGCCGCCGCCGTGGACCAGCACCACGTGGACCCCCGCCATCTGGAGGGCCGCCACGTCCCGGAGGATGGAATCCACCGCCCCGTTGTCCCCCCAGGCGGAGCCGCCGTACTTGAGCACGATGGTCTTGCCGGCGCTCTCGGCCAGCCGGGGCAGCGTGTCCAGCAGGCCCAGCACCTTTTCCATGCCGTCCAGATGGTGGACCACGTCGTATTCGTGCAGAAATTCCCGGGTGTATTCCACGTCGGAGACGCAGTCAATATAGGCAGTGCCCCGCTTCTGGCGGGTCTCGGCTCCCTTGCCGGTGATGAGGATGACGGTGGGCTCCTCGCAGCCCATGACGGCCATGCGGATGGCCTGGCCCCGGTCGGGCTCGATGGAGTAGTCGCAGCCCCCTGCCTCCACGTAGGCCGCCATCTCCCGGGAGATGTCCAGCACGTCCTCCTCGCCGGGGTCCTCCTCGGTGATGATCACCAGGTCGGCGTATTGGGCCGAAATCTCGCTCAGGTCCTTCCGCCGGTCCAGGGCCTTTTTGCCCGGACAGCCAAAGACGATGACCACCCGTTGCCCGGGATACTCCGCCTTCACCGACTGGAACAGCTTTTCAAAGCTCAGGCGGTTGTGGGCGTAGTCCACGATGGCGGTAATGCTTTCGTTGGCGTTTTGATAGACCTCCATCCGCCCCGGCACCCGCGCCTTCATCAGTCCCACGTAGATGCACCGCTCGGGGATACCCAGGCCCTCGCACACGGCGATGGCGGCCAGGGCGTTCTGCACGTTGAAGAGCCCCGGCATGGTCAGCCGGAACTCCCGGGAAAACCGGGGGGTCTTGACCCGGAAGAGAATGTCGTGGCCGGACTTGCGGACGTTGGAGCCGTAGACGGCGGCGGCGGGGTCCTTTTCCGAGAAGGTGATGAGCCGGGGGGAGCCGGCGGCGGCCTGCAGCACCCGGCCGGCCTCGTCGGAGTCCAGGTTGACCACTGCCAGGCTGGAGTGCTCGAAGATGCGCAGCTTGGAGGCGAAGTAGTCCTCAAAATCCGGGTGCTCGATGGGGGAGATGTGGTCGTAGCCGATGTTCAGGAACACGGCGGCGGAGAGCTCCACGCCCACCATCCGGTCATACTTCAGGGCCTGGGAGGAGACCTCCATGGTCAGGTAGTCCAGCCCCGCCGAGGCGGCGTTGGCCAGATGGCGCTCCAGGTCCAGGGGCTCGGGCGTGGTGAGGTGGGACTCGAAGCGCTCCGAGCCGTCGTAGGTGTCGATGGAGCCGATGACCCCGCTCTCGGGCCCCTTTTTGCCCGCCTCATACTCGTCAAAAATATACTTTAGGTAATAAGAGGTGGAACTTTTCCCTTTTGTACCGGTGATACCCACCACATGGAGCTTGCCGGAGGGGTGGTCGTAGTAGAAGTCGGCCAGCAGGGCCATGGCCCGCCGCACATCGCTGACCAGCAGGCAGGGGGCGGCCCCGGCCTCCTCCCACACGTGGTCGGAGAGGTAGATGAACGCGCCCCGGGCCAGGGCGTCGGCCAGATACCGGCCTTTGAAGTGGGCCCCCTTGACGATGAACAGGGTGCCGGGGGTCACCGACTGGGAGTCGCAGGAGACCAGCGCCACCGGCCGGGACAGCAGGTCGGCGGACAGAGGCTGGGCCGAGGAGAGCAGGCCGTGTTTTTGCAGAAGCTGCCAGTAATCGCCCAGAGGGCGGATGGGGAGGTTCATGTTGTCACCTCATTTGTAGGATGGTCCCCCCAAGGGGGACGGGGCGTTGGCCTCCGGCGGGACCCGGCGGACACGCCGAAATAATCCGACATGGTCGCAATGGTGGGGGCGTTGGGTTCCCGTTCCTTCAGTTCATAGCGGCGGTAGGCGCTGATGGACACACCCAGCGCCTCGGCTACAACTTCCTGGCGGAGGTGTCGTTCTTTCCGCAAAATTCTCATTCTTTTTGCCAAAATCTCCATACTTGCCCCTTGACTCTCTCCCGCCTCCAGCTCTTTTTGGCCTCGCTGCGCCTGGGGCTCACACTTGCCGCAGGGGATAGCCGCAGGCCCGGATGCTCTCCTCCGCCAGCACGTCCATGGCGTCCAGATACAGCTCGGGCACCCCGTGGTAGTCCTTGTAGACGCTCAGCTCGGTGCAGGCCAGGACGGCCCCGTCGCATCCCCGATCGCGCAGGTCCCGGTCGATACGGGCAAACTTCTCCCGGCTGCCCTTTTCCCCCCGCTTAATCTCGTCATAGATGATGCTCATGGTAAGCGCCTGGGCCTCGGGGCCGGGGACCACTCCCTCCAGTCCCTGGGCGGCGCACTCGGCCTGATAGATGCCGGTGCGCACGGTGCCGTCGGTGGCCAGAAGGCCCACCCGGCGGCACCCTCGCTTTTTCATGGCTGCCGCTGTCAGGCGGATCATGTTCATCAGGGGGATGGACAGCTCCCTTTGGAGCCGGTCTGCAAAATAGTGGGAGGTGTTGCAGGGGATGGCCAGCACGGTGCAGCCCTCCCGCTCCAGCAGCCGGGCATCCGCCAGCAGCCGCTGGTATACCGGCTCGGTCTGGCCGGAGAGGATGGCCTGGGTGCGGTCGGGCATTCCCGTGTCGCTCCAGATCAGGGTGGGCAGGTGCTCCTGGTCCCGACGGGCGTCGGTCTTGTCCAAAATGCGCTGGTAAAAGACCTGGGTGGCCTGCGGTCCCATGCCGCCGAGGATGCCGAGGCGAGGTTGTTGTGCAGTCATACGATTCCTTTCGCGGTCAGTTCGGTTTCTGATAATACTGCTTGAACTTGACAAAGTGGCCCAGGGCGTTCTTGGTCATGCGCAGGCGGCGGGTCGGATGCTTGTCCGGCCCGTAGAACAAAGGGTTTTTCGCCGCCCCCGCCCGGATGAGGGCCTTCATCTCCGCATGATACTTTTTGGGCGTGTAGGCATAGGCCACCTGCTGGGGCACCACCCGCCACAGGGAGCGGTTCCGGGTGACGACCAGCTCCAGGGGCTTGTGCTCCACCCGGTCCTCCACCAGGATTTTGGCCAGGTTATAGCCCGCCCCGGTGACGTAGTAGTTGCTGCGGCCCTGGCGGGTGTTGATCTCAAAGGCCTTGAACTTGCCGTCCCGCTGGTCGTACTTGATGTCGAAGTTGGAAAAGCCGGTGAAGCCCACGGCCTCTAAAAAGTCCTTGAACTTGAGGCACAGCGCCTCGTTGGGCTCGGTGAGGATGACGGCGTGGTTGCCGATGCCGTGGGGGGTGTGCTCCTCCAGCAGCACATGGCCCAGGCACATGAGCTTTACCCGGGCCTGCTCGTCGGAGTAGCAGGTGAGCACCCGCATGTAGCTGTCGTCCCCGGGGATGAACTCCTGCAAAATCATGGTATCGGGGTACCCGGCGGCGTACACCTTGTCCAGGGTGCGCTCCAGGGCCGCCCGGTCGGGCAGGCAGAAGACCTTCTCGTTGCCCTCGAAGGGGTGCTCCCAGTAGGCCACGCCGTTGGCCGGCTTGCAGATGTAGGGGGGAGGAAAGGGCAGCTCGAAATCGTGGCCCATCTCCTTGTGGTAGACGAAGGTGCCGGGGTGGTCGATGCCGTACTGGTCGCAGAGGGTGTAGAACCGCTCCTTGTGGGTGAGCACGTCCATGAGGTCGATGTCGATGTAGGGGGCCGTCACGTTTTGGGGGAACTCCCCCTTGTGGCGGGCGGCCAGCTTGACGTAGGAGTCCCCGCAGCCGATGCACAGCACCGTCTTGTCCCGGTGCTCGTGGGCGAAGGCGGTCACCTTCTCCACGAATACGGCGTCGGACTCAATGTCCCGGCAGGGACGGTAGTCGATGATATCGCTCTGATAGCAGGGTCCCGTGGGGAACTTGCCGTAGGCGGTGGAGCGGATGCCGTAGGCCTCGTGAAAGGCCCGGGCCATGCTGTAGACGTTGATGTCCCCGCCGAAGAGCAGGGGAAGGAAGGAGGTCTCCATCAGTTTTCAGCTCCCCGGAAGGAAATTTCATACCAGGCCCCGTCCCCGGCGGTGAGCGGGGTGAGGCTGGCCTGGTAGTGGGTGCGGATATAGTCGGCCTCCCGGCTGGTGAGGCGCAGCTCCCGCGTGAGGATCTCCCCGCCCTGGAAGGCGTCGGAGATTTTTTGTTCGATCTCTCTGATTATGGTCATTTCTCTCTCTCCCTAACCGGCGTTCCTGCACGCCGCTTTCGCGTCCCTGCGCGTGGATTTTCCGCGTCTTTCCTAGCCGGAGGCCCTCCGCACCTGATAGACCCCCTGGATCTGTCCCAGCTTGTTGCTGACGGCGGCCAGCTCATTCTTGTCCCGAACCTCCAGGGAGATGGACACGGTGGCATAGCCGTCGGGCAGGCTCCGGGCGGACAGGGAGGTGACCTTCACCTTGACGGTGGACAGGGCCATGGCCACATCCAGCGTCAGGCCGTTGCGGTCCTTGGCGGAGATGTCCAGGGAGGTCTGGTAGGCGGTCAGGTCGCCGTCCACCCAGGCCACCTTCACCCAGCGGCCCGCCTCCTCCGGCTTGCGGCGGGCGGGGGCGGCGTTGGGGCAGTCGGCCCGGTGGACGGACACGCCGAAGCCCCGGGTGATAAAGCCCACCACCGGATCTCCGGGCACGGGGGTACAGCACTTTGCGAACTTCACCAGACAGTTGTCCAGGCCCTCCACGATGATGCCGGACTCGGAGTGCCTGGGCGCGCTTCTGGGGGCCGACTGGGCGGAGGAAGCGGGGATCACCACCCCGTCAGCCAGCTTCTCGGCGGTGGCGGCGGCGCTTTTTTCCCGGCTGATGCGGAGCATCTCCTCCCGCACCCGGTTGACCGCCTTCAGGGCGGTCATGCCGCCGTAGCCGATGACGGCGTACAGCTCGTCCAGGGTGCCGTAGCGCACCTTTTTCAGCACGCCGGGCAGCACTTCCTCGGCGGTAATAGCCGCCAGCGTGTAGCCCGCGCGCTTGAGCTCGGATTCGAACATAGACCGGCCGGTGGCGATGTTCTCCTCCCGGCGCTCCTTTTTGAACCACTGCTTGATCTTGTTTTTGGCCTCGTTGCTCTTGGCGATCTTCATCCAGTCCCGGCTGGGGCCGTGGGCGGCCTTGGAGGTGATGACCTCCACGATGTCGCCGGACTGGAGCTGGTAGTCAAAGGTGACGATGCGGCCGTTGACCTTGCACCCCGTCATGGAGTTGCCCACGGCGGAGTGGATGGAGTAGGCAAAGTCGATGGGGGTGGCTCCGGCGGGCAGGTTGACCACGTCCCCCCGGGGAGTAAACACGAATACCTCGTCGGCGAACAGGTCCACCTTCAGGTTGCGTACATAGTCCTCGGCGTCAGTGTCCTGCTGGTTCTCCAGCAGCTTGCGCACCCACTCGAAGTTCTCCTCAGTGCCCAGCTTGGCGTTGGCCATGCCCTGCTTGTACTTCCAGTGGGCGGCCACGCCGTATTCCGCCGTGTGGTGCATCTCCCAGGTGCGGATCTGCACCTCGAAGGGGATGCCCTCCCGGCCGATGACCGTGGTGTGCAGGGACTGGTACATGTTGGGCTTGGGCGTGGAGATATAGTCCTTGAACCGTCCCGGCACCAGACTGAACAGGTCGTGGACATGCCCCAGCACGTTATAGCAGTCGGGGATGGTGTCCACAATGACCCGGAAAGCGTAAATGTCGTACAGCTCGTCAATGGTCTTGCCCTGGGCGAGCATCTTGCGGTAGATGGAGTAGACGTGCTTAATCCGTCCGTAGGTGGTGTTGTGGATGCCTACGGAGGTCAGGCGCTGGGTGATCTTGTCCTGGATGGTGCGCATAAAGGCCTCGTCCTTCTCCTTGTGGGCCTGAAGGTAGGACATGATCTCGTTATACTCCATGGGGGCGAGGTACCGCAGAGCGGTATCCTCCAGCTCCCACTTGATCTTCTGCATACCAAGGCGGTGGGCAAGGGGCGCGTAGACATCCATTGTCTCCCGGCACTTCTGAATCTGCTTTTCCGGCGTCTGGTACTGCATGGTGCGCATGTTGTGGAGCCGGTCGGCGATTTTGATCAGCACCACCCGGATGTCCTTGCTCATGGCCATGAACATCTTGCGCAGATTCTCCATCTGCGCCTGCTCGGAGGAGGAGAAGTTTGCCCGGGTCAGCTTTGTGACGCCCTCCACCAGCTCCGCCACGGTGGGGCCGAAGATTTTTTCGATGTCCTCGTGGGAAGCGTCGGTGTCCTCGATGCAGTCGTGGAGCAGGGCGCCCAGAATGGCGTCGCAGTCCAGCCCCATCTCCGCCACGATCTGGGCGACCGCCAGCGGGTGGATGATGTAGGGGGAACCGTCCTTCCGTTTTTGCAGCTTGTGCTTCTGGTTGGCGTAATCCACGGCACGGTCGATGAGCGCCATGTCCGCGCCGGGCAGGTGCTTTTTGATTGCGTCGCACATAGACGCGTAATGTTCTTCAAAGGATTCCATTTTGGTTCAGCTCTCTTTCGCGTGCAGCAGCCGCTGCATGGTCTGGCTTCGGCTCAGGTCGGCCTTTCCTTCTCCGGGGGTCAGCCGGATGGAAACATATTTATGCTGCCGCTGGACGGTGAGCAGTCCCACGTCCCGGAAAATATCCAGACAGGTGAGCATCTGCCCCAGATTCAACGGTTGTCCCGACCAGCGGACGATCTTGCGGCACAGGCACATGGGTGATTCCTGCACAGGGTTCGCGGCGTCCAGATACCGCCACACCAGCGCCAGCATCTTCCGGTCAGGCAGCAGCGCCGCGGCCTCGCCGGAGGTCAGATTTCCCCGCTGCATGTCCCGGTAAGGCGCGGCGTCGGGCAGGCACTCGGCGCTGCAGCTGGGGCGGATGTCGATGACATTCATCTGCACGGTGCGCGTCCCCCGGAATTCGTTCACCTGAGGGGTAAAGGCCACGTCCACTAAGTCCCCCGGCTGGATGGACACCGTCTGGGGATTGGCGGAAAAATAGATGGCGTTCAGGTACGTATGTCCGCTGCACAGGCGCAGGCGCATATGCCGTCCGCCGCCCACCATGCTGATGCGGTCGATGGTCAGATTCTTCATCATCAGCACCGGCTTGGGGCAGCCGTTGCCGCAGGGCTCCAGCATTTGCAGGGAGTCCACATTGTGCAGGGTCAGCAGCTCCGGGGAAACGGCGCAGTCCACGTCCAGAACCGTCCTCGGCACGTCGTCGGTGTAATACTGCGCGGCCAGGGCACAGATCTGGCGGCGGAATTCCGGAATGTTGGCGCGGGAAATGGTAAAGCCCGCGGCCAGCTCATGCCCGCCGTAGCTTTCCAGCAGCGGAGACAGGGCGCTCAGGGAGGCAAACAGGTTGAAGCCCCCGTGGCTGCGGGAGCTGGCTTTGCCGTGCTCGCCGTCCAGACAGATCAGGAAGGTGGGGCAGGCGTATTCCTCGGCAATGCGGCTGGCCACGATGCCCACCACGCCCTGATGCCAGCTTTCATCCGCCAGCACGATGGCCTCCGGGGGCTTGCCCATGGGCAGCATGGACACGGCCTGCCGGTAAATTTCCGACTCCACGGCCTGCCGCTGCCGGTTCAGCTCGCACAGTCCCCGGGCGGCCTCGGCGGCCTTGTCCGGGTCGTCGGTGAGAAACAGCTCCACCGCAAGATCGATCTGTCCCATCCGTCCGGCGGCGTTGATGCGGGGCGCCAGCATGAAGCCGATGGAGGACGCGCTGACAGTCTCCGGGGCGCAGCCGCACTCCGCCATCAGCGCCGCGATGCCCGGGCGCTTGGTATGCGCCAGAGATTCCAGACCTCTCGCCACGAACACCCGGTTCTCCCCTTGCAGGGGCATCACATCCGCCACGGTGCCGAGGCATACCATGTCGGCGTATTCTTCCAGCACCGTTTCCTGAGAGCCGCACAGGGCGGAAGCCAGCTTGAAGGCCATGCCCACGCCGGAGAGATTCTTATGGGGATAGCCGCCATCGCAGCGGTGGGGGTCCACCACAGCAACCGCGGCGGGCAGCGTCTGCTTGCACTCATGATGGTCGGTGATGACGAGATCAATGCCCAGCTGCTTACACAGCTCCGCCTCGCTCACGGCGGTGATGCCGCAGTCCACGGTGACGATCAGCTTGACGTCCTCAGCGTGGAGCTGGTGGATGGCGATGGGATTCAGGCCGTAGCCCTCCTCCAGACGGCCGGGAATGTAGCTCACCACATCCGCGCCGTGGCGGCGGAGAAAATCCGTCAGCAGGCAGGTGGCGGTGATGCCGTCTACGTCGTAGTCGCCGAACACGGCGATCTTCTCACCCCGGGACATGGCAAGTCCCACCCGTCCGGCAGCCTTGTCCATATCCGTCATCAAAAAAGGGTCAAGCAGGGGCGCGTTGCAGTCTAAGTAAGCTCTGGCCTGTCGATCATCCCCGATCCCCCGGGAGGCCAGCACCATGGCGGCCAGCGGAGCGTAGCCGCTGCCAACCAATGCGTTGACAGCCCCCGCCTCCAGCTGGGACACCTTCCAAATTCCGTATTTCACGATTCATGCACATCCAGTAATAACATTTTCCCTATATTATAGCAAAAATGAACGGGATGTACAATAGGCAGTTGGGAATTTTCTTGTTTAAGGGATTTCAGGGGTATCTCCCCGCTCCCGCCCCGGCGTGACCTGCATGATGGTCACAGCGAGCAGGGGGGCAAAGATCATGCCGCCCACGCCCCAGAGCTTGTAGCCGACGTACAGCGCCATTAGCGTCACCAGGGGGTCAAGCCCCAGATGCCGCCCCACCAGCTTCGGCTCCAGCATGGAGCGGGACAGGGTGACCACGGCATAAACGCCCAGCAGGCCGATTGCCCTCGCGCCCTCTCCCTGCAAAAAGCAGATCACTGCCCATGGCACCAGCACGGTGCCGGTACCCAGCACGGGCAGTGCGTCCACCAGCGCGACCACCAGCGCCCACAGCGGAGCGTAGGCGATCCGCAGCACCACGAACCCCAGCGTCAGAATGGTGAACGTCACGCCCATCAGCTTCAGCTGCGCCGTCAGCCACCCGCCCACGGCATTTTTCATACGCTTCAGGGCGTCCGCGGCGGGCTTGAGCTTTTCCTCGGGCAGACGTTTTTTCAGCCAGCTTTTGATCTTCGGCAGCCGGGCGGAGATCAGGAAGGAGGAGATCACCGCCGTTCCCAAACTCAGCGCACCGTCGGGAATGTGGCTCAGAATGTTTCCCGCCAGTCCCAGAATATACCGGATGACCTTGTCCAGCAGAGATGTTCCATTGGAGAAGAAGGAGGTCACGTTCTCGCTGAGCAGGGGCTGCACGCTCTGGGGCGTGTGGGACGCCAGCTCCAGCAGCCAGCTTTGCAGCAGGCCGATGCCGGATTTTGCCGTATCCTCCAGATCGGGCAGCACCCCCGCCACCCTTCGCAGCTCCCGCAGAGCAAAGGCGCAGAGAATCAGCACCAGCATGGCAAGAAAGCAGAAGGCCATGCTGACGCCGATGCCGGAGCACACACACCGTGGAACCCGCCGTTTCTGGAGGAAGCCCACCATCGGCTCCGCCGCGAAGGCCAGCAGCGCCCCCAGCAGAAAGGGAAAGCAAAGCGGCAGAAGAAACCGGGCAGCCAGCCACACGGCAAAAAACGCCGCCAGCACGGATATGCTTTTTTTCACCGCGGGACGCAAAAAGATTCCTCCTTTCCGACAAAAACTCTGATAATATGGGGTTGCATTCTAAGAAAAGTATGTTACAATACATTGTGGAGAAATAGGTGTTGTTCTGTCACACACAAATTGAACCAGTTTTAAGGAGGTCCGACATGTCGACCAAACCCAAATACTATATTGTGGAGTCTTCCGCCCTGCCCGAGGTTTTCCTGAAGGTAGCGGAGGCAAAGCGTCTGCTTTCCACCGGCGAAGCGTCCACCGTCAACGAAGCCACCCGCATGACCGACATCAGCCGCAGCGCGTTCTACAAGTACCGGGACGCCGTGCTGCCCTTCCAGAGCATGATGACCGGCCGCATCATCACCTTCCAGCTGCTGCTCCACGATGAGCAGGGACTCTTGTCCGAGATCCTGGGCGTCTTTGCCGATGCCGGCGCCAATATCAGCACCATCAATTCCATCGTTCCCACCAACGGTACGGCGGTCGTGACCATCTCTGCGGAGACCATCGACCTGACCATGACGCTGGAGGAACTGATGAACCGCCTCTCCGCCATTCAGGGCGTGCTGAAGGCCGACGTGCTGGCCGGATAACCCCATATTCTGAATTGCAAAACCGCCGCCGCTGTTTTCTGCGGCGGTTTTCTTCAGGCAGCACCGTGCAATTCGGCAAGAAGTCTCAGCCAGGATTTTTGTTTCAATTCAAAGTTTCAAAAATGGAGAAATACTGTATGTATTTCCCATTTTTGAAACTGCGGAAGTGGGGCAAAAAGACGGCTGAGACTCGCAGACGCAATTGTGCGGTGCTGCCTTCGTCACACTTCGCCCATCCCTGACATACGATGAATCGGGAGGGGTGCGATATGCTCATCGTGCAGAAATATGGAGGAACGTCCCTTGCGGGAATGTCGCGCCTGCGCGCCGCGGCTCGTAGGGTCACGGGGCTGGCCCGGCAGGGAAATCAGGTCGTCGTGGTGGTTTCCGCTCAGGGGGATACCACGGATATGCTCATCGAAAAGGCCACTCAGGTCAACCGCCGGGGCTCCGCCCGGGAGATGGACGCATATCTTGCCGCCGGGGAGCAGATGTCGGCAGGGCTGATGACCATGGCCATCGGGGCTATGGGTTACAGCGCCGTCAGTCTCACCGGCTGGCAGGCGGGCATCCGGACCGACGGCGTCCACGGCAACGCCCGGATACAAAATATCGACGTTGCCCGCATCCGCCAGCAGCTGGACGCGGGAAAGATCGTGGTCGTGGCAGGCTTTCAGGGCGTCGATCCCGAGGGGGACATCACCACGTTGGGGCGCGGCGGTTCGGACACCACGGCGGTAGCTCTGGCGGCATGGCTGAAGGCCGACCGCTGTCAGATCTTCACAGACGTGGACGGCGTCTATGACCGGGACCCCAGAATTTACTCCGACGCCACCCGTTTCGGGCAGATCAGTTATGCGAAAATGATGACGCTGATCGAAAACGGCGCGCAGGTGCTCCACGACCGCAGTGTGGAGCTTGCCAGAGAGCACGGGATACCGATAGAAGTTCTTTCCGCCTTCACCGGAGACCCCGGCACCATAGTAGGGGATTTAGAATCATACTACCCAACCAAAACGTAAGATATTCCCCGCAGGAGCAAAAAAGCGTGTAAAAAAGCAACCGTCCCGGATCGTGCTGACGGCACAGTCCGGGACAGAAAATTTTATGGGAAATTTGTGGACTTCTGTTAGGGTCTATCTGGAAACCGGAAATATGACCAACAGCGAGGGATTTTTCGTCTGATGAAGCCATTTTTCCGCAGGAATACTTTGTGTATTACAAGGGAAAATGGTGCACAGCAGGCGGAAAAGACCCGCTGTTTGGGCATGTTGACGGTCTTCAGATAGACCCTAAAGTAAGGCCATGTGTTATACGTAAAGTACTCCATATGGCACCCTCCCTATAACCATTCGTCAAAATTTCCGCTGAATCTCCGCCGCGCCGCGGCTCAGTACATTTTCTGCATTCTCCCCCAATACCTGCTCCAGCAGCGCGTATTCCGACAGGCTTCCGTGGGGGACTGCCCACGCTCCGGCGTCGGTTCCGGGGGCGATCAGGCCGCCCATGGCCGCAAAGGCGGCCACATTTTCCATGGCGCTTTCCAGAATCGCCGCCACAGCAGCTTCGTCAAAGCGCCCCGTTCCCCGCAGATTCCCGATGGTGGACAGCGTAGGCACCCACACCGTTCCGTTTTCGCGCATGGCGTGGAGGGCGTCCGTGTCCAGATACGCGCCGTGTTCCACGGAATCCACCCCGGCCAGCGCCGCAGCTTCCACCGTCCGGGCGCCGTTGGCGTGGGCCATTACGGCAAAGCCTTCCTCGTGAGCAATATGGATCAGCTCCCGGATTGTTTCCGGGGGAAGGCCGTCCTCGGTCAGCACACCGAAGCGATCAAAATCCATCAGACCGGAGATCATGATCTTGATAAAATCCGCGTCTTCCGCCCGCTTTTGAGAAACCATAGCGGCATACTGGGATAGATTTTCGTACTTTTCTCCGATGAATCCGCCGTAGTGACCCTGCGCGCACAGCGGCGACAACGGCGTGCGGTAGGTGATGCCGTACTCTCCCGCCAGCGACCGGGCTTTCGCCCCCACGCCCCAGCGGTCGCCGCCGTCACGGAGGTAGGCAAAGCCCAGCTTCCGGTAAGTTTCCAGCACCCGGCGAACCCAAGCTTCATCCACGCCCCCGGAATGCCGGGCGATCGCCCGCTTCCAGTCCGCGCCGTCCAGAACCATGTGAATATGACAATCGCACCGCACGGGGAAACACTTCCTTTCAGGCTCAGTATAACAGATTTCGGCAGACTGTGCAAGCACGGCCATTTTTCATAAGGTTAGTTGACGCTAACCAAATGCTGTGCTATGATATGGTTAAACTTTCAGAAAGAAGGGTTATTATGATTCAAACGACTGTGCAGGTATCCGGTATGGCCTGTTCCATGTGCGAAGCCCATGTGAACGACGCCGTCCGCAGCGCGCTGAACGTCAAAAAGGTTACCTCCTCCCACGTGAAGGGCGAGACCGTCATTCTGTCCGACGAGCCGCTGGATGAGGGTAAGCTCCGGGAGACGATCAACGCCACCGGCTATCAGGTGGGCGGCATCAGCTCCGTGCCTTATGAAAAGAAGTGCCTGCTCTCTTTCCTGCATAAGTAAACCCCATATTGGAAAAGCCGACAGCGAAAACCGCTGTCGGCTTTGTCTATCAATAGCTCATACTGAACTCCAATTAGGGTCTATCTGAAAACCGGGAATATGACCAACAGCGAG
>ERZ827520.2229-NODE-2229-length-18748-cov-3.913497_pt1 | contig 18748 bp, 16 predicted proteins | sample MGYA00519581_ERZ827520 | MGnify/ENA primary metagenome ERZ827520 (study PRJEB31778, sample SAMEA3449339) | human gut metagenome | biome: human gut; feature: human-associated habitat; material: faeces | place: United Kingdom | collected 2010/2012 ...
CACAACGAGGACGAGCTGCGCGAGACCCTGAACGCCCCCTGTCTCGGGCAGATCCCCGCGGTGAAGATATCCCGGAAGCGGCCTTATCTTCTGCTGCACCGGTGCGAGTCCGGCTTCTCCGAATCCGTCCGTCTGCTCCGTCTGCGGGTGGAGAAGGCCATGCAGGAGAACGGGCAGAAAATTCTGCTGGTCTCCAGCGCCATCCCCGGCGAGGGCAAGACCACCGTCTCCGTGAATCTGGCGGTATCCCTTGCCCAGAAGGGGCGGCGGGTGCTGCTGATCGACTGCGATTTCCGCAATCCCTCCGTGGCGAAGACCCTGTCCTCCAAGAGCCATCCTCTGGATGAAGGGCGGAACCTGACGAATTTCACCGGTTCCGGGGAAGCCGCCGGGGCGTTGGCACAGGCCACGGATGTGGAAGGCCTGTTCGTGATCGTGGGGAACGCCGATGGAAAAGCGGACTATTTCGACGCGCCGACGCAGGCGCGGCTGACGAAGCTCATCCGGTATGCCCGTGACAAATACGACTATGTGATCCTGGACACGCCTCCCTGCTCTCTGCTGACCGACGCCGCCGAGGCTGCGGAGGCCGCCGAAGCGGGACTGATGGTCATCCGTCAGGATTACGCCTCCCGCGACCAGATTCTGGACGGCGCCCAGCGTCTCAGCGACAGCCGCCTGCCCATCATTGGCTGCGCCCTGAACAACGTCCGCAGGGGTCTCTCCGGGAGCAAGGAATATGGGTATGGTTATGGATACGGCTATGGGTACGGCTACGGTTATGGCTACGGAAGCAAGTCCAGGCAGGAAAAGAAATAGGAAAAGCTGGGGCAAATTAGGGTCTATCTGAAAACCGTCAACATGCCCAAACAGCGGGTCTTTTCCGCTTGCTGTGCACCATTTTCCCTTGTAATACACAAAGTATTCCTGCGGAAAAATGGCTTCAGCAGGCGAAAAATCCCTCGCTGTTGGTCATATTCCCGGTTTTCAGATAGACCCTAACGAACCGCCCTGCCTTCGTAAAACAGTTAATGGAGCGTATCAGTACGGATACGCTCCATTTTTCATGCTAATATGCTATGTAACGAGGTGCAGCCCTTGGCTCTCCCTTTGGGAGAGCTGTCACCGCAGGTGACTGAGAGGGTCGTGCAGTCTTTTTTGAATGGCGAGATCAATTTGTATGCACACACCACGAAAATCCATTTGGCATGGCCATTGTTTCCCCTCTCCGTCTTCGCTGCGCTCAGCCACCTCTCCCAAAGGGCGAGGCAGGGGATGCTCGTATTAGGGTCTATCTGAAAACCGTCAACACGCCCAAACAGCGGGTCTTTTCCGTCTGCTGTGCACCATTTTCCCTTGCAATACACAAAGTATTCCTGCGGAAAAATGGCTTCATCAGACGAAAAATCCCTCGCTGTTGGTCATATTTCCGGTTTTCAGATAGACCCTAAATGATACAAGAACAGGCACAGCAGATTATCCTGCTGTGCCTGTTGACTGTCCAATGCGGCCCGCCTGTTCGGCGGGGCAGCTTTGTTTCCTATCATTCCGCCGGGACGCAGAACTTTTCCACCACGAAGTCGTGGAGCCAGCTTTCGTCCGGGTAGAACTCCGCGTAGCGCTCGCCCATTACCGTCTCGCCGGGGAGACGCACAATGGTGTCCGAGGTGAAGTACATCTTCCCCATGTTCCGCGCCAGATACGTAATCTCCGTCAGGTCCAGATCGGTGGTGATGTAGTCCTTCAGGCCGTTGTAGTATTCCAGCGCCACGGCGGGGTCGGCGACGATTTTCCCCTTGCACTGGTTGAACAGCGCCTTCATCACCGCCATGCTCCGCATACCGCGCTTGTATGCGCCCTCCAGATCGGTCTCGCTGCGGTAGGTGATGAACTTGTCCATGTACCACCGGTTCAGCGTGACCGTGCTGCCCTTGGTAAACGTGGAATGAATCTCCGTGTAGTCGTCGTCAAAGGTGATGGTCAGGCCGCCGATCAGGTCGTTCAGCGTGTACAGCGCGTCATAGTCCAGCGCTACGTAGCGGCTCACCGGCGCGCCGTACAGGAGACGGGACACCGCGTCGGTGGTCAGGCGGCAGCTCAAGTCTTTTCCGTCGCCGTAGCTGTGGGCGGTGGAAATGTTGGTGTAAACAGTATCCAGATACTGACCGTTTGCGTCCATGGCGATCACGTCGGCCATGGTGTCCCGGGGAATGTACAGCATGGAAAAGTCAAAGGTTCTGGTGTCCAGTATGACCAGCCCAATCACGTCGGCGTTGCCGCCGTTGGACTCCGTGGCGTAGAACCAGTTCTTTTCATCGCCCATGTAGTCAATGCCCATGAACAGAATGGAGATCACGTCGTCCCGGTAATTATAGGCGTTGCCCTGTTCGTCGATCCAGTCCGCGTCAATACGCGCCTGCGTTTCCGAAGCGTCGGCAGGGGTAGTCACAGACTGGGGAATGGTGCCCGAAACGCTTCCCCGGGCGGCGAACATCGCCCCCCGCACACTGCCGGAGTACCACACGAAAATCCCCACACCAACAGCCGCAAGCACCAGTACCGCCGCCAGCGAGCTGAGCACAATGGCGGTCACTTTCATGGGATTCCCATTCTTTTTCGGCTTTTCGCTCTTTGGGGGTTCTTCTTTCAGAAATTTTCCTTTTTTCTTCATGTTCCGTTATTCTCCGTCCGCGTCCGGAGTGCCGGCAAACACGGCCTGCGCTTCATCCACCAGCACACCCTGTACCACGAACCGGTACGCCGGGTTTCCGATGCAGGTGGAAAGGGTGATGATCCTGTCTGAGGACGTAACCTCCAGCGCCGGATTGAACTGCGCCAGATCGGTCTGGGCGTAGACGCTCTCGATGTACTCGTCGATCAGCGCTTTGGTGGAAAAATCCGTGTTCGCAATGATGTCCAGATTGTCCCGGCGGTAGGCCGCGAAGACCTGATAGGTCAGCTGCCGCTCCGGGGTGTAGACGATGATCTGCCCGTGGGAATCGAAGAAATTCTTATCCCGGAACCGGTGCAGCTGGGCAAACATCCGCCCGTCCAGCATGTTATGGCCGTAGACCACGGTGTTGAAGTCCGTAAAGTCCCCGGCGTTCTCCCCCAGAACGAAAATGGAGCCGTAGCCGGTGGAGGTTCCCTCGTAGTTGTGGTTCAGATAGTAGTAATTATAGGTCGTATCGTACAGGATGGGGTAGTCGATCAGCGTACCGTCCACCACGATCCAGCCGATGATGTCCTCGTTTTCCCCTTTGAGGTAGTCAAGGTTGATGGGAATTTCCACGGTGGGCAGGGGCGGCTCCGTCTCGACGGGCTGAGTCTCTTCCGCAGCCTCTGTCGCCGGGGTGGTGGGTGCGGCAGGCGCAGCGGTTCTGGCCGCTGCCGCCAGCTGCTCATAGTTGTCGCTCTGCCGCTTATAGGCAAGCAGCAGCCCGCCGATCGCGGCCAGCGCCGCCAGCACGATGGAGAAGCTGACGATGCTGATAATGAGGTATACCTTCTTCTTATTCTGCATGTCCGTTATAATACGAATGGAGCGATCAAGACCGCTCCATTCCGTTCCTTTTCAATTACTTTGATTACTCTTTGCTCTTCTTGTAGGCAATGGCGCCGACACCGCCCGCAGTGCAGGCCGCGGCGGACAGGACTGCCACCGCAACGGAACCGGTACGGGGCGCGTTGGGCTTGCCGCCGGGGTTGCCGCCCTGATTGCTCTTGACGGTCGTGGCGGAAGCCGTGACTGCCATGCTCAGACACAGGATGAGCGCGAAAACAAAGGATACAAACTTTCTCATTGTGATTTCTCCTTCAGCGTTAAAATGTAACGCACTGCATGATGCACAGTCCGCCTTTTACTTACTTTGCATTATATATCTTCTCATCCGTTTTGTCAACACGGAAATCGTGCCTGATTTCCGCGGAAATTTCGGTAAAAAACTGCCGAAAACCAGCAAAACCGCTTTTTCCTCAAAAACGGAATCCGTCCGCGGTTCCGCCCTTGTTTTTTGGGGAAGACTGTGATATGATATTAAAATATTAAGAAGGTGTGACCATGCTCGATTTTCAGCGCCCCCAGCTGTCCCAGAAGGACGACTATGAGCGCGTTTTGTTTTCCTGTCCGCCCAGAGGATGCGAATATTCCTTCGCCAACCTCTATCTCTGGGGGCGGCAGCAGCTGGTGTTTACCCACGGCTGCGTGGCGTTTTTTTCCCATTTCAATGGCCGGAGCGTCTACCCCTACCCCATCGGCGACGGGGATCGGCGCGCCGTGATCGAGGAAATTCTTCTCGACGCTAAACAGCGGGGCATTCCCTGCCGCATCGTCAGCATGACCGCGGCCGATCAGGCAGAGCTGCAGGGCTGGTTCCCCGGCAAATTTCTCTACCGTACCGACCGGGACAGCTTTGATTACGTCTATTCCGTGGACGATCTGGCCGACCTGAAGGGTCGGAAATTCCAGAAAAAACGGAACCACGTCAACCGCTTCCGGGCAGAGCATTCCCACTTTGAACTGCAAAATCTGACCGGCGGCAACTTCTCCGCTGCCCAGCGCATGGTCGGCGAATGGTACCGCGCCCGGATGCAGGCCGACCCCACGGGGGACTATATGATGGAAAGCATCGCCATGTCCCGGGCGTTCCGGCATTATGAGGGTCTGCAAATGGAGGGCGCCGTGCTTGTGGAAAACGGGGAAATTCTCGCCGTGACCATGGGCAGCCGCCTGTGGTCGGACACCTTCGACATCCATTTTGAAAAAGCCCGGGAGGACGTGGACGGCGCTTACGCCGCCGTAAACTGCGAATTCGCCCGGTATCTGCGGCTGAAATATCCCAATCTACGCTATCTGAACCGGGAGGACGATGTGGGTCTGGCGGGGCTTCGCAAGGCCAAGCTGTCCTACAATCCCCACCACATGGTGGAGAAATCATGGGCGTATCTGGCGGAGGATTTCCATGGAGATTGACTACCCCACCGGCGTACAGGAGCCTCAGCTGCGGGCGCTCTGGCAGCTGTCCTTCGGGGATTCTGAGGAATTTATCGCGGGCTTTTTTGCCAGCGGCTACTGCCCCCGGCGCTGCCGGTGCGCGGCGGAAGACGGGAACGTCGCCGCCGCCCTTTACTGGTTTGACGCGGAGTTCCGGGGACAGAAATTCGCCTATCTCTACGCCGTGGCGACCCACCCGGATTTCCGGAACCGGGGGCTTTGCCGCGCCCTGATGGCGGATGCCGCTGCCTGTCTGACCGGACGGGGCTATGACGGGGCGCTGCTGATGCCCCATGACTCAGGTCTGCGGAAAATGTACGGCCGCATGGGCTATCGGGACTGCTGCACCGTGTCGGAATTTTCCTGCGACGCCGGGGAAGCGGTGGCTCTGCGCCCGATTTCCGCGGTGGAATTCGCCCGCCTTCGCCGGGAGTACCTGCCCCCGGACGGCGTGATTCAGGAGGGGGCAAACCTTTCCTATCTCAAATGCTACGCCGCATTTTATGCCGGGGGGGATTTTCTGCTGGCCGCCGAGCACGACGGTGACAGCCTGACCGGCATGGAGCTGCTGGGCAATGCCGCAGCCGCCCCGGGCATTCTGGGGGCGCTGGGATTTTCCCACGGCCACTTCCGCACCCCGGGAACGGCGCTTCCCGGCGCCATGTTCCATCCCCTGCGGCCGGGTGCGGACGCACCCGGATATTTTGGGCTGATTTTTGACTGATACTGAACTCCAATTAAAATCTTTAAAAAAGATTTTAATTGCCTGAAGGGCATGGAGTTCATATGAGACTTGTTTTGTGATTTCTTTCCTTATAAATCACAAAACCGGCAGCGCCGTCAGGCGATGCCTTTCTGATTAAAATTAAAATTTTAATCAGAAAATAGTATCAGTTTCCGTAACCCCGTGGCACCCACAGGCCGTGCGCGGTCTGTGCCTTTCATAAGACAAGAACACTGGAGGAATCATCGTGCACAGAGAACACCTTGGGAGCCGTTTGGGCTTCATTCTCCTCAGCGCCGGTTGCGCCATCGGCATCGGCAATGTATGGAAATTCCCGTGGATGACCGGGCAGTATGGCGGCGGCGCGTTCGTCGTGATCTACCTGCTCTTCCTGCTGATCCTGGGCGTCCCCGTGCTGACCATGGAATTCGCCATGGGACGCGCCGCCCAGAAAAGCCCCCTGAAAATGTATCAGGCGCTGAAGCCCGGCGGACACTGGGGCTGGCACGGCTACGTCTGTTTGCTCGGCAACGTGGTTCTGATGATGTTCTACACCACCGTCGCCGGTTGGATGCTGCAATATTTTGTGGACACCGCCGCCGGACGTTTCGTGGGACTTGACGTTTCCGGGGTGGAGACCGCCTTCGGCAACATGCTTGCGAACCCTGTCCAGCAGACGGTTTACATGGGCGTGATCGTCATATCCGGCTTTTTCATCATCTCAATCGGTGTTCAGAAGGGATTGGAGCGGGTGACCAAGTGGATGATGATGGCGCTGATCGTGCTGATGCTGGCGCTGGCTGTACACAGTCTGTTCCTCCCCGGCGGCTCCGAGGGACTGAAATTCTACCTGCTGCCCGATATCCAGCGCCTGAAAGACGCCGGCGTTGGCAATGTCATCGTGGGCGCCATGAACCAGTCCTTCTTTACATTGAGCCTTGGCATCGGCGCCATGGCCATCTTCGGCAGCTACATCGGCAAGAATCACGCGCTGGCGGGCGAGTCCGTCCGGGTCTGCGCGCTGGATACGCTGGTGGCGCTTTGCTCCGGCCTCATTATCTTCCCCGCCTGCTTCTCCTACGGCGTGGACGTCAAGAGCGGCCCCGCGCTGATCTTCATGACCCTGCCCAACGTGTTCAACAACCTGCCCGCAGGGCGCTTCTGGGGGAGCCTGTTCTTCCTGTTCATGACCTTCGCCGCCTACTCTACGGTTCTCGCGGTGTTTGAAAACATCGTCTCCTGCGTCAGCGAGCTGACCGGGCTCAGCCGGAAGAAGACCTGCCTTGTGTGCGGCATTGCCCTCTTCCTGCTGAGCCTGCCCTGCCTGCTGGGCTACAACCTGTGGAGCAATTTCCGCCCCATCGCCGGGCGGGACGTGCTGGACAGCGAGGATTTTCTGGTCAGCAACCTGCTGCTGCCCCTGGGCAGTCTGCTGTTCATCATTTTCTGCACCACCCGCTACGGCTGGGGCTGGGAGAATTTCCTCGCCGAAGCCAACGAGGGCAAAGGGCTGAAAATCGCCAAATGGCTGCGGCCTTACATGACCTACGTGCTGCCCGTGATCGTGGGCATCATTCTGGTTTTCGGCCTTTACAACTTCTTCGCCGCGTAAACGCTGCCCCGAAAGAGCGCATCTCTTTCGGGGCAATTTTATCGATTTGGCAAAACTCACATGGTTCCACCCCAAAAAGCGGCAGGAATCGTCTTTCTGCGAGTTGACGGGGAACGCCCCCAATGGTATAATACTCCTGTACATCAACAAACCCTTATGACTGACGGATCAGTGGAGCACCACATGGAGTAAGGGCATATCGTATTCATCGCCGACCGTCTGGGCACACTTTCCTGTTTCACGGGTAAGTGCGCCCTTTTTTGTTTGCCACAAGGAGGTCAACACATGAAAAAAGTCGGAATCGTCATGGGCAGCGACAGCGATCTGCCCATCCTGCGCAAAACCATGGATACCCTGACGTCTCTGGGCATTCCCTACGAATGTCACATCTACTCCGCCCACCGCACCCCCGAGGAGGCTCGGGATTTTGCCGTATCCGCACGGGCAAACGGCTTTGGCGTGCTCATTGCAGCTGCCGGTATGGCCGCGCACCTGGCCGGCGCCATCGCGGCAAACACCACCCTGCCGGTCATCGGTATTCCCTGCAAAGGTCCTTGTCTCGACGGCATTGACGCTCTTCTTTCCACGGTCATGATGCCCTCCGGTATTCCGGTCGCCACCGTAGCCGTAAACGGGGGCGTGAATGCCGCTTTGTTGTCCGCCCAGATTCTGGCAGTGGAGGACGGAGAGCTTGCCGCGAAGCTGGACGCCAGACGCGCCGCCGACGCGGCCAAGGTGCTTGAGAAGGACGCCGCCCTTCAGGCGGAACTGAACGGCTGAGGGAGGAAAAGCAATGGGCGGTTTCTTCGGGGCGATTTCCCATAAGAATTGCATTTACGACGTTTTCTTCGGCACGGACTACCACTCCCACCTCGGCACCCGCCGGGCCGGACTCGCCTTTTACGATACGGAAAAGGGCTTCCAGCGGCAGATCCACAGCATTGAAAACACCCCCTTCCGCACGAAATTTGACGATGACATGGCAAAATTCAGCGGAAACGCCGGTATCGGCTGCATTTCCGACACCGACCCTCAGCCACTGCTGGTGCGCTCCCACCTGGGGATGTTCGCCATCTCTACCGTGGGCATCATCAACAACGCCGAACAGCTGGTGGCCGAGACCTTTTCCGGGCCGGGGCATCAGTTCATGGCCATGTCCTCCGGCAAGATCAACACCACCGAGCTGACCGCCGCCCTCATCAACCAGCGGGGCAGCCTGATCGAGGGCATCCGCTACGCGCAGGAGGTCATCGACGGCTCCTGCACCATTCTGCTGCTGACCCCCGACGCCATCATCGCCGCCCGGGACCGGCTGGGGCGGCTGCCCGTGCTGGTGGGCAGGAATGACGACGGCCTGTGCGTGTCCTTCGAGTCCTTCGCCTATCACAAGCTGGGCTACCAGGATCATTACGAGCTTGGCCCCGGGGAAATCGTGAAAATGACGGCGGACGGACTTACACAGCTGGCCGCCCCCGGCACGAAAATGAAGATCTGCGCCTTCCTGTGGACCTACTACGGCTACCCCAACTCCAACTACGAGGGCAAAAACGTAGAGGTCATGCGCTACCGCAACGGCGAGATCATGGCCCGCAAGGAAATGGAAGCCGGCACCATGCCGGACGTGGACTTCGTGGCGGGCGTGCCGGACTCCGGTCTGCCCCACGCCATCGGCTACGCCAACCAGTCCCACAAGCCCTTTGCCCGTCCCTTCGTCAAGTACACCCCCACATGGCCCCGTTCCTTCACTCCCGCCAATCAGGAGATGCGCAATCTGGTGGCGAAGATGAAGCAGATCCCCGTGCCGGAGCTGATTCAGGGCAAGAAGCTGCTGTTCGTGGACGATTCCATCGTCCGGGGCACCCAGCTGCGGGAAACGGTGGACTTCCTGTACGAAAGCGGCGCGAAGGAAGTGCATATGCGCTCCGCCTGTCCGCCCATCATGTACGGCTGCAAATATCTGAATTTCTCCCGCTCCAACTCCGAAATGGAGCTGATCGCCCGGCGGACGGTTCAGAATCTGGAGGGCGACGAGGGGCAGAAGCACTTAGACGAGTACGCCGACGGCACCACGCAGCGGGGCAAATGTATGCTCAAGGCCATCTGCGAGGAAATGGGCTTTGACTCGCTTGGCTACCAGTCTCTGGACGGCCTGCTGGAGGCCATCGGACTGGACAAAGACAAGGTCTGCACCTACTGCTGGAACGGCAAAGAATAATCAAGATAAATTTCCGGAAAAGGAGTATTATCATGGAACACAACAATTCCCAGTCCGCCAGCTACGCTGCCGCCGGTGTGGACATCACCGCCGGATACAAGGCCGTGGAGCTGATGAAGACCCACATCGCCCGCACCCGCAACTTAGGCTGTCTGGACGACGTGGGCGGCTTCGGCGGCTGCTTCGGCCTGCCCATTGCCGGGATGGAGGAGCCGGTGCTGGTCTCCGGCACCGACGGCTGCGGCACCAAGGTCAAACTGGCCATCCTCATGGACAAGCACGACACCATCGGCATCGACGCCGTGGCCATGTGCGTCAACGACATCATCTGCGTGGGCGCAAAGCCCCTGTTCTTTCTGGATTACATCGCCTGCGGCAAAAACGTGCCGGAAAAAATTGCCGAAATCGTGGGCGGCGTGGCGGAGGGCTGCGTCCAGTCCGGCGCGGCGCTCATCGGCGGCGAGACCGCAGAGCACCCCGGCCTGATGCCCGTGGAGGACTACGATCTTGCGGGCTTCGCCGTGGGCATTGTGGATAAAAAGAAAATCTTAGACAAGACGAAAATGGCGGAAGGGGACGCGGTGATCGCCCTGGCTTCCTCCGGCATTCACTCCAACGGCTTCAGCCTGATCCGCAAGGTTTTCCGCATTGACGAGAACCCCGCCGAAATTTACCGGCCCTGCGATGCGCTGGGCGGGAAAACCATCGCCGAGACCCTGCTGACCCCCACGAAGATCTACGTCAAGTCCGTTCTGGCGCTGCTGGAAAACGTAGACGTCAAGGGCATCAGCCACATCACCGGCGGCGGCTTCTATGAGAATATTCCCCGCTCCATCCCCGACGGCCTGTGCGCGAAGATCGACAAGAGCGCCGTTAAGGTGCTGCCCATCTTCGATTTAATTGCAAAGACCGGCAATATTCCCGAGCGGGACATGTTCAACACCTACAACATGGGCGTGGGCATGAGCATCGTCGTCCCCGCTGCGCAGGTGCAGACCGCGCTGGACATCCTCACCGCCCACGGCGAGGACGCCTACGTCATCGGCACCATCACCAAAAACGACGAAGAAAAGGTGATTCTGGAATGACGGCCAAAATCGCAGTTCTGGTCTCCGGCGGCGGCACCAATTTGCAGGCGCTGATCGATGCTCAGCAGCGGAGCAAGCGAGCTGGGCGGCGGAGAGATCACCGCCGTGATTTCCTCCAAAGAGGGGGCTTACGCTCTGGAGCGGGCGCGGAAAGCGGGTATCCCCGGCTATGTGCTGCCCCGGAAAAGCTTCGACTCCAACCGCGCCATGACGCTGGCGCTGGTGGAAAAGCTGAGGGCGCTGGACATTGATTTAGTGGTTCTGGCGGGCTGCATGGTCATCTTCACCGAAGAGCTGGTGCAGGCCTATCCCAACGCCATTATGAACGTCCACCCCGCCCTGATCCCGTCCTTCTGCGGACAGGGCTTTTACGGACTGCATGTCCATGAAGCGGCGCTGGCCTACGGTGTCAAGCTCTCCGGCGCGACTGTGCATTTTGTCAGCGCGGAATGCGACGGCGGCCCCATTATCGCCCAGAAGGCCGTCCCCGTTCTCCCCGGAGACACCCCCGAGACGCTTCAAAAACGCATTATGGAGCAGGCCGAATGGAAGCTGCTGCCGGAAGCCGTGCGCCTGTTCTGTGAGGGCAGGCTCCGGGTGGAAGGCCGCACCGTTATCATCGAACAGGAGTGAAAAGTGCTATGAATGTTTACGAAATAAAGTCCATGGCCGAGCGCCTCAGCGGCAACACCTACCCCGGCCGGGGCATTGTGCTTGGGGTCACCCCCGACGGCAAGACCGCCGTGGCCGCCTATTTCATCATGGGACGCAGTGTCAATTCCCGGAACCGGGTCTTCGTTCAGGAGCCGGACGGCATCCGCACGGAAGCCTTTGACCCTAGTCTCATGAAAGACCCCCATCTGATCATCTACCATCCCGTGCGGGAGGCCGGTCAGGGTCTCATCGTCACCAACGGCGACCAGACGGACACTGTCTGGGAGTACCTCGCCAAGGGTGAAAGCTGGGAAGCCGCCCTGCGTACCCGTCAGTTTGAGGACGACGCCCCCAACTGGACGCCCCGCATTTCCGGGCTGCAGGCAGGGGACGGAAGCTATAAGCTGTCCATCCTGAAATCCGCCGACCCGGATGGCACGGCAAGTGCCCGGTTCTTCTATGAATACCCCGCCGTCCCCGGTCTGGGGCATTTCCTCCACACCTACGTCTGCGACGGCAATCCCGTAATTCCCACCTTTCAGGGAGAGCCGGAACGGGTCAGCATCCCCGCGGACATCGACGATTTCACCCGGGAGCTGTGGGAGAATCTGAACCCCGACAACAAAATCTCCCTGTTTGTGCGCTATACCAACTTGGAAACCCATGAGTACCGGCAGCGAATTCTCAATAAGCACGTAAAGTGACACCGCATGGAGGGAAGGAACATGAAAGAATTTGAACTGAAATACGGCTGCAACCCCAACCAGAAGCCCGCGAAGATCTACATGGCAGACGGCTCCGAGCTGCCCATCACCATCCTGAACGGCCGCCCCGGCTACATCAATTTTCTGGACGCCCTCAACTCATGGCAGCTTGTGAAGGAACTGAAGGAGGCCACGGGCATGGTCGCCGTCACGTCCTTCAAGCACGTCTCCCCCACTTCCGCCGCCGTGGGAAAGGTGCTGTCCGAGAACCTGAAAAAGGCGTGCTTCGTGGACGACGTTCCCGAGCTGGACGACAGCCCCCTCGCCTGCGCCTACGCCCGGGCAAGAGGCACCGACCGGATGTGCTCCTTCGGCGACTGGGTCGCCCTGTCCGACGTGTGCGACGCCACCACCGCAAAGCTCATCGCCCGGGAGGTCTCCGACGGCGTGATTGCCCCCGGCTACACAGAGGAAGCGCTGGCCATCCTGAAAACCAAGCGCAAGGGCGGCTACAACGTGGTGGCCATCGACCCCGACTACGTTCCCGCCGAGCAGGAGACGAAGCAGGTCTTCGGCATCACCTTCCAGCAGGGGCGGAACAACTTCAAAATCGACGGGCATCTGCTTCAGAACATCGTCACCAAAAATAAAGACCTGCCCGAATCCGCCAAAATCGACCTGATCGTGGCGCTCATCACCCTGAAATACACCCAGTCCAACTCCGTGTGCTTCGCCTATGACGGGCAGGCCGTGGGCGTGGGCGCGGGTCAGCAGTCCCGCATCCACTGCACCCGGCTGGCCGGCTCCAAGGCCGACACCTTCTTCCTGCGCCAGCACCCCAAGACCCTGTCCCTGCCCTTCCGCGCCGACCTCGGCCGCCCCAACCGGGACAACGTGATCGACGGCTACATCAACGGCAACGAGGAGGACGTCTGCGCCGACGGCATCTGGCAGAACTACTTCACCCGCCGGCCCGACCGGCTGACCGAAGAAGACAAGCGGGAATTCCTGTCCAAATTTGACGGCGTTTCCCTCGGTTCCGATGCTTTCTTCCCCTTCCCCGACAACATCAAGCGCGCCAAAGCCTCCGGCGTCAGGTACATCGCCCAGCCCGGCGGCTCGATAAGAGACGATCAGGTAATAGAGACCTGCGACAAATACGGTCTCGCCATGGCGTTTACCGGAATAAGACTTTTCCACCATTAATATTTATAAATTCAACAGGTTTTAAAAGGACAGGTTTTAGCGCCTGTCCTTTTTGACGTCCAAGACGCCGATATTATAAAAAGCTTATAAAATAATGAGACAAAACGAGGCGAACCAATACCGCGGCTTTTGAAAACGTTATAGACGTTGAAGAAATTACAGGGGTGTCGTTAAACGACGCTTATCTTCCGAGCGAGTAATTCTATATGCGTTAAAAAAGCCGCTCGCTTAAGATACGGGCCGCTTAGATAAATTTAACGAGAAGCCGACCGGTTTGTAAAACGCACGCTCCTGCTCTCTTCATCCCAAGTTACTTCGCCGAAACGACTCAGTTCGTCGATAAGTATTATCGTTTCGCCGCCGATGTTATACGCCGCGACTTCGTCCCCGCTTACATACGTCTTGATATCGGTTTTATGCGCGTAAGCCATATGGGAACCGGCTGGAGCTGCGTTTTCCTCTGGAATGTACGCTGCCGCAGCCGTATTGCCGGTTTGGTTGTATGAAACGGATAATGTTCGCGTATCCTCGTTCCAGTTGACCTCAAAGCCGTAATCTCTAAGATCCTCGACGATAACGCCGGTATATCCATCGATATTATACGACCTTATCGGCGCGCCGTCAATATAGGCTATAATATCGGTACTGAGTATTTCGCTTCGCCTGATCGGATTTATTAAATATTTTCCCGATTCAGTTGCAACAATGACGCCGTCGACATAGAATTTTATATCCGGATACGAGCTATTGCCGGACTCCGACGGTTTCAGCAGACAATTTTCAATAATGACGTCGCCTTTATCGTCGTATACCGTATTCCCCCGCGCTTCTATAAAAAGTTCGTCGTCGTTGTTTCGAAGCGCCATATATTCGTTGCCATAGAATATATAAAAATTATCATAGATATCCTTGTTCATTCTATATGAATTACTGTAGTCGTCGCTCGGATCTACTATCTCTATGTCGTCGTATAAATTTCCTTGCTTATCTATCGTTTTCCATTCTCCGTTAAGCGAGACGCGGGCGTATCCATGATTAAACGGCTCGGCGCCAGGCGTGTCGAGACCGTTTTGCTTATCGAACATCGGCTCTATCACAGTCTCCCCGTTTACGTTCATATATCCCCATTTATCGTTTATACAAACCGCTATCATGCCTTCGGATATTGTGTAACTGCAGAGTTTGGGTACGGGGTCGTCGTGACTTCTATAGCCCATTATCGTACATGTAGGAATGTCGTCGCGAATTATATTTTCATTTTCGTCTATCAGACTATACGCTTTTAGATCTCCGTGCAGCTCAAGTCTCGCTCCGTCGGTATAGCTGTATTTGGCGGTCGTAGCCAGAGTAGAAAGCTTGCCCGTGGTCCTATCGAGGCTCAGCGTTTCGTCGCCTCTATGTATTAGTATGCCGGTATAAACCGCGTCCGTACCGGTACTGCCTCCAATATCCTCGTAGACGGTTTCGCCTTTGCGGTTAATAACGTTTATTTTACCGTCTATTTCGACTTTAGCGTATTCGTAATCACCAAATGATTGTATGCTGTCATAAATAAACGGAGTTATTTCATTTCCATTTATATCGATAAGGCCGAGTTTGCCGTTTTTATAGGCTGCGGCTATCCCGTTGTTAAAATCGTCGCTATTGGGATTTATGTTGTCGAATTGCAGCGGGATCGCCAGATTTCCATTGTAATCGACATAACCGTATTTTCCGTCTTTGCCGACCGCTATCCGTCCTTCCGAATTGACTGAACTGACATAGTCGTAAATATCCGGTATTATCTCATCAAAGTTTTCGTTTACGTAATTATAGACGCCGCTTCCGGTTTCTACGCGGGCGAGACCGTCGCTGAACGTGCGGGCGTCCGTGTATTTAAAGTCGGTGCGAATGTTCCCGTCTACGTCGATAAAAGCGTATTTTTGCGTAGCTTTGTCGTATATGACGGCGTAACCCGCGTCGTTAAACTCATGGTAAGCAAAGCCGCCGTTTATAGAAGAATTTTCACGAGAAAAAATCACGGAACCATCTTCGTCTATCAGAAATACAGTATCGCCCTTCGTGGCGACAGCAATTCCTTGTATAAAAAAATTCTGTTCAATACTATCGTATTCAGGTTCGACGGCGACTTCATAATCGCTGTTTAAAAATCCATGTTTTCCATTATTATCTGTGAATTGGCAATAGCCGTTTTCAAATTTAGATACGGACGATACGCAGTCGGGTAGTTCTACGACTTCCAGATCGTAACTCTCCTGCGCCGCCGCCGTATACGCGGTCAAGATCAGTGTTAAGCAAATAAACAATACGAATCTTTTCATATGAAACTTTCCTTTCTATCCGATGTTCGTAGATCGGTTGTTTATATTAACACCCCAACATTGAATTTATTCTATTAATATAATTATATCATATCGCGAACGTAAAATCAATAAACGACGCAAATGTTTTATATCTTACGTATTATTTTATTTATAAAGGCTATTGGAATAATTCGATTGATTTAAGTTTAACGCGCGAGGATTGTATGGTTGAAAATGTTTTGTCATGAAGTTGCATATATTGACTACGGGTTAAATAACATAAAAAAGCGGCCCGCATATTCGCGGGTCGCTTCGCTAATTCAAGGTATTAAATTTTTTTTCGCCGAATAGGGCTACATTTGCTCAAAGTAATATTTGTCGATCAGTTCATCCATTTCGATCTTGATCTTATATATGTCCTTATAATTTATCGTATCATGCGTTAGCAATTCGGCCATCCGTTCCTTTAATACCTGAATATCCTGCTCCAATCCTTTCACCTCGATTCCGTTATAATTTTTTGTTATATTAAATCATGCTTAATTTTTTTCAAACTATATTTTTAACCTTAAATATTAATCGTTTTGATCGTCGCTGTTTATGGCCGTCTCTGTTTCGGATAAATCCGGTTTTGTCGGCTTCTCAGCCAATGAACTTGTCTCGGAAACTTCGTCGTCGGTTTTATCGCCGGCGTTTGCTGCTTCTAAATCGGCGTCGATTGCGCCGGCGTTTTGCTCGCTTTTTTCTTCAGCGTCCTTCTTTTGCGCGGAGCCGCCCGATACGACCGGAGCCGGAGCGGGATTATTTTTTATAAACCGCCTGTATAGGATTATAAATATCACGGCCGCCAATAATGAGATAAGCGCAAGGAATTGCGATATCCTGACCGGACCTAAGTAGAGCGAATCGGTTCTCAGCCCCTCGATCCAGAATCTTCCCAGACCGTACCACGCTATGTACGCGCAGAAAACCTCGCCGCTGAAGCGTTTATGTTTTCTGTAGATAAGCAGGAGAACTACTCCCAGAACGTCCCACAGGGATTCGTATAAAAACGTTGGATGCGCGTGCGAGGCTATGGTCGAGCCGTCTGACGTTATCGACATGGCCCAAGGAAGCGTCGTGTACGAGCCGAAGGCCTCGCCGTTTACGAAATTGCCCCATCTGCCGACTGCCTGTCCTATTAGGAAGCCGACGGCCAAGATATCAAGTACCAATCCGATGTTGATCTTCTTTACGCGGCAATAGACGAGAACCGTTAAGATCGCGCCTATCAGACCGCCGTATATGGCGAGACCGCCGTTTCTTATGTCGAATATGGCGAGTAAGTCGTCCTTGTATAGGTCGAAGCTGAATACCACGTAATACAGCCGCGCGCATATGATCGAGACCGGGATCGCTATCAGAAACATATTTAAAAGGTCGTCCTGGTCGAGCCCGGTGCGCTTCGATTCGCGGAACGCGTATATCAGGGCGAGGATAAGTCCGCAGGCGATTATTATGCCGTACCAGTAGACGTCCAACCCGAATATTGAAAACGCGGCGCGGTTTATGTCAAACGTCAGACCTAAGTTCGGGAAGGTTATCGTATTTGTCAATTTGAGTCGCCACCTTTTTGCGCGGATACGGGTCTTACTACAGATAAAACGCAGTTATCCGTGTTGAAATATTTTTTCAGTCTTTCGTTATATTCTTCTTCAGCGATCTCGTCGATGATGTTAGCTAAAGAGAGCGGGTTTACTCCGCACATTATCTGGCGTATGAAAGCGTTGCCCATGCCCTCGATGCTGTTAAACAGTTTGATGAGCGAGGCCTGAGTGGTTTTCTTAGCTCTTTCAAGGCTTTCTTTGTCCAGACCGGATTCGATAGTCTTGTTAATTTCCGCTTTAACAAGCTCGAACACCTTGTCGGGATCCTTTGATTCTCCGCCGATAAGCGTAAAGCCGAAGCGTTTTTCAAGTTCGGATTCCGAACCGAAGCTCTGGTTTATAAGTCCCTGTTCGTAGAGCGACATATAGAAATCGTTACTCTTTCCAAAGATAACTTCAAGGATAACGTCGGTCATTATCTCGCGTTTTAGAAGCTCTTCGCCGTCGGTATACAGCGTATTGTCCTTAAAGCCTATCTGAAACAGCGGCTGGGATACCATAAGTTCCTGTTCGACCCGGCTTTTAAAGAACTCGTCCGGCTCCGTCAGGCGCGGGCGTTCTATCTCTCCCAGATTTCTCTCCGGGCTTATGTGCTTGTCGAGACAATCCAAGACCTTTTCCGGTTCGATATCTCCGACCAAGACCAAAGTCATGTTGGATGGGTTATAGAACGTGTTATAGCACTTATACAGTATTTCGGGAGTTATATGCGAGATGCTCTCGACTGTTCCAGCGATATCGATCTTTACCGGATTGTTGTGATAGAGGGCGGTAAGAGCGTTGAAAAAGACTCTCCAGTTCGGGTCGTCCTCGTACATTTTTATCTCCTGGCCTATTATTCCCTGTTCCTTTTGTACGTTTTCCTCGGTAAAATAGGGCTCGTTCACAAAGCTTATCAAGATATCGAGGCTGTCGTAGAATTTATCGGTGCAGCTAAACAGATACGCCGTCATATCGAAACTTGTAAAAGCGTTTGCGCTTGCTCCGGTAAGGGCGAACATATCGAACGCGTTTTTGCCGTCCTTCTGCTCGAACATTTTGTGTTCCAAATAGTGGGCGATCCCGTCCGGAACGGTCGTGAGTTCGCTCTCGCCGGGTACGACGAATTGACGGTCGATCGATCCGTACTCCGTGCCGTAGATCGCGTAGTATTTGCTAAAACCTTTTTTGGGGAATATTCGTACCTTAAGCCCGCTCTTATGGGTGAAGGAATACATCTTCTCGTCGAGGTATCCGTTAATGCTGAGCTGAGCTTCGACTCCGTTTATATCGATCGTTTTGGTCTCTATTATATTTGAATTCATTCGCTAAGCCTCCTCGTTTGTAGCGCCTTTTAATAAGTATACGGTATCCACAGAGATCTTATTAAAAACTGCGGAAACTTCTTCCTTGGTCACTTTTTCGATCGCAGCTATCAGGTCGTCGAGAACGCCGTTTTTGCCGAGGATGGCTTGGCTCAGATAATAATCCTCCATAGCGCTCAGTCCGTCCTTCATGGAATTTATGCTGCTTATCAAGTAACGTTTTGAGTTTTCAAACTCGGCGTCGTCTATCTCCCCGTTCTTCATCTTATTAAACTGAACCATAGTCTCGTCGTACGCCG
>ERZ827520.2230-NODE-2230-length-18742-cov-4.483919_pt1 | contig 18742 bp, 15 predicted proteins | sample MGYA00519581_ERZ827520 | MGnify/ENA primary metagenome ERZ827520 (study PRJEB31778, sample SAMEA3449339) | human gut metagenome | biome: human gut; feature: human-associated habitat; material: faeces | place: United Kingdom | collected 2010/2012 ...
TGTCAGGAGCAGCCCGCCGATCAGGAAGAGAAGCATCAGGCTGAGGATCCCGATGGACGCCCGCCCTGTGGCCATGTAGAAGGCGGAATACAGGAAGGGGCCGATCACGGCGGCGAATTTGCCGAAAATGTCGAAAAAGCCGAAGTACTCGTTGGAATGCTTCGCCGGGATCAGCCGCCCGAAATAGGAGCGGGAAAGGGCCTGAATCCCTCCCTGAACCGTGCCTACCAGCACCGCCATCAGCCAGAAGAGGAGGGAGGACAGGGCCAGCGCCTTCGTATATTCCGCCTGCTTTGCCGTGTCGGAGGCAAAGGCGAGCAGGGTGGGACGCAGCTCTTCCACCAGGGCGGCGGCCCTGACCCGCGCCTCGTTCGAGGTAAAGGCATAGTGCGGATTAGACGCGTCCTGAATCCGGGTAAGCGCGTTCCCGATCACCCCGGAGGTCGTTCCATCCTCCTCCACCGTATAGAAGGCGGCGGAACGGTCAGCGGCGGAGAGGGCGTTTTTGCCATCCTCCCGCAGGTCGTCCAGCACCAGCTTTATTGCTTTGACATCGTCTTCCGCGCTGTATGTCCCGGAAGGAACGGCCTCATCCGCCGAGGGGATCAGACTCGCGTATTCCAGCTGGTACGGCTCCACGTTGACCCCCATAAAGAAGCCGACGCCGCAGATGCCGAAATACACCGCGATAGCGACGGTGATCATCCGGATCGCCCCGGCCCGTTCCGCCAGCCGGCTGAACAGGATGGAGCAGGGAACCGCCACCAGTTGGGTCACCAGCAGGGCGATAATCATCCCGGTGGAGCCCAGGCCCAGCGTCGCGCCGTAGTTGGTGGCAAGGGAAATTACCGTGCCCACGCCGTCGATATAGAAAAAATAGGCGACCATGAACAGCAGCAGCCCGCGGTTTTTTCCGATTTTCCGCATGGTGCCCCACAGGTTGCGGAGCGCGCCTCGCGCCAGCTGAAGGGGCGGCGTTTCCACCCCGTGAACCTGATGGACGTTTCTCAGAAAGGGAAGGGAGAAAAGCGCCCACCATACGCAGGTAATGAGGATGGACGCCTTGACCGCCATGACGCTGAAGCCGGTGAGCAGCAGGAGCGCAATGGAGATCACGAAAGGAATGGTGCTCCCGCCGAGATAGCCCATGGCATAACCCCAGGCGGAAACCTTATCCATCCGGTCTCCATCGGTTACGTCGGTTAAAAAGGAATCGTAAAATACATTGGCTCCGGAGAAGCCGATGTGGGAAAGCACATAGCCGAGCAGCATCCATTTCCAGTCCGCCACAAAGGCGGTCAGCGCAGTGAAGGCCACGCCAAGCAGGAGGAAAAAGGTGAAAAACCGTTTTTTCATTCCATGAGAATCTCCGATCGAGCCGAGCAGAGGCGCGAGGACCGCGACCACGAGGGAGGCGGCGGATACGCCGATGCCCCACCACTTGTCCCCGGCGTCGCCGGCGACCCCGGCGTAATAAATCGGGAAAATAGCGGCCATCATATTGGTGGCGTATACCGAGTTAGCCCAGTCATACAAGATCCAGCTTTTCTCCGTTTTGGTAAAACGGGCGGTTTGGGAACGCGGGAAGGACGGCTTCCGTTGCTTTTGATCCATGCGGCTTTCCCTGCCTCTCCTGTTATTGCAGAATTCTGCGTCGAGCTTTTTTATAGTTTCCCATTTTTTCCGCGTCATGTCAATTAAAAGAATGTAAAATCCCGCCGTGAGAAATTTCCGGCGCACCGCGGCGAAAAGCGGCATATGCTAAAGCGGGACGTGTAAAGGGACAGATTCTCCTCCTTTCATAAAGAGAGCGGAAAAGGCCGGCACGCGTCCCGCGCTTAACGTGCAAGGGGGGGCAGAAGGTTATGAGAGAAAGTGGGCCGATCGGAACGGTCCGGCGCTCCCGAATCCCGGGAGCGCCGCTCTTCCGAACCCGGGGGAAGCAGCGGACGAAAACCGCGTTTTCATCCATGTTGGCTGCGCTGATGGTGAGTACGGCGCCGATTCTGAATGTCGGTGAAATCACGATCAGTCCGGTCAGCCAGCACGTGACGACAGATGCCGTCGAGTTTACCGGAACCCACCCGCGTTTTACCGGCATCGGCGACGCGGCCGCCGGAAAGCGGCTGAATGCGCGGATGGCCGAATGGGAGAAGGAGGCGCTTGCACGGGCGAAAGCCGCCGCGGTGACCATGCGGACCGACGACCGGTCGGAGCAACGGAAAGCCGAGGGTGTGTTTTCGTATGAAGTCAAGCGAAACGGCGGCGGAATCGCCAGCCTGCTGTTCAGCGATTATCTGTACGCCGGTGGAGCGAATGGGCTGGATACCAAAACCGGCCTGACGTTCTTTACCGTCAGCGGAGAAACGTTGACCCTGCCCGCGCTGTTTTCCAACAGCGAAAACGGAATGCGTCGGGTTAACAGCGAGGTGAACCGCCTGCTGGAGGAACGGGGGCTTACGTCCCAGCTCCTTGTCGCCGATCCCTGCGTGGAGTCCGGACAGCCGTTTTATCTCACCGATACTTGCCTCGTGATTGTGGTGCGGGAGCTTACGTGGTTCCCGCATTCGATGGGTACGGTGGAACTGGAAATCCCGCTGTCGCAGCTGCAGGACTGCCTGCGGACCGAGCTCCAGCCGTAACCAAAAGCGCACTGCCGGACGATTCGTCCGGCAGTGCGCTTTGCTTTATATTATTGACCGCGCAGGGAGTGTACCCCTGGGCGGTTATTTTTTATTCGTTTAACCGGTTTTAACCAGTCCATCCCATGAAAGATGGCACTTGCGGAGAGGGCTTCCTTTTACGTGGGGCAATCTTGGCTTTTTCCTGACTAACACGGTGAAGCCGTTTCACTATAAAAGAATTCGATGACGAATTTTGAAGGGCGTCTGCTCGTAATGACAAACGGGATAATCAATTTTACTATATTGGATAAAATTCACTTATTAGAGTTTACTTTTACAAACATATGTTCTATAATAGACGACGAGGGAAAAAGAGAAAGAAGGGGGCATGATGCTTCCCATCCCCATTTTTCATAGCAATAACTGAAAAAATTGGTTTGGTACATAAGCCGCAGAAAAACCAGGGTATGGACGCTCGGAACAACAAGGAATGGAGATTTTTATGAAAAAGACGTATGATCAACGCACAGGACATGAAAAGAGAAAAAGTGAAGGAGGCCTATCTACGAAACGATGTCCGGTTCTTCACTGCGCGTGGTCCAACAGCCGCGACGGGCATTGCCTCTGGCCGGGGGCGTGGTGTCCGCGCCGATGGGAAAAGGTAGAAGCCGAATGGACGAACATTGCCAAAAAAGTGCGCGCGAAGGGAGGAAAATGCGAGGATGACCAACGACGAAAAAAGAGCGGTGCTGCTGGAATACCGGCGACTGGAGGCAAGAATTGACCGGGCGCTTGCCGAACGGAGACGCTGGCAGGAACGGGAGGCATGGGTGAATCCGGTTTGCACGGACATACCGGCCATACCGGCGAACGGCAGGAGAACCGATATGCATCGAAACGCCGCGAAGCGCATTACCGAAATTGAAAACGAAATTAATCGGGATATCCGTTGGATGACGATGCTCCGCCAGTCGGTCGAGCAGAGTATCCAGACAGTGCCGAACGAGCAGCTGCGGGATATCCTCCGTCGGAGGTATATCGACGGAGATCGGATGGAGAAGATCGCGGAGGACCTTTCGCTGGACTGCCGCTGGGTGCGCCGCTTACATGCCCGGGCGCTCGCAAATTTGACCCTCGTAAGCCCTCCCCGTCCTGCGGTATAGTGTCATAGGGGAAAGAGGGCGATATACCGCCCGGCGGTATATCGCCGAAAGTCACGCCCCCGGATACCCCGGACGGCGTGACCTATTCCAAATAAAGAATAAGGAGGAGAAAAAACGATGGAAAGAAAACAGGGAATCGACGTATCGGCGCATCAGGGGAAAATCGACTGGGAGGCGGCGAAGACGGACGGGGTGGAATTCGCCATCCTGCGGTGCGGATTCGGCAACGACGAGCCGACGCAGGACGACGCGCAGTTTGAACGCAATGCGTCAGAATGCGACCGGCTGGGAATCCCGTGGGGTGCGTATCTGTACTCCTACGCGCTGACGCTGGAGGAGGCGGAAAGCGAACTGCGGCATATCCTGCGGCTGCTGAAGGGAAAGCGTCCGCTGTATCCGGTGTACCTGGACATGGAGGACGCGGACGGCTACAAGGCGAAGTACGGCGGGGTGGACAACGCGATGTGCGCCGCGGTCTGCGCCCATGTGTGCGCGGGGCTGGAGGCGGCGGGCTACTACGCCGGCATCTACGCCAGCAAGGATTGGCTCACGAACCGGCTGAACGACCCGTCCCTCGACCGGTATGACAAATGGCTGGCGCAGTGGTATGACCGGCCGACCTATGAGGGGCAGTTCGGGTTGTGGCAGTACGCCAGCGACGGGGTGGTAAAGGGGATCAGCGGCCGGGTGGACCGGAACCAGACGACGGGATACCGGGTCTATCCGGCGGCCATCCGGGAAGCGGGGCTGAACGGCTGGGACAAGCCCGCTCCAGCGCCGGAACCCGCTCCGGAGCCTGTGCCCGGCGCGGCGATCAAAGCCGGAGACGCGGTGCGGTACGCGGGACGGCTGTACGGGGACAGCTACGGCGGGAACCCCGGTAAGACGGTGGACGGGACGTTCCCGGTGGACCGGGTGATCGAGGGCCGGGCGTATGGAGTGCATACCGCCTCGGGCTGGCTGGAGGCGGCGAAGTGCCGGAAGGCCTCGCCAACGCCGGCCGCACCTGCGGCGGGCGCGCCTTCCGAGCCGGCCCGGCCGGCGGAACCGGCTACGCCCGTCCTCCGGGACGAGCCGATCCTCCGGATCGGAGCCAAGGTGAGGTACAGTGGCCGGGTGTATGCGACGGCAACTGGAAGCGGCGCGGGCGCGTCGGTGTCCGGCACGTACGAGGTCACGCGGTATCTGCCGGAGCGGCCCTACGGCGTACATATCGGCGGGCTGGGATGGGTCAAGCCCGGGGACTGTGAGGTGATCGGGTGAACACGGATATCATCGTCGCGCTGCTGGCGCTGGCGGGGACGCTGATCGGCAGCGGGGGCGGTGTGCTGGTGTCGTCCAAGCTGACCAATTACCGTCTCCAGCAGCTGGAAAAGCGGGTGGCGGAGCACAACAACTATGCCCGCCGGATGCCGGTGGTGGAGGAGCAGATCAAGGTGATTAACCACCGGGTAGAGGATTTGGAACGGCACGAGGAAAGGAGCAAAAACGGATGAACATGGTGGTATTAGTATTGATGATGGCGGTGACGGTGGAGGCACTGGTAGAATACGGCAAATCCATTGGGAAAGCGGTCATCGCCGGAGAAGCCAAAACGGCGATAACGCAGCTCGCAGCAATGCTTATTTCGGTGCTGCTCTGTTTTGCGGTGGGGGCGGATTTCTACGCCGCCCTCGGGGTGGAGTTCGCCTTCCCCTGGATCGGCACGCTGCTGACCGGGGTGTTTGCCAGCAGAGGGGCCAATTTCGTGAGCGATCTCATCGGCCGGTTACAGGGCGCGGGAACAGGGGAAGGCGAATAGGCGAATAGGATAGAAAATGAGCCGGGCGGGGAGTAACGAAACTCCTCGCCCGGCTTTCCTTTGCTCAAACTATCTGCGCTAAGTGTACATTGTACGATTGAACTGCGTCAATTCGCCGTTTATATAAACAACGTGAAAGGTCTACACGGGAACTGTTAACCGCAAAAATATTTTTGCTGTCGGTTCCCTTTAATAAGCAGAAAACCGGACGGATATGTCGTCCGCTGCGCTGGCTCTCATTGGGCTTTTTTCATTAATAACAGCCGATCTGATCGAGGATTAGCTCTTTAAAGTGAACAATCGACACCCCCTTTTCATTGAATTGCTGTTTCATTTGAAATATTTCACCCGGGATCAGCGTTATGTCATGAATTGTCTCGATCACTACATAGTTGTCGTACGCTTCCTGCAGCACCTGAAGACCATATGTAAAGCATTCTTTATCGTCTATAACAACCGTTGTACAAATAATCTGGTAAACAATCCTTTTTCTATAGGCATCGTTTCGTTTTCGATCGATCTTCAATAGAGTCTCTCGGAATTTTGTTTTCCATTTCTCCAGAGTCTTTTGGGAAAAGCGATCGCCGCGTAAAATGTCGGTTAAGTTTTGGGGGGTGGTATTCACGAGTTCTGCAAACTGGAGTTTCGAAATGTTTCTGCTTTCGAGCTCGGTGGACAACCAGATGCCGGTTGGATTCAATGGGCGAATTTTTCTCATAATAAAGCTCCTTATTCCAATACTGAAACAATGCCCCCAAAATTTTAAAACCTACTTCCATAACATAAATTTTTATGTTATGATAACTGCCAGAACTTTTGGAAACATATTCCGTAAAACAAGAATAGAAAACACCCGGCGATTCGTCAAACGTAGTTATGTATCGACGCGTTTATTAATGATAAAATTGATTCCACAGGTGATAGAATTATGATCTCCGATTATCTCAAAACGTTGAAAACAAAGAAAAACATTACGAATCAGGAATTATCAGATTTGTCAGGGGTACCTGTGGGTACTATTAATCGAATAATGGCAAATCAAACGGAAAATCCGAGCTTTCAAACCGTTTGTGATATTGTTATGGCTTTAGATGGGTCATTGGACGAACTTGCTGGGATAAAAACAAGAACAGCAGAAAGAGCGGGGCAGCTCGACACGGAAGTGGTTGCAATGTATAAAGAGGTCGTTGCTTCCAAGGAAAAATGGCTCCACCGATTGTTTGTCTGTCTGTGCGTGTTGGTGCTTTTTATACTGGCCGTTTTCCTGTTTGATATTCTGAATCCCTCGGTAGGATTTTTCCAAAGGTAAGTAGTCGAAGAGAAAAGAACTCAAATGAAGCAAAGAAAATCGTCGCACTCCGTAGCCGCAGACATACAAAATCCGGGCGGGGACGCCAGCCATTATGCTGGTCCCTGTCCGGCGGTTTATTTTTTATCGATCGTCTATATCGTCTATTTTATTTGTGTCTGCGTCTATGCCTGCGTCTCGTTTGCGTCCCGTACGCCGAACTGAAATTTGGCGGAATTTAAGCATGCGCTCCAGAAATGGAGAGATGGGCTCCGAAGGGGTATACCACACCGCATCCATTGGCGATCTTGATGAAAACGTTGATGGAATAGCCGATGAAAAAGAAAAACATCCGGAAGCCGCATAATCGCACGGCTTTCAGACGTTTTCACCTGGAGCTGGTAGACGGACTTGAACCCCCGACCTGCTGATTACAAATCAGCTGCTCTACCAACTGAGCTATACCAGCGGGCAGACCGGTTTTCCGGTGTTTCCATGCCCATCATTATAGCATACCGCTTCGAGAAGTGTCAAGCGGTGAGCGAAGGAACAAGGAGAGGAGCTAGAGGAGAGAGGGGAGAGGTTTCTTGCTTCCTATGCTTTGCTGCTCCGGTGAAATTCCTTCCCGGGTGGGACAGCACCGGTTCGTGGGAGATCGCTGAGTGCGGTCTGGCCGGAATGAACGATGGGCTTCCAGGTCGTTTTTGGCCGGACAAGCGCGATCAGCGCCATTCCACTCATAGAAAGAACAAAAACAGGGAACAGAAATGCGGCTTTCAGCAACGGCCGGAGCGGCTGACGATCCACCAGCAGGGTAAGCAGCGCGCCGGCCGTCAGGCCGGCCCAGGAAAGAAACGGCATAGCCAGCGCCGTCGTGTGGAGAATCAATTGGGACGGCGGGCTGAACAGGAGGGCCAGCGCGCCGAATGCGGTAGCGATCAGACCGATTCCCACTGCCGGAATCAAAAGCAAGTATAAAATAACATCCAGCGCTGCGAGCCGGGAGGGCCCGTCTGCCTTACAGTCGCCGCGGAGAGCCCGCAGCGCATCTGGAAGGCAATACTTTACGCACTGAACGCAGCCGACCGTCCAGCGGAACCGCTGGCGGAGCGATACGGTGAAGGAATCGGGCTGCTCGTCGTAATAAACAGCGTCGTTGACCGGGACGATGGAGCGGCCCCGGCAAATCTGCTGCATGGAAAATTCGCAGTCTTCCACCATGGAGTGGGTGCTCCATCCCTCCCCGCGAAGCAGCGAGGCCTTAAAGGCAAAGCCCGTTCCGTCCACAAAGCAGGGCAGTCCCCGGTTGGCCCGAGCACGATGAAAGAAATGCATCATGCTCCGCCAGTAGATCGCGTAGCTTCCGCTGACCCAGGAATCGCCGGGATTGGCGGCATGCCGGCTCCCCTTGGCCACATCTGCTCCGGCACAGAGGGCGTCGTTCATGCGGCGGAGAAAGCCGGGGGTCGCCAGATTGTCTGCGTCGAACACGACGATCGCGTCGTATTTCGCCGGATGATCCGCTTGGATTCGTTCCAGAAGCCAGCGCAGGGCGAAGCCTTTGCCTACGTGTTCCCGATCAAAGCGTTCGTATACGCAGGCATGATGTCTTCGCGCTGTCTCCGCTGTTTTATCGGTGCAGTTATCCGCTGCGACATACAGGTCGAAAAGCTCCCGGGGATATTCCTGCGTACAGAGGCTGTCCAGCAGCTTGCCGATGACTGCCTGCTCGTTGCGGGCGCAGATCACCACAGCGAAACGATACCGTTTGCCCGTCGGACTTGCGGCCGGAATCTTCCGCTGGTCGGGCAGCAGGCCGAATACCCCGATCGCGGCCTGCCAAAGCAGCACCGGCACAGTCAGGATGGTTAGGACTAACGATATACTCCAAAAAACTGCTGCGACGTTTTGCATGGCGTTTCCTCCGTTTCTGACCTACAGCGGCCTTGTTTATACCCGCTACTATACAGGAAAAATGTAGAGTACCGGCGATAAATTATCCGCAGATATCCTTAAAAACAGAGGAAGCTATTTGCTGTTTCCTTAAGAATTACCGACGTCTGAGAAAGCCTTCCGGAGTGCGTGGATTGCATGAATAATAAATAGTCAAAAATTCCCCGAAAAAGGCGCTTGACTTTATGGAAAAATATGCTATAATTATTTTGGAATAATTACAAAATTAAAATTGATAGGAGATGGCGAAAATGAATTTGAAAGGAACAAGAACTGAAAGCAATCTGATGACTGCTTTTGCAGGAGAGAGCCAGGCCCGCACCAAATATACTTATTATGCTTCCCGTGCGAAAAAGGACGGCTACGAGCAGATTGCGGCGCTGTTTACCGAGACGGCGGATAATGAAAAGGAGCATGCGAAGCTGTGGTTCAAGCTGCTCCACGGCGGCGAGGTGCCGGACACCGTTGAAAATCTGAAGGATGCTGCGGCAGGTGAAAATTACGAATGGACCGATATGTACGCCACTTTTGCCAGAGAAGCACGTGAAGAGGGCTTCGATGACATCGCGCGGATGTTTGATTTCGTCGGTGCGATTGAGAAGCATCACGAGGAACGGTATCGCAAGCTGCTGGCGAACATTGAAAACGGCGAGGTTTTTCGTCACGAGGATATCGTAGTGTGGAAATGCCGGAACTGCGGCCATATCCATGTGGGAAAAAATGCGCCTGAGCTTTGTCCCACCTGCAAGCATCCGAAAGCCTATTTCGAGCTGCTGGCGGAGAATTATTGATTCGGCTGATTTATTCATGACGGCGCGGCCGGGAGACAGTACTCCCGGCCGCGTTTTCCTGAAAATTTCTTTTTTCAGGAAATTTGGAATGCTGCTTGACAAGGCCGGAAAACCATGGTATAGTATCACTTGCCTTTAGACGGGCATCTTGAAATGGGGGGGAATTCCCGAGCGGCCAAAGGGGGCAGACTGTAAATCTGTTGTCACTGACTTCGGTGGTTCGAATCCACCTTCCCCCACCACGTCGGAGCAAAGTCTGCTTTGCTCCGACGCTTTTTTTATGCCATAGTCATAAAAAGCGTCATCCGCCCGCTCCCTTGCTCCTCCTTTTCCAAAACAGGTCACGTTCGCTTCGGCTGTTCGCTTGCAAGCGCGCTCACGACGCCTCTCGCTCACTACCAACCTGTTTTGGTTACGAGGGTTCAATCCCCATCAGCAAAACGCCAAAAATATCTTTTTTGAAAACACCATTGACTTCTGAACCCCTTAGGGTTGGATATCAATGGTGTTTTTGTTATTTTCCTTGATTTTATGCGGTTTTTCGGGGTATTGACAGATGCATTGGGTTTGGACACATAAATCAAAAAGCTTAAAATGACAACCGAAAACAATAAAATGGGGAAATCTGACCCCCTGTGTCTAAAATTATACGCACATGCAAGAGTGCTTGGGAGCCTTGTGTTCATTTTTTGAACGAAAGATGTATTGATGCTGAGAAATAGCACATGCTACCTAAAAAGGAGGATGTATTATGATAGAACCAGATACCATAAAACTTTTGCGGGAATGCGATGCCGGCATCAAAATGGGCGTTAAGTCTATAGACGACGTTTTGGATCGTGTAAAAAACGCCGATTTGCGGCAACTGCTGAACGCTTGCAAGGATGAACACGATAAGCTTGACAAGGAGCTTCAACAATTGCTTGGGCAATATGAAGATGAGGGCAAAGACCCAAACTTTATGGCAGAACAGATGGCAAAAATAAAAACCGAAATGAAGCTGCAAATGAACGAAACCGATCATACCATTGCCGATTTGATAACGGATGGCTGCAATATGGGCGTCAAATCGCTGAATAAATATCTGAATCAATATGCTGCAGCCGATGAGAAATCTAAGGACATTACCAAAAGGTTGATAAACCTTGAAGGGCAATTGGCCTTAGATATAAGAAAGTTCCTATAAACCGATGAATCATCCGGCTTTTTGGTGATGTTTCGTTCAGCGCGAGAGTCCGAATCTCACCGCCAAAATGCCGAAAATATCTTTTTCATGCGGCTTTGACACGTCGGAACGAGCGTAGCTCGTTCCGATTTTTTATTTTATAAAAAGTCAGTCACCCGCTTTACCGTTCTTCCTTTTTGAAAAAGGTCACGCTCGGATTACCCGCCAGGCTGCAAGCGCCCCTGCGGCGGTCCGCTGTCGCTGCCGGACTTCTGCGAACTGCTGGAGTTCAAATCCACTGTCTAAAATTCTGAAAATTTCTTTTTTATAGCCATTAGACAATTATTTTTATAAAACGCCATCGTAGGCTTTTGCGTTTACGATGGTATTTTATTATGGTGAAAATCATGAATAGCATGTATATTAGAGGGGGGATGATAAACTAGATGCTCTGCGGTTTACATGAACGGATAACTATCGGCATAAACTATAAGGAAAAGAAACGCGCTAAGCGAAGAAAACGCATGCAACGGCTTTTCCTGCTTGCAAAATCCCGGCTCTTATATTAAAATGTGAAGTATATTCCTTGTTCATTCTGGCGGAACGCGAACCGGCGGAAGCCGGATACTCCGCCGACGGGTAACGGCCGGCCGCAGACGGGCCGTTACCCGATGGAAATCCACACGGCGAACCGGCGTCTGCGGAGAAATGGGGCTTGTATGCCGCTGAATACCATATCGCTGCTTGCCGTCCGGGGGGCGGCGCCGCCGCCGGTCGGCTCAAAGACTCCGGCCGGGATGCTTTTCGCCTGCTGGGCGATCGTTATTATCCTTTCGCTGATGGCGATTGTTTTTTTGCGCGCACGGAAAAAGGAATACGCAGTGGCGATCCTGCCGCTGTTAATCGCGCCGTTTGTCCATATCTTCAGCGGCATTCTCGCCAAAGGAGCGGATGCGTTTCTGCCCCTGTCCACCGGACAAATCCGGATTATAATCGACTTAACGGCGGGGTTAATTTCCTGCCTGCTGTTAGGGCTGGCCTCCCGGGGGATTCCGGAGCGGCGAACCCGAAACGGCCTGTTCTGGTGCTGCGCGGGCTTTGTGGTGATCCTTACGCTGGTGCTTGTGACCAATACCCTGACGGCGATCGTCTACGTAGGGTAACGTGGGGTAACGTGAAAAACGTGACACGCTATGCTCTTCCCGAGAACCATCAACGAAAAACCACCTGTTGGCTATCAACAGCCTACAGGTGGTTTTTCGTTGCCTGAGCAGAGCGTTTGTACGAGAAGGCTTATACGTTATGCAGCAGGCTTGAGACTCTGTTTTCCTTATGCGCAGTCGCTGTCATAGGCGGCATACATAATATTGGTCGCATGGTCGGAGACACGCTCGAGGTCGGTGAGAATGTCGATGAACAGCATCCCGGTCTCCGGGGTACATTGCAGGGAGTTTAGCCGTTCCACATGATGGGAACGGAGCACCACTACCAGCCGGTCAATTTCCTCCTCTTCCTCCATGATCTGTCTGGACAGTTCTTTATCCCGTTGCTGGCCGAGGAAAAAGGCCAGCGCTTCGTCCACGATTTTCAAAACCCGGTCGCTCATATCCCGCATCTCCGTTACGGCGTCGCCGGAAAAGGGAACGCCGTTTTCGAAATTCTGGGAATATTCGAGGATGTTTTCCGCATGGTCGCCGATGCGCTCGAGATCGTTCACCACATGGAACATGGAGCCGATCAGCCGGTTGTCTTCCTCCAGCAGCTCCATTGCGTGGATTTTGATCAGATATCCTGTAATGCTGTGATTGAGGAAGTTGAGCACCTGCTCATTCTGCTTGATCTGCTGCATGGTTTCCTTGTTCGGCTTGAAGAACACCTCCATGGCCAGCCCGAAGTTGTTGCGGGCAATGGCGGCCATCCGCTCCACCTCCTTGGTGACCTGCGCGACGGCGATAGCCGGGGTGTTCAAAATCCTCTCGTCCAGGAACTGCAGCCGCATCTCCTCATACGCCGCATCCCTGCCGGGGATGAGCTTGTTGGCCAGCTTCACCAGCAGCTGGGCGAAGGGGAGAAGAACGACGGTGGAAACAATATTGAAGATGATGTGCGCGACCGAAATCTGCATCTTGGGGTCCGACACCAGCCCCTCGATAAACCCGACATAGGGGAGGAAGATGCAGATTGGAATAAACAGCAGGGTGCCAATGACGTTGAACATCAGATGAATCAGGGCGGCCCGCTTGCCGGAGCGATTGGTGCCGATCGATGCGAGCAGCGCGGTAGCGCAGGTGCCGATATTCTGGCCGAAAAGGATATAGATCACGCCGCCGAGATTAACCGCGCCGCTGGCGGCCAGCGCCTGGATGATACCGACTGACGCGGAAGAAGACTGGATAACCGCCGTCAGCACTGCGCCGGCGAGGATGCCGAGGACCGGATTGGAAAACTGGGTCATCAGCGCGGCGAATTCCGGCATCTGGGCCAGGGGCTTCATGGCGCCGGACATGGATTCCATACCGGTAAAAAGAATACCGAAGCCGATGACGACCATGCCAAGGTGCTGGAATAGCTTCTTTTTGGTGATCATGATCAGCAGGATGCCGGCGAAGACGGCAATGGGGGCGAGATAGCTGAGCTTCAGGCCGATCAGGAAGCTGGTCACGGTGGTGCCGATGTTGGCCCCCATGATAACATAGACCGCCTGCTCCAGCTTGAGCAGGCCGGCGTTCAGGAAACCGACCACCATGACCGTGGTGGCGGAAGAGGACTGGATCGCTCCCGTGACAACCACGCCTACCAGAACGCCGAGCAGCGGATTGCTGGTCAGCTTCTCCAGAAGGGAGCGGAGCTTGGAGCCGGCGACCAGCTCCAGCCCGTCTCCCATCAGTTTCATCCCGAACAGGAACAGGCCCAGCCCGCCCAGAAGCTGCAGTATATGCGTCAGATCCATTGCCGCACCTCTCCATTTTCCCTATACCGTAGCGCCGCCCGGCCGGATTCTGTGCCAACGTTATCCGGCGGCGCAATGGAGAAATACTGTCGCATTTCTCCCGAACAGACATTATACTATCTTTTAATTAAAAGCGTACCATGGCAATGTTAAGAGAAGGTTAAATATTGAAAATTTTGTCGAATAAAAATACCCGCCAAAAATCATAGCCCATAGCGTGGAAAGAATTTCCACATGAATACTGTTACACTAAAATTAAAAATAATTCAAAAAAAGTACAAAATATGTCCGATCGGTTCCAGCTTCGCGTTGTCTCCGCCGTCTTTCCTTTTCCCCCGTGGTGTAGAGATAGTCCGCTAAATTTATTTTGTGCGTGACAACGCCTCGTGGAAGGGCGTATTTGTACATCAGGCCGATTACAGTACGCATGTTATCCTTGGTCTGTCGACCTCCTGGGCATTCGCCGCTACATTCTTGAAGGTCGTCAATTTGCACTTCTCCAAAGGACACTCCCCCAATTTCCTGGTAATGCTTTATAGCGGCCTTGTAAATTCTCTCGGTACTCTCTGATTTCCCTCTGGTCATGTGCGTAGGCAGCCATAAGTCGAAATCTGTTTTAATGTAGTTTCCTCCGGTATTTGCGTGCTTGACTTAATGGCTGTCGGCGGTTCCAGTTCTGGTATATATTCCAGCGCTTCGGATTTTGTGCGAACCCCGCCTTTGGCGGCTTAATTCGGAACCAGCTTATCTCCCTTAACAGTATAGCCAAATACTCTGGCGCATGTCCAAGGTTTCCCGACTCTGTACACTCCCCTGCCCGTTTCCCCGCCTCTTTACATTTTGCACGCGCGGCGTTTTGGATTGGTCAAATCCGCACCAGGGGCAAAACGGAGCGTTTCCGGGCATTTCCCGTATTACCTCCTCATGGACAAGCGCGGAAGATTATGGTATAATCCCCGCGTAAGGTGCTATCGTATACGGTAGGCGGTTAGTCCCTCCATCCCCGTGGAGGGAAAGCTTCTTTTTCCCTCCGGAAAGGAGGGATGCCATGGTCGTAACATATGCGGAGCTGTTCCAGTTCTGCGCGTTGATTGTCGGCATTGTTACGCTGGTTTACCAGATAACAAAAAAGAAATAACCGCCCGGCCTCACAAGCAAGCGGTTATTTCTTAACTGCACTGAGGGGCTAACCGTCTAACCGGTAGCACCTTACACCCATATTATAACCACCGCCTATGTTTTTGTCAATGCCGTCCCACCGTAAGGCGGGGCGTCTTTTATTATTATGTATGGTTCATTATGTATGGTTCATTCCCCGGTTAAAAAACAACGCTTTTTGTATTTTCGACATTTTTCGCCGGGCTTTGTGTGGATTGTCAAAACGGAAAGGGGGGCGCCGCGGCCGGTTGGGCATTCCGTGAAAGCTGTCCGAACCGGGGGGAGAGTATGCCGCTTTATTCGCTAGATGTGAATAAATATACATATATACCGCATTTGGATGCATAAAGGCCAGAGCAAGAATATGCGCGTGCACAGAAAATTGTTGTGAAAAAAACGGCGTTTGTACAGGATGACAAAATTCTCTTAGAAAGCATAAATATGCGTAAAATATGGTTGCAAATCGGGAAAGGGGCGGGTATAATAGGGGCATTGACAGCGACGTCATACTCAAAACATACGAAAACCGGCGGAACACCAGATCCGCCGTCAGAGGAAAGGGAGCGTTTTGGATGGATCAGCAGATCAAGAAAGTCGTTCTTGCCTATTCGGGCGGGCTGGACACCTCGATTATTATTCCGTGGCTGAAAGAAAATTATAACAACTGCGAGGTGATCGCGGTCGCAGCCGATGTGGGGCAGGGTAAGGAGCTCTCCGGGCTGGAGGAAAAGGCCAAGAAGACCGGCGCTTCCAAGCTGTACATAGAGGACCTGCGCAAGGAGTTCGTGGAGGATTTCATTTTCCCGACCCTGAAGGCCGGCGCCGTGTATGAGAACCAGTATCTGCTGGGTACCTCCTTCGCCCGGCCCATCATCGCCAAGCGGCTGGTGGAGATTGCCAAGGCCGAGGGCGCGGACGCGATTGCCCACGGCTGCACCGGCAAGGGGAACGATCAGGTTCGGTTTGAGCTGGCGATCAAGGCGTTTGCACCGAAAATGAAGATCATCGCCCCGTGGCGGATATGGGACATCAAGTCCCGCGATGAGGAGATCGACTACGCCGAAGCGCATAATATCCCGCTGGCGATTACCCGGGAGACCAACTATTCCAAGGATAAGAACCTCTGGCACCTCTCTCATGAGGGGCTGGATCTCGAGGACCCGGCGAACGAGCCGAAGTATGACGAAATCCTCGAAATGGGCGTGTCCCCCGAGCAGGCGCCGGACAAGGCGACCTATGTGACCCTGTCGTTTGAAAAGGGCGTCCCGGTGGCGCTGGACGGCGTGAAAATGGACGGCGTCACCATGATTGAAAAACTGAACGCGCTGGGCGGCGCGAACGGCATCGGCCTGGTGGACATGGTGGAAAACCGGCTGGTCGGCATGAAGAGCCGTGGCGTGTATGAGACCCCCGGCGGCGCGATCCTGTACAAGGCGCACGATGCGCTGGAGACGATCTGTCTTGACCGGGATACCCAGCACTACAAGCAGCAGATGGTGGCCGGCAAGTTCAGCGAGCTGGTGTACTACGGCCAGTGGTTCACCCCCCTGCGGGAGGCGCTCTCTGCGTTTGTGGACAGCACGCAGGAGTATGTGACCGGCGATGTGAAGCTGAAGCTGTACAAGGGCAACATGATCCTCGCGTCCCTGACCTCCCCCTATTCCCTGTATGACGAGGAGATCGCGACCTTCGACGAGGATGACGTGTACGACCAGATGGATTCTCAGGGCTTCATCAACCTGTTCGGCCTGCCGATCAAGGTGCAGGCGATGAAGGGCCGATAAGACAAAGTCTTATCGGATGAAAGACCCTTGCAGGCCGGAGCGGCCCGCATTTTGCGGCGCCGCAGAACCGGACTTTTCCCTGGGTTAAAGGATTGTAAAAGATTCACGGATACTTTATGCTCGGCAGGGGCGCGGCTGGCCGTCCCCCTGCCCGACTCTTTTCCACGGCGGCGTGCCGTCCGGAAGGACGTTCCCCCGACGGCTGGCGCCCGCCCGACGACGTGATGAAGGAGACAGCCGATGAAACTGTGGGCCGGACGGTTCCAGAAGGAACTCGATCAGAAAACCAACGACTTCAATTCCTCCATTCCCTTTGATTCCCGTATGGCGCGGGAGGATATCCTCGGCAGCATGGCGCACGCCGCGATGCTGGCAAAGCAGGGGATCATCTCCGCCGCCGACGGGGAAGCGATCCGGGACGGACTGGCGGGTATCCTTGCCGACCTCGAATCCGGCGCCCTTTCCATCGATAGGGGGGCGGAGGATATCCACACTTTTGTGGAGGGCGAGCTGACTGCCCGAATCGGGGATGCGGGCAAGCGCCTGCACACCGGAAGGAGCCGGAACGACCAGGTGGCGCTGGACGACCGGCTGTACCTCCGCTCGCTGGCGCAGCCGCTGCGGGAGCAGCTGACCGAGTTGATCGGGGTGCTGTGCGGCAAGGCGGAGGAATATGCCGGCGCGGTGATGCCGGGCTACACCCATCTCCAGCGGGCCCAGCCGATTACTTTCGGCCACCATCTGATGGCTTACGCCGAGATGTTCCTGCGGGATATCGGCCGGCTGGACGATGCGGTGAAGCGGATGAACGTTTCCCCCCTCGGGAGCGGGGCGCTGGCCTCCACCACCTATCCCCTTGACCGGGCGGCGGTGGCGGAAGCCCTGTCGATGGACGGCGTGACCAACAATTCGCTGGACGGGGTGTCCGACCGGGATTTCTGTATCGAGCTGTCGGCGGCGCTCTCCCTCGTGATGGTGCATCTTTCCCGCTTCTCGGAGGAGATCATCCTCTGGTGCTCGTGGGAGTTCAAGTTTGTTGAGCTGGACGACGCCTTTTCCACCGGCTCCTCCATCATGCCCCAGAAGAAAAACCCCGATATCGCCGAGCTGGTGCGGGGCAAGGCCGGGCGGGTGTTCGGCGACCTGACCGCCCTGCTCACCGTGATGAAGGGCCTGCCCCTTGCCTATAACAAGGATATGCAGGAGGATAAGGAGGCGGTGTTCGACGCGTTTGACACCGTGCGGATGTGCCTGACCGCCTTTATCCCGATGGTGGACACCATGCGGGTGCTTACCGACAACATGCGGAAGGCCGCGGCCGGCGGCTTTATCAACGCGACCGACTGCGCGGATTATCTGGTAGGGAAGGGCCTGCCCTTCCGGGACGCATATAAAGCGACCGGCTCTCTCGTGGCTCTCTGTATCGAAAAGGGCCTGACGCTGGAAACCCTGCCCCTCGACGAATACCGCGCGGTGTGCGGGCTGTTCGACGAGGGTGTGTACGAGGCGATCAACCTTGACCGGTGCGTGGCGCTCCGCCGGGTGTACGGCGGCCCCGCGCCGGAGAATGTGCTCGCCCAGGTAAAGCGGGTCCGTAGTTTGCTGTAAGCCTGTGTTCGGAAAGGGAAGATTACGATGAAAATCAAAGCGGGAATTCTCGGAGCGACCGGTTACGCCGGGGTGGAGCTGGCGCGGCTGCTGCTCCGTCATCCGGAGGCGGAGCTGACGGCGGTTGGCTCGGTTTCCTTTGAGGGGCAGAAGCTGTATGAGGTGTATCCCTCTCTGCGGGAGCTCTGCCCGCTGGAATGCGAAAGCGCCGACGCCCCTGAAGCCAAGTGCATCATCGACCTGCTGCAGGCCTGCGACGACTTCATCCCCGATCCCGAACGCGACATCGACAAGCCCTTCCTGATGCCCATCGAAGACGTGTTCTCCATCTCCGGCCGCGGTACCGTGGTCACCGGTCGTGTGGAACGTGGTATCATCAAGGTCGGCGAAGAAGTCGAAATCGTGGGTATCCGTCCCACCGTGAAGACGACCTGCACCGGCGTCGAAATGTTCCGCA
>ERZ827520.2235-NODE-2235-length-18709-cov-4.065938_pt1 | contig 18709 bp, 15 predicted proteins | sample MGYA00519581_ERZ827520 | MGnify/ENA primary metagenome ERZ827520 (study PRJEB31778, sample SAMEA3449339) | human gut metagenome | biome: human gut; feature: human-associated habitat; material: faeces | place: United Kingdom | collected 2010/2012 ...
ACCTTGGCAAGGTTGCGCTCTACCGGGTGAGCTACATCCGCGAATGCAAGATTGATTATACACAACAGCTTTGCACTTGTCAAGACTTTTTTGAAAAAAATGTAACTATTTATCTGTTTACAACAATGCATTTTTTTGTTATCATATAAAATAAGAAAGAGGAATATGCTATGGAATATAAAGCGTTACCGTTTTCATCAGTTTGGGAAAACGGAATTTTTAATTTACCTATCAAGGTAGTCGATGAATATTTAAAGCTTGCAAGTGAGTATCAACTTAAAGCTTTGCTATACATTTTCAGAAACAACGGGCAGGCTGAAACTGCCGAAATTGCCAAAGCACTCGGCCAAACAATTGCCGATACAGACAATTTGCTTGAATTTTGGGTTGAGGAAGGCATAATATCAAAAAACGGTGAAATTGTTGAAAGCACCGAAATACCGCAGGCAACTGCACCGGCAGAAAAAAATGTAGTTGTGGTAAAAGAAACGATTTCTGCACCAAATTTATCACCCAAAGATATTGTGTCAATACTGCGTGACAGCGAAAAACTCAAAAACCTTGTTAACGAAGCACAAAAAGTACTTGGCAGAACAATAAGTTTAGCGGAGCAGGCAATAATAATAAATATGGTTAACTACTACGAATTAAAGCCGGAAGTAGTTTTAATGATACTTGAATATTATAAAAACGAAAAGCAAAAAGGAATGTCCATAAGTTTTTCATATATCAACGCTATGGCAAAAAATTGGAGTGATGAGGGTATCGCTTCCATTTCCGAAGCGGAAGAAAAGCTGCACGAAATTGAGCGCGGAAACAGAATATGGAATGAAATCATTGCGATAACGGGAATCAGGCACAGAAAACCAACCGTTAAGCAAAGGGAAATGGTACTTTCATGGTTTAATGATTTTGATATTACCATGATTACTTTGGCATCAGATATTATGAAAGAAAACATACCGGAGCCAAAGCTGAGTTACATAAATTCCATATTAAAGAAGTGGAAGAAGCAAAACATTAAAACTCCTGCTGATGTGGAAAAAAAGCAAAAAGAATTTGAAAAAGCAAAATCCGAAAAAGAAAGCAAAGGAAAGAGCAAAGAAAAATTATCAAGCAAACCGACATTTGATATAGACCAAATTGAGCGTGACGCACTAAATAATTTTGAAATTTAAGGAGGTGCAATATGTCCTATTCAATTGAAACTTAGGACAAGGCACAAAATATACTTGACAGAAGAAAAGAAAAAGCAACACTTGAAGCACAAAGCAGAATTGATAAATTATGTGCCGAAATTCCCGAGCTTAATGTAATTAACAGAAAGCTTGCACAAATCGGGCTTAATATTTCAAGAACTTTTTTTACAAGCAAAGACCCGCAGGCTGATATTAACAAGCTACGAATTGAAAGCCTTGCATTGCAAGAAGAAAAGAAAAATCTGCTCAAGAAAAACGGTTATGATGAAAACGAACTTGCAATTAAATACACCTGCACTGCGTGTGAGGATACGGGATTTATAAACGGCAGGCGCTGCAAGTGCTTTATAAACCTATTAAAAGAAATTGAGCGAGATAAGATTGAAAAAATCGCACCGATTGAAGAATGCACATTTGACACCTTTTCCACCGAATACTACCCTGACATTGCCCAAAACGGCGGCATATCGCCAAAATACAGAGCAGAAAAAATCAAAGAAAGCTGCATAGGATATGCAACTAATTTCAGCAAAGGAGCGAAGAACCTTTTATTCACAGGCGGCACAGGGCTTGGCAAAACACATTTATCCCTCGCCATTGCAAATGTAGTAATCAACCGAGGATACAGTGTTATTTACGGTACAGCACAAAATATTTTAGGCGATTTGCAAAACGAAAATTTTGGCAGAATCGACAATTTAAAATACAGAGAAAATGAAATTTTGGATGTTGACCTGCTTATTCTTGATGATTTAGGCACAGAATTCAAAAGTGCTTATACCATTTCGTGCCTATATAATATTATCAACACCCGTATCGGTGCAAAATTACCGACGATTATTTCAACCAACTATACGCTTAAAGAACTTTTGGAATTTTACGACCAACGCATAACTTCGCGAATCACAGGCGAATATTCACTTTTGACTTTAGAGGGTAATGACATAAGATACATAAAAAAATAAGAAGGTGTAATTATGAAAGAAATTTTAGTAAAAATTAAAAACCTTTCAATAATCACAATAATAGCGTCATTTGTAATAGGAATTGTACTGCTTGCTTGGCCCGATAAATCAATAACCGTAGTAAGCATACTCACAGGTGCAACCACAATACTTTTGGGTGTAACAGCATGGATTTCATACTTTGCAAAAGAAAAAAGCATCGTTCTGGCCGTTGCCGGTACAGTGTGCATTATAGTCGGCCTTATAATATGCATTAAATATCAAAGCATAATTGCCATATTGCTGTTTATTTTCGGCGTGTTTATCACAATAAGCGGTGCTGTTGACTTAATCACATCATTTTATTCAAAATCAAGCGGTATCGTAAGCTGGGGCGTTTCAACATTCCTTTCAATTGCCGTGCTTATTTTAGGTGTTGTAATTATGATAAATCCTTTCAGCACAAGTGTTGCGCTTTTAAGGCTTGTAGGTGCCGGCCTTGTGGGATACGCAATAGTTGACCTTGTTACATTTATTCAAATAAAAAAAGCAGCAAAAGAGATACAAGAAGAGCTTAAAAATATCGAACCGCCTATCATCAATGCCGATGCATATGAGGTTGATGATAACGGAGAAATTGATTCGGATGCAAGAGAGGTATAAAAATGTATTCAATCGGTTAGGTTATACAAATATTTGATTTGCCGATTCAACATTAAGAAATTATGATAAAGAGAACTTATTTCTTGATATTCAAAACCACATAATTATGTTTACGAAAAGTAAATACAAAAAGCGAAAGCTCGGGTTACCGAGCTTCCGCTTTTTTAATTATATTATTTAACTGCACACTGCGGTAAAAAACAAGCAAGTACACCAAGCACTGTACTTAACAGCACATAAACAAGTGCAAGCACAATATGCCCCGATTTAATAAGCCCGACAGTTTCAAGTGAAAAGGTCGAAAAAGTGGTGAAGCCGCCGCATATACCTACTTTTAAAAACAGTATCAAGCGTGAATCCAAATTTGAATTTTTGCTCATCCACAGTGCTATAAGCCCAATGCAAAGCGAACCTATCACATTTATTAAAAGTGTAATTACAGGAAACGGCTGCGGATTTTTAGTAGGAATAAGGGTTAACACATATCGCAACACAGCGCCCAAAAATCCGCCTAAACCGACAAATATAAAATCGAGCAAAAATCACCCCTTAATCATCACACAGTTCAACATCTTTTGCGATTTTTCCGTGATAAAGTGCATTTGAAATATTAACAGGAGATATGAATACTTTAGCCTGCTTTAAAAGCGTATCAATCTTATCCTTGCTGAATTTAATATTACTAAGGCTGTAAACAGTTATGCTTTCGGCAAGTTTGCGAAGTGACATTGAGCTATCCTTATAAATCATCACTTTCTTACTTTCATTCGGCAAAATATCAAAGAAATTATCACTGAAAGGCAAAACGGAATCAGCGCTTTCAAGTTTAACAAGGCGGGCATATGCGTCACTTTTAACAGTAATATCAAGCCTGTCCTCTTTTATTTCAATCCTTGTTTTAAGTTTCGCTTTAGGCAAATCAAGTTTCTTTTCTTTATCAAAAAGAACAGTTTTTTGTTGCAATAATTCACCGTTTTTTAAAAGTTTAACCGCTACACCGGTGCGTTTTAAATCATACGCTTTTGCAAGTGATTTAACATCAAGTTCAAAAACGAGTTCATTTTTAACTGCGTCAATTGAAACATCTTTTTTATCACTTTGCTTTGTACCCGAAACAAAATCAAAAATATCGTAAGTAACGGTAACATCTTGTTTTTCTTTTAAATCATTTAAAACAAACAGCTTAATGTATTCTTCGGTATTTTCAATTGATACACTGACAGGTGCGTTAAAATGCCTTGCACCGTATTGAAGAGCCTTGTAATTACCGTAATAATCAATACTTGACCAAGAGCAGACACCCCAGCAGTCATTAAGTTGCCAATACATTGAACCGTTACATCTGCCTTTATTTCTTCGCCAATGTTCCGTTGCGTCTGCTATACATTCATTTTGAGTGACTTGAGAAAGATAAACCATATCCTTAAAATTCTTCGGCAAATTAAAGCGAGAAGCAACATAGTAAACCATTTTATCATTACCGTTTGCACATTTTTGGTGGGCATTAAACACCTTATCATTAAGCGAATAGTTACCCTTATGCTCGGCAAAAATATCAATTGATTTCATATCCGGCAAGCTTTCAAAACCGAATTCGCTGCAAAAACGAGTCATACGCTTGCGGTAATAATTCATAGGCTTTAAACCGTGCCAAACTGCCCACAGGTGAGTATCACCCACATTATCACTGCCCACACCGTAATTATGCTTTTCACCCACAGGCGAAGTAGGAGTATACGGTGTTGATTTATCATATTTTCTGATTTCAGCTTCAAGAATATGATAAAAGAATTTTTCAGTCCATTCAACATATTTAGTCATATACATCCAAGCAGAATGCATATCCTCAATTTCGTTATTACCGTTCCAAACGGCAAGCGACGGGTGATTGCAAAGCCTTTTTACATTGTATTCAACTTCCCTTTTAACATTTTCAAGAAAAGCATCATCAAAAAAAGGATAAGCCTGACAAGCAAACTGAAAATCCTGCCAAACAAGAATACCGCGTTCATCGCAAGTATCGTAAAATTCATCACTTTCATAATATCCGCCGCCCCAAACACGAATCATATTCATATTTGAAAACTGAACAGCATCAAGCATATAATCAAGCTTTTGCTTATCAAAGCGAGTAATAAAGCTATCTGCCGGAATATAATTGGAACCCTTAATAAAGAGCGGAACACCGTTTAATATAAATTGAAAATTTCTGCCGTATTTATCACGCTCACGGTTAAGTTCAATAGTTCTTAATCCGATTTTCTTGCTTTGCTCGTCTAATACTTTCCCGTTTAATTTAAGTTTTGCACTAACGGTATAAAGCGGTTGATTTTTACTGCCTGAAAGTTCATAAGTCCACCAAAGTTCAGGATTATCAATAACAAATTCAGCACATTCACCGCAGGCAGTCATAACCTCCCCACTCGGCGAAGTAATGCCAATTTCGCATTCGTAATTGCCAAAAGATGTTGCATCAGCTTTAGCGCTTACAAATGCTTTTCCGTTTTCAAGCCTTTGAGTTATGCCGAGATAATCAATCTTGGCATTATTTACAAACTGAAGTTCAATATCCTTGGTTATACCTGAAAGCGGCAAAACCGGACCCCAGTCCCAGCCAAAATGGCTCTGCGGCTTGCGGATATGAACAATACCGTTTTGCCCATTTGAATTTATAGGAGTCGGGCATTTTTTATACTTATCGCGAACATAATTTACAGGTGATTTAAATACAATTCTTATTTCGTTTTCACCAAGATTTAAAAATGATTTCACGCTTTTTGAATAAGCAACAAAACAGTTGTCCCCCACAAAAAGAAGTCTTGAATTCACATACACATCGCAAATTGTATCAAGCATTTTGCAGTTTAAAAGTACATCGTCACAATCAAGTTCAGCTTCGCTTATCTCAAATATCTTTTTATATTCCCAATCCTTTTCACCTACAAAGCCTACCTCTTTTTCATAAGTTGAAATAAAAGGATTAGGTATATCACCGTTATTCATTAAATCAAGAAAATTACAACCCGGAACAGTTGCATTTTTCCATTCGTTTTCATCCACAGCTTTAAAAAGCCATGCTCCGTTTAATGTTTTAATCATAAATTCCCCTTAATTTGCCTTTTGTTTTTAAATCATTATAACTTATATAATCAGAATATTCAATAAAAAACAGCCACTTGAAATTACACACAAGTGACTGTATTGTTTTTTATTATTCAGCCTTTGTATCCTGCGTATTTCTCTTTTCTACAAGAGTTTCAAGGATTTTTTGGTGTTCTTTATCACCCATTGCATATTTAAGTGTAGGAAGTGCTGAAAGAAGCATACCGATTGCAGGCGGAATTGAAATAAGGAAGAACATTGCTTCAGCATATTTGCCGGCGCCTGTACCACCGTCATATGTTATAAAGTTTGCACCTTTTTCAATAGCGCGGTTAAGTTTATCAACATTAGCACCGCTGTAACCTACAAATGCATATACTGCTGATGAAATGATTGTTGAAATACCTGCTGCAAGCTTTGTAATAAAGCTTTGGCCCGAGAAAAATACACCATCTGTACGAACACCGTTGTGATATTCTTCATAGTCAACACAGTCGGCAATCATTACTGACTGAAGTACATTGATACCGCCGAAAGCAGCACTTGCAACAAGCATACAAATACCAACAATGATTGACCAGAAAGTAGAAGTTAAATCACCGCCTGAAACTTTGTAAAATACAAAGATAAGTGCGAAAGGAAAAGCACCTGCAATTGAATAAATATTATAAAGTGTTTTCTTTTCAACTTTTTTGATGATTAACGGTGTAACACCCATTGCGATAAACTGGCCGGCAAAAAGGCCGATTGCCACACAGCCAAGGCCTACAAGTATTTTAACATTTAAGCCCGTAATCTTACCTGAAGCGTCGGTTGCAAGAATATTCATAATATTACCGTTTGCATAGTAATATGTAACAAGCGTCATTGCAACAATCATAAGAAGCTGAATAGGGCTTCTCAAAATACCTGAAATAAGAATTTGCCTAAATGGCTTGTTTCTGAACATAATTTGGAAATTTTCTTTGAAAGTATAACTCTTTTCACTTTTTTCAACTTTTTCTCTTGTGAAAAGGCCTGCAAATTCAAAAAGAACAGAAGCAATTACGGTCATAATAATTACTGTAACAATAAAGCCCTTTTGGTTTGCTTTTTGAACAAGAGTATCATAATCAACTGCGTTTTTATCAATTTTGCTTACGAATGCAGAGCCGAGAGCCTGCGCAATCTGAACAACAAGTACGCCGATACCGCCTATACCTGCAACCATACGCGCAAGACCGAGTATCTTGCTTCTGTCGCTTTCATCTTCCGTCATAAGAGATGTAATACCCCAAAGCGGAATATCACAAACAGTAAAGCACATACCCCAAGCAATATATGAAATAGCCGCCCAAGCAACAATAAGTACCTTTTGTGAAGTTGAACTTGCTGTGGCATAGTTACCGTTTATAAATGTTAAAATTGTAACTAAACCTATAATTGCCGGAAATATAATAAGATAAGGCCTGCATTTGCCCCACTTTGATTTGGTTTTATCAACAATAGTACCCATCATCGGGTCATTTATTGCGTCCCAAATTCTTGCGATAGTCATAATCCAACCGAGAGCCATAGCCGGCAGGCAGATGACATTTTGAAAATAGAAGTAAAGACCTGTTGCAACGATATTGTAAATTAAGTTTTGGCCAAACATACCTACAAGATAGCCGACGAGTTCTTTACCCGTATAAGTGCGTTTTTCGCCCATAAAATCTCTCCCTTATTTTTGGCAAAGCCGTATTTGTATATATAATAACAATTTATAAACAAAAATGCAACAGAAATTTTAAAACAATTGTTAACATTGTACAAAATCCTGCTGCTATATAAAATATTCAGTTTTCATTTATGTGTGATAAGATTTCATTTTCTATCTTTTTCAGCTTTTTCATTGATGTTAAGCCTATGTCAACAGTTGTAACCTTACCGTCTTTTTCTTCAATAATAATTTGTGACTGCCTGTCATTAAAATTCTTTTTAAGGCTTGCTTTGGTGTCCTTATTTATTTTTATACTTGCAATATCATCATAATTAAAAATATTATTCTCATCAAGTGCAGTAAATTCAAACGAAGTTTCATTAAAAACAATGCCTTGGCTTATAACATATTTGCTTACAAGCGCACCTACCCCTATTGCGAAAAGGTCGATTATGGCAAATATAACCGAATAAACACTCAAATTTTCCAAAAGCTTTTTAACTGCGAATACCGCATATGCTATCACCGAAATATCAAGCACAAGCACCACAAGAAAGGTAACAGGTGAAATAATACGATAAAATTTGTTTTTCATTAAAATTTCCTTTCTTTATAATCATCAAGAAGTTTAATATCCCTTGCCTGAAATTCCCTGCCTGATAAATAAGACAGTTCATTTTCATCATCAAATGCAAATTTAAGCTTATAACTGTAAAGTGCCTGGCGAAATCTTCCCTCTTCAATGCCGTATTTTCCGTCACCGTAAAGCGGGTGGCCTATATGTGCAAGGTGCGCTCTGATTTGATGTGTTCTTCCCGTTAAAAGTTCTATTTCAAGCAGCGATGCATCATCATAATAATCAAGAACTTTGTATTTGGTTATAATTTTTTTAGAACCTTCAATTTGATTATCGGTAACTTTAACAAGATTTTTCTTTTCGTTCTTTGTTAAAAATGCGGTCAACACTTCTTCGCTTTTAGGCATTTTTCCGTGAACTACCGTTAAATAAAATTTTTCAATTTCCCTTGATTTAATCTTTGCATTAAGTATTTTAAGCGACTGCAAGTTTTTCGCTCCGATTACAAGGCCGCCTGTATTTCTGTCAATCCTATTTGCAAGAGACGGTGTAAAGCTTGAAGTTTCAGGTGACCACTCACCTTTTTGGTAAAGATATTTTTTTAGTCTTGCAACAAGATTGTCAATATATTCTTTGCCGTCAGGGTGGCACAAAATGCCCACCTTTTTATTAAGGATAATTATGTTTTCATCCTCATATACAATATCAAGTTCATCAGATGCACGCATAAAATCAAGATGTTTAACTTTTAATTTTAAAACATCATCTTTTAGATAAAGTTCAAGAAGATCGCCCTCTTTTAACTTTTGGTCATTTGTACAACGCTTTTTATTAACCTTAATATTCTTTTTTCGTATTTCTTTATACATCAGTGATTTAGGCAGATTTTCAAAAGTTTTATCAATAAACCTATCTACTCTTGTGCCGGCATCACGCTTAGATATAACAAAACTTTTCATTAGTTTTTCTTTCTGTTTTTCTTTTCTTCTTCAAGTTCCTGCTTTTCTTTGTAAAACATATTAGCTTTAACATAAACCTGAATAAAGTCTTTCATAACCTCGGCAAGTTCGCCCTTTTGGTAATTTGCAAGAAGTATTCTTTCATCATCATCAATTACAAGCGGGCCTCTTTCATAATCATTAAAAGTAGGCATAAGTGAATATGTTTCCTTGGTTTTAACAATAGAAATAAGTGTATAATCCGCTGTTGCATTTACGAAACCGTTTTTTTTAGTATACTTTTCAATAGTTGAAAGCGGAGATGAATCATTATGTTTTTTGGTATAACAGTATGATATAACTTCCTCCACAAAATTTTCAATTTGCGAATCCGAATACGGTGCTTTGAGCAAAACAACTTTATCAATATCCGCAATACCGTACTTGTCGCTTTCACCGCAAGGAATACCAATCATATTTTCATCTTCATCAATATATACGCTTATAGTAGAGAACTCTTTTTCTTTAACATTGCTCATAACTGCACCTCACAGAAAATTAGTGAAATAATTATACATTATTTTAATCAAAATTACAACTTTATTTGAAAAACAGATTTAATAATGATATAATTATAAAAAACATTCAGGGGTGTTAACTTGAAAAAGGTTTTAATAACAGGCGGTGCAACAGGTATAGGCAAGGCAACAGCACTGCTTTTTAAACAAAAGGGTTATGATGTTTTTATCACATATAACCAAAGCGAACCGGATTTTGACGGGATAACCAAAATCAAATGTAATCTTGAAAACGGAAATGAAATAATTGAACTTTTTAATCAAATTGGAAGCATAGATGTATTGGTGAACAATGCCGGCATAAGCCTTATTAAGCAGATAAATGACACAACAGCCGAAGAATATGATAAAATTATGCGAATTAACGCAAGGTCATATTTTCTCTGCTCGCGTGAAGCAGTTAAACTTATGCTTAAAAGCCACAGCGGTGCAATAGTAAATGTATCATCAATGTGGGGGCAGCTCGGTGCATCATGCGAAATTGCATATTCAATGAGCAAAGCGGCAGTAATAGGATTAAGTCGTTCTCTTGCGCAGGAGCTTGCGCCAAGCGGCATAACCGTAAACTGCGTTTGCCCCGGAATAATTGACACAAGAATGAACTCAATGTTTGAAAAAAGCGAACTTGAAGAGGAAGTGCCTATCGGCAGGCTCGGTACAGCAGAAGAAGTGGCAGATGCGATTTACTTTTTATCACAAAACAAATACATTACATCACAAATTTTAGGTGTAAACGGAGGAATAGTATAATAAATAAGGTGCAATGGATAATTCATAAAGAAAAATTATCCATTGCACCTTTTATTTAATTGAAAGTAAAGTGCGTATTCCAAGGGATATTACAGTTAAAATAACAGACATAAAGCATAAGCAAAAGTACAAAAAGCCATAATTTAAGTTTTTATTTTTCCTGTTGTTAAATCTATTTGTTTCATATGTTATTGGGCAACTATTTTTGCAAAACTGCCGTTTTGCCTATCCTTTGTAACTATAATTTTATTATCTATTCTTGACGCCAAAGCATCAATATGAGAAATGATGCCTACAAGCCTGCCGCCCTGAGAAAGAGAATTCAGTGCAGAAAGCGCCCTGTCAAGTGCTTCATCATCAAGTGAGCCAAAGCCCTCATCCACAAACATAGTATCAAGCTTAATGCCGCCGCTTGAAGACTGAATTTCATCTGAAAGGCCGAGCGCAAGTGACAGAGAAGCCATAAATGATTCACCGCCTGAAAGCGTGCTTACACTTCTTGTTGAGCCGTTAAAATGGTCAAGCGCATCAAGTGCCAAACCCTCATTTTTCTTTAATGTTTCGGCATCGTGCCTGCGAATAAGTTCATACTGCCCATCGCTCATTGTAAGCAGGCGAAGATTTGCTTTTCTCAAAATCCTGTCAAAGTAAGTCATTTGAACAAAGGTTTCAAGCGTGATTTTCTCTTTTCCCGAAATATCACCGTTTGCCGTTTCACTGAGAGATTTCAGCCAAACATACTTTTTATCAAGTTGTGCTAAATCGCGGCTTCTGGCTCTTATCTCTTTAAGAAGTGATTTATTATTTTCTGTTCTGTAATAAACGAGCTTAGCCTTTTCGTTTTCTTCACTTTTGGTATTTTCAAGTTCTGCAAGCTTCTGTAAAAGCTTTTCAACATCATAATTTTCAAAATCTTTAATTGAATTTTCAAGGCTTAATTTTTTGCCTAAAAGAGTATCCAATCGTGACTTTGATTTATCTAAATTTTCTTTTGCCTTTTCTATTTCGGCTTTGATAAGCTGCACTTGTGCTTTATATTCATTTTGCTTTGCAAGGGCGTGTGATTTGGTGTCAAAATCAAGTTCATTTTTCAGCTTCATAACCGAACCCGACTTTTCATCAACCCTTGCTTTTAGAGAAGCAACTGCTGCTTTGCAAGCGGAAATTTCCTGTAATGTGAGAGTTGATTTTTCCTGCATTTTCGGAATATCTGTTTCCAATTTTTTGCGCATTATATCTTTGCTTTCAGCTTCTTCTAAAAGTGCTTTGGCATCTTCATATTCTTTCTTTAATTTACCATTTTGCAAATTAACATTTTCTATAATATTTTCGCTTGTGTCAAAAAGTTTTTCGGCTTTTGCTTTCACATTTTGAAGTAAAGTATCAATAACCGCCTTTTTGAACGAACATTCTTTTCCGGCTTCACTTGCGTATTCCTGCGATTTTTGCGCAAGTGCTTTGGCTTTTTCAACATCTGCCGCACTCGGTGCATTTTCGCTTATTACTGCCCTATTAGGATGATTTTTTGAGCCGCAAACAGGACAAGGCTCACCGTCTTTAAGCTCGCTTGCCATAATACCTGCCTGCTCGCTTAAAAATGCGGTGTATTTCATACTGTATTCATCATTAAGATTGTTATATTTATCAAGCGCACTTTTCGCCTTTTCCTGAAGTAAAGAGTATTTTTCTTTTTCTTCTTTATATTTTTTTATTTCATTCTTTAATTCATCTAAAGACTGCACTTTGTTTTTAATATCATTTAATTTCGAATTAAGTCTTTCAATATCAATTAAAGAATTTTTATAAATTTGAAGTCGCTTCGTTTTTTCTTCAATATCGCAAGTTAGTGAAGCATACTCGTTTTCTTTGATTTTTAAAAGCTTTTCATTTTCTTTTACAGCCTGAATATCAATATTTAACTCATTTTGAACTTTTTCAAATTCATCAAACTTTGGCATTTTATCTTCAATAAGATTTATTTTTTTGGATAAAACTTCCAAAGTTTCATTTTTGGCGGCGGAATCTGAATTTATCTTTTTACTTTCGTTAAAGTTTTTATCGGCAATTTCAATTTCTTTCAAAATATTTGCATATTCTTTTTTTGATTCTTCCTGATTTTTTGCCACTCCCAAAGCAGAAGTCAATTTTGCTGTTTCTTTATCTGTTTTTTCAAGAAAGTTATTTAATTCATTATACCGTGCGCTGTCTTTTTCCACGATTTTATTCATCAGCGATATAACATCGTCGATTAAAACTTCGCCGCTTTTTGCACTTTCAAGCGACGGTGACAGCGTATCGTTTTCACCGCAGGAAAATTGAGAAATATATTGATTTATGCTTTGCTTTTCCCTTTCTCTCTGCTTTTTAAGCTCATTAAAAAGGCTTGATAGTTTATATTCAATTTGGCTGTACGGTTCGGTTTTAAATATTTTTCTGAAAATTTCTTTTCTCTCTTTGGTGTCACAATTTAAGAGCTTTCTGAAATCACCTTGTGCTATCATTGCAATTTGCGAAAATTGGTTTTTATCAACACCCAAAATTTCTTCAATTTTAGCTGTTACTTCATTTGTTTTTGTAACAACTGTACCGTTTGGCAAAATAAGAGTTGCATTTGCACCTTGCTTTGCAAAACCCTCTCCCCTTTTGCTTTTACGCAAATATTCAGGATTTCTTGTAACTTTATACACTTCACCGTTATATTCAAATTCAAGTTCAACATATGTTTTTGTTTCATCATTGGCATATTTTGAACGAAAAGAAGATTTATCGCGAATATCTCCGCTTGCTTTACCGTAAAGTGCAAAGCAAACAGCATCAAAAATCGTGGTTTTGCCGGCACCTGTGTCACCGCAAATAAGATAAATTCCGCCGTTTCCAAGCTTTCGCATATCAAGTGAAACTTCGCCGGCATAAGGGCCAAACGCCGACATAGTAAGTTTTAAAGGTCGCATTCTTCACCCTCCCATACTTCTTTCACAATATCTTTTAAAAGTTTGGTTTGCTCGTCATTTAAAGCAGAAGCATTCTGCTTTTCATACAGATTTTCAAAAATTTCAATCGGTGATTTTTCTTTTACATTTTCTATTTTTTCAATTTCACCGCTTGCCCTTGTTCTTCTGTTATCATAATCAAGCTTCATTATATTTGTATAAACAGTTCTAAGCCTGCCGATTGCATCTACAACATCTTCTTCATCCGTAAGAGTGATATGAAAATAATCTTCTTTACTGTTAAGCTTTTCCCAATAGCTTTTTTGCATAAGTTCGTCGTATGTACCCTTTATTTCCACCAAATCACGCTTTGGTATAAGAGGGACAAGTGAAATTTCAACATCACCTTTTTCTTTCATTTCAACAACGGTAACGCTCTTGTTATGCCTGCATTCAGAAAATGAATATTTAAGCGGTGTACCGCAGTATCTGACAGTATCACGAACAAGCTTTTGCGGCGAATGGATATGCCCGAGTGCAACATAATCGAATTTATCATAAGCGCAAACATCAACATTATCTGTGCCGCCAAGGCTGATTTCTTCGCTGTCGCTCTTAATTGCTCCGGTCACAAATTGGTGGGATAAAATAACATTTCTTTCACTTTCATCAAGCGAAATATGGCCAAGTGCACAGCTTACAGCGTCGGTATAACTGTTTATTTCTTCATCAGGAAAAGCTTGGCGCACATTAACCGGCTTGATAAAAGGGAGCATAAAAACATTTACATTTCCCCATTCATCACTTAAAGTATGCTTTTCAATATTTCCGTCATAAACAGGTGACATAAAAATATTTCCGCTTTGCATAATTCTTGCGCCAAAAGCAATTCTTTCTGCACTGTCGTGATTACCACTGATGATAAAAACAGGCAATTTTAAAGATGAAAGCCTGAAAATAAAATCATCAAGCAGCCTTACTGCTTCGCCTGAAGGTTGGGTTTTATCATACACATCACCTGAAATCATTACAAAATCAGGCTTTTGCTTTTCAATTATTTCTATTATTTCAAGAAGTATATACTTTTGGTCATCAAGCATTGAAAATTCATTTACACGCTTGCCGATATGCAAATCGGAAAGATGAATAAACTTCATAATTTGTCCCCTTTAAATTCAATGATTCTATTATATAAAGGTATTCTATTTTAGTCAATATTCACTTTTTATAGTACAAAATGAGCAAAAATGCAAATACGCTTGCATTACCATATAAAAATAAGTATTATATAGTAAATAATACAAAATTCACTTTTAAAAATTATAGGGAGAATACTATGAATCCTTTTCTTTTTACCGATGATGAAGAAAAAAAGTATGCGCTCGCCTGTCTTAAATTTTCAAAAAAGCTCGGACTGATTGACGATGACAGCTTGGAAGCAGTAATTAAAAGATGTGACGCAGAAAACGAAAAAAGAAAACTTCTAAAAGAAAATAACGAAACAGTATACGGTCTTACCCACTTTTCATACCCGGCATATCTTGATTATGAACTTACAAGATTAAAGCTTGATTTTGTGGGCGAATGTGAAAATGTAAAAAAAGCCTATACATATAAAGAAATAAGCCGAAAACAAATGAAAGCTTATTTCAAGCAAAATAAGGATTTATTTACAAGATATAATAATGACAAATTTTTCTTTTTTGAAGTTAAAACCGTTATTTACAAGAAGATAAGAGAGGAGCAGTATGATGAAGAAATCAACAATATACTTCGTAAGCTCGCTTAACGGCAATGACGAAAATGACGGTTTGAGCGAAAGCACCGCATTTAAAAGCCTTAATAAAATCAATGAAATTGATCTTATACCTGGTGACAAAGTATTTCTTTTAAAAGGCTCTGTTTTTGAAAATGAATTTTTGCATTTAAAAAACTGCGGTGACATAAACGGCGATATGATTGAAATCGCAGCCTATGGGCATGACGGTGATTTGCCGAAAATCGACACTAACGGTCAAGGTGTTTGGTATCAGGATTACGGATGTGAACTTGACTATTCGGGCCACATTTACAAGGGCAATGTTTCATCATCAATTCTTCTTTACGATGTTGAAAATATACTTATAAGAAATATCGAGATTACAAACAAGGAAGAATTTAAAGATATGGAAAGCTACTGTGCGCCGGATAAAATGGACAGAACCGGTGTAGCCGCAGTTGCAAAAAACAGGGGTACGCTCCATTCAATAAAACTTGATAATTTATTTATTCACGATGTAAACGGAAATGTTTACAACAAGCATATGAATAACGGCGGAATATATATGACATCGTTTACACCCGATAATGAAAGTGAAACCGGTGTGGCAAGATATGACGGTGTAGAAATTAAAAACTGCTATGTAAAAAATGTAAGCAGATGGGGAATTGCAGTGGGCTATTCATATCGCCACAAGGATTTTGCAGCCAAAGAGCTTGATGAAGAAACTTTCAAAAAATACGGAAATGAAAACATAGTTATTAAAAATAATTATGTTAAATATGCCGGCGGTGACGCAATAACACCTATGTATGCTTTAACACCGCTTGTTGAGCATAATATTGCAGATTCCTGCGCTACCGAAATGAATGACAGAATTTACAAATATCCCCAAAAGCGTGCAGGTAAGGTAGCGGCTGCCATTTGGCCTTGGAAATGTAAAAATGCACTTTTAAGATACAACGATGCAAGCGATACAAAACTCAACCAAGACGGTATGGCATATGACGCAGATTCGGGTGACGGAACAAAGTATGAATATAACTATTCACGGCTTAATGAAGGCGGATGTATGATGTTTTGCTTACAACAAGCAGTGCATAACACTTTTGAAAACAATTTAAGTGTTGATGATTTAAGCGGTACAATGACACCGGCAAGCAATCCTGACGCTTATGTTGCAAACAATACATTTTATGTAAGGCCGGGCGTTCCTTTTATAAGAAAAAGAATGCACGGAAAAATGACGCTGAAAAACAACAAAGTTATAAAAATAGAGAAATAAAACGGAGGATACAAAATGGCAAACAGCAAAGGCAGAGTAACAATTCCGACAGATATGGATGTTGTTAAAGAAACCCTTGAAATTATGGATGAATGGGGTGCAGACGCTATTCGTGACTGTGACGGAACAGAATTTCCGCAGGAACTTCGCGACACAGGTGCGAAAGTTTATGCCACTTATTACACAACAAGAAAAGATAATGCTTGGGCAAAAGCAAATCCTGATGAGATTCAGCAGATGTACATTATGACCAAATTCCACACTGCTGTAAGTGACACTATTTCCATTCACCTTATGGATAATCTTTATCCGGATATGCTAAAAGTAAACAACCGTGATGATATTACAAGATGGTGGGAAGTTATTGACAGAACTACGGGCGAAGTAGTTTCCCCTGCCGATTGGACTTATGATGAAGAAAGCGGAAATGTAACAATAAATAACGCAACCCCGTTTCACGAATACACAGTCAGCTTTTTAGCTTATATTATGTGGGACCCTGTACATATGTATAACGCAGTAGTTAACGAATGGGATGTTGAACCGCAAATTACATTTGATGTTCGTCAACCGAAAACAAAAGCACATTCACTTGAAAGGCTTCGCAAATTCCTTGACAGCCACGAATATGTTGATGTAGTCAGATTCACAACTTTCTTCCACCAATTCACATTGGTTTTTGATGAACTTGCGAGAGAAAAATTTGTTGATTGGTTTGGTTACAGTGCTTCAGTCAGCCCATATATACTTGAGCAATTTGAAAAAGAGGTTGGATATAAATTCCGCCCTGAATTTATTATTGACCAGGGATATATGAATAACACATATCGAATTCCATCAAAAGAATTCAAAGATTTTCAGGCTTTTCAAAGGCGCGAAGTAGCAAAGCTTGCCAAAGAAATGGTTGACATAGTACACGAATACGGCAAGGAAGCTATGATGTTTATGGGTGACCATTGGATTGGAATGGAACCGTTTATGGATGAATTTGCATCAATAGGGCTTGACGCAGTAGTAGGAAGTGTAGGAAACGGTGCAACTCTCCGTCTTTTCAGTGATATTAAAAATGTAAAATACACAGAAGGCAGATTTTTACCGTACTTCTTTCCTGATGTTTTCTGTGAGGGCGGCGACCCTATAAAAGAAGCAAAGGTAAATTGGGTAACAGCAAGGCGTGCTATTTTAAGAAGTCCTATCCAGCGTATCGGCTACGGCGGCTATCTTAAGCTTGCGCTTAAATTTCCTGATTTTGTGGATTACATTAAATCTGTTTGCAATGAATTTCGTACTCTTTATGATAACATTCAGGGTGTAACACCTTACTGTGTGAAAAAAGTTGCAGTTCTCAACTGCTGGGGCAAAATGAGAGCTTGGTCTAACCATATGGTTCACCACGGACTTTATTACAGGCAAAACTATTCATACTTCGGTGTTATCGAAGCATTGAGCGGCGCACCTTTTGATGTATCTTTCATCAGCTTTGACGATATAAAAGAAAATAAAAACCTGCTTGATGATATTGATGTTATCATCAATGTAGGCGATGCAGACACAGCGCAAGGCGGCGGCGAATACTGGGCAGATGAAGAAATCGTTACCGCAATCAAAAAATTTGTATATAACGGCGGCGGATTTATCGGTGTAGGTGAACCGGGTGCTCATCATTGGCAAGGAAAATTCTTCCAGCTTGATGATATTTTAGGTGTTGAAGAAGAAAACGGTTTCACTTTAAACACACGCCGCTACAATACCGAGGAACACCGTGACCACTTCATTCTTGAGGATACAAACAATGGCAATGTTGACTTTGGAGAGGGCAAGAAAAACATTGTTGCGCTTGACAAAACGACCGTACTTGTTCAAAATGCAAGTGAACTGCCATTCGCTGTTCGCCACGCTGAAGAAGTTCAAATGGCAGTTAAAGAATTCGGAAAAGGCAGAGGTGTATACATCAGTGGTCTTCCGTATTCATTTGAAAACAGCCGCGTACTTTACAGAGCTGTTCTTTGGAGCGCAAATTCTGAAAATGAACTTCATAAGTGGTATTCAACTAACTACAATGTAGAAGTTCACGCTTATGTTAAAAATAAAAAATACTGCGTAGTAAATAACACATACGAGCCGCAGGATACAACAGTTTATGTAGGCGACGGTTCAAGCTTTGAACTTCACCTTGATTCAAATGAAATCAAGTGGTATCAAATTTAATATTACTTAATAGCAAAAGGCGAGGTGCAAGCACCTCGCCTCAGCGTGTAGAAAAAGTCAAATTATAAATTTCTACACGCTGGTAGACTTTGAGA
>ERZ827520.2236-NODE-2236-length-18702-cov-5.147370_pt1 | contig 18702 bp, 19 predicted proteins | sample MGYA00519581_ERZ827520 | MGnify/ENA primary metagenome ERZ827520 (study PRJEB31778, sample SAMEA3449339) | human gut metagenome | biome: human gut; feature: human-associated habitat; material: faeces | place: United Kingdom | collected 2010/2012 ...
TGCTGAAAACGGTGCTGTTCGCATTTGCGGACAATGGATACTGCTCGCTGCGGAAGCTGGAAGACAATTGCAAGGTCAACATGCGCTACTTGACATTACTTTGGACGAAACCTCACATTGTGGACGATACCCTGCTATCGTCCAAAGTAGGGTGCATTTCTTGATAAATCTCTGATTTCGACCCCGAAAAGCAGCTGTGAATAGACTAAAAAGGGCCGGAGAGCGGGAACTGACAGTTGATAAAATGACGCCGTGCGGTCCGTTTCTTGCATCTATATCTCATCTTTGGTAGTTATAGCATGTATTCTGACGGTTTATCAGTCTATAAATGCAAAAAGAAGTCCTCATGCTTTGTGTCAAAGCATGAGGACTTAGTTGGCGCGCCCCGCGGGATTCGAACCCACGACCTTTTGATTCGTAGTCAAACACTCTATCCAGCTGAGCTAGGGGCGCATTGCTGGTGGCTGTCTCTCTGACAGCTTGTATATTATAGCGCACTTTGAGAAAAATTGCAAGTACTTTTTTACGGAAAATCGAAAAATAATTGTAATTTTATTTTGCCGGTTGCCGGGACGGGGAAAAGCCGCCCCACCCCGGCAGTGCAGGCATTAGCGATTGGCGCAGCGCGCGGCGATGTGCTGCAGGCGCGGCAACGCATAATCAAAGAATTGCATGTAGGCGCTGCAAAAGCGCGTGCGGGAAAGATGCCCTGCGCCGTCGTCGCGGTCACGGCGGCAGCCGCCGCGGCACAGCGGATAGTAGCGGCACTTCAGGCACTCCGCGTCTTTCTCGGCGGAATCCTCCACAAAGCGCAGCGCATGGCGTTTCTTATCCAGTGCGTCAAAATCATCGGTCACAAAGCTGCCCAGGCGGTAGGCGTCCAGCACATAGAAATCGCAGGGATATACGCTGCCGTCGGCTTCCACGGTGTACTGCATGCCGCAGCAGCCCATCATGCCGCAGCTTTCGGGAGGGCGGCCCAACAGCATGCCCAGGTAGTTTTCAAACTGGCGGATGTAGATGAACCGTCCCTGCATCACATCCTCGGCCCAGCGATCAAACAGGCGGCACAAAAACTGCGCGTACTTGTCCACTGTCAGCCAGCCCTGATTTTCGCCGAAGGCATCCAGGCAGGGAATGTATTGCTGCCAGCGCAGATCATGCCGAGCAAAGAAATCATATACCAGGTCGAGCTTGTCCGCCGTATCGTTGGTGACAACGGTGAGCACATTAAAGGTGACGTCGTGGCGGCGCAGCAGCTGGGCGGTATCCAGCACCCGGCGCAGCGTGCCCTCGCCGCGCGCGTCGGGGCGATTTTTATTGTGCAGGCCCGCCATGCCATCCAGCGATAGGCCGATTAGGAACCTGTTGTCCGCAAAGAATTGCGCCCATTCCTCGTTAATCAGCGTGCCGTTGGTTTGCAGGGCGTTGTCGATGCGCACGTTGTTGACGTTGTATTTTTGTTGCAGCTCTACTGCGCGGCGGAAGAAATCCAGCCCGCGCAGCGTCGGCTCGCCGCCCTGAAAGCCAAAGGTACACGCACCCTCGGCATGAGCCAGGGATTTGCGGATCATGGCTTCCAGCACATCCTCGGGCATCAGCCCGTAATCGTCTACTTCACGATGAGCCGTTTCATCGGCATAAAAGCAGTAGCGGCAGCGCATGTTGCAGCGGCCGGAGGCAGGTTTGATCAGCAAATTGAGCGGCGGCATGGCAAACCCTCCAAAAGGTATTTAATATATTATAACAAAAATCGCGCGGCGATACAAATGTAAATTATTATGGCAAAATAGCGAATAATTTCGGTCGGTAGTTGCTCTTCTGTGCAATTGATGCTATAATGCATTTACAAAACGACCATATTTTACCCACTAAAGGAGGGAACACCATGAAACGGTTACTGCTTGTTCTACTGACACTGATGATCATCGTCCTGCCTTGCCTGGCTTCGGCCTCTGAGGCAATCTCCTCCAACAGCAACGAACTGTCTGATTTGGAGAAGCTGCAATTGCAGCTGCAGAAGGTAAAGCAGATCTACGCTGGCGATACCAACAGCGCGGAGATTCATCGCGCGCTGGATCAGGTGGTGCTGCCCATTACCCTGTATCAGGATACCGCCGATGGCCGGGTGGAGCTGGGAAGCTACGAACTGCCGATCATTGAGATTACATACCGCTATATCCTCTTTGTGAGCGAGCAGCTTGGCTATACTGGCGGCTGCTTCGATCTGGAAGATTACCCCATTTACGAAACGAGCCAGGATTACTTGAACATTTGCGGAATCGAGGCGCAAATCAGCGTTGAGGATTCTGACCTGAAGATCGAGGCTGGCCGGAACAAATGCGCTGTGTATGTTACGGGCGGCGACATTGAAATCACATACGCGAATGAAATCGTCTTTGATCAGTATGGTCAGATGACTGAAAGCAATGAAACCACTGTGCATGTGCAGCACAACTTCAAAGCCGTGCATGAACTGCCGGAAGGGTACATAGAAAAGTAAGCGCACGAAGGGGCAGCCGGATGCGCTGCCCCAGTTTTATTATTCCAGCCTTTTGCCAATCAGCAGCGCCACGCCTTGAACCAGGCATGCGCCCGCAATGGCAAGCATAAAACCATAGAAATTTGCTTTATTCAGCGGCGGCCAGCCGCAATAGCGCGCTATTTGCGCTGCCAACGCCGCGCCCAGCGTGCCGCACAGGATGTTCCAATGCCATTTGCGGGTGCTGCAGCCCAGCAAAAAACGCGCCAGAAAGCCGGCCGGCGCGCCCAGCACCATCCATAATACCGGCTGCATCGCGGTTTCCTCCCTTCTTTATCAGCATATTCCAGCGCGCATGCGCGGTGCGGATGTGCGCATACTGATGCAGGAGGTGAGGCAAATGAGCGAGCATTGGAAAAGATCAAACCGCCCGATCGACGATGTGGAAACCGTAGCCTCGGCCAACGAATGGACGGGCATGCTGCCCGCTATGCCGGCGGATGAGGATACCCAGCCGGTGCGGCGCATGATGAACGTGCATCCGCAGCCCAAGCCCGGCAAATTCCGCCCCACCGACAATTAAAAGGGCCCCGCCGTCAGGCGGGGCTTATTGCATGGCTTTTCTTACGCGCGATTGTGTTTCATTATACGATAGGTTCAGCGCTGCGCTTAACTCGGAAACAAGCAGCTGCTCGGCTTTTTTCAGAATTTCCTGCTCCGCGCTGGGAATGCGCGACAAGGCACCATGATGCTGGCATAGGATGCTCTTGACGGTGCAGGCCAGCGCTTGACAGGTGTGAGGCTGCATCAGCTGCCGGTAATGCAGCAGCACGGTTTTGCGGTCATGGGTGTTGGGCGGGCATGGTTGCATTGTGGGAAGCTGCGACAGCAGCGCTTCGGCCTCGGCCTGAGTCACGGGCGCGCGCAAGGGCTGATGCGTGTCTACCGGCGTGTAAATACGACTTCCATCTGCTTCCGAACGCAAAAAATAGTACGGCTTGCCCTTTTCAAAGGTATCAAAATCCGGCACGGCCACCTGTTCAACACGGCAAAAGCCGCTGTCTCCATATATGACATAATCTCCGGGATTGAACAATGAGATACACCTCCTTATATATATAAAATTATACCATATTTTTAATCCATAGGGTAATACGCTGCTGCCATTTTCGGCGGATCGCGCAGGAATGTACTGAAAATTTGGCAGATTGGAGCATGAAAAAAGCCTGGGATGGCTTGACGTCCATCCCAGGCTTTGCAGATAACAGATAGCTATTTGTTTTACTCCAGCTCGAACGCGCCGGTATACAGCTGGTAATACTGCCCGCGCTGGGCGATCAGCTGCTCATGGGTGCCGCGCTCGATGATGCGGCCATGATCCAGCACCATGATTACATCGGCGTTCTGCACGGTGGACAGGCGGTGCGCGATAACAAACACCGTGCGCCCCTTCATCAGCTGATCCATACCGCGCTGCACAAGCGCCTCGGTACGGGTATCGATGGAGGAGGTGGCTTCGTCCAGGATCATTACCGGCGGATCGGCCACCGCCGCGCGGGCGATGGAGATCAGCTGGCGCTGACCCTGGCTCAGGCCGCCGCCATCGCCGGTCAGCATGGTATTGTAGCCGTCGGGCAGGCGGGTGATGAAATCATGCGCGTTGGCCAGCTTGGCTGCGGCAATGCACTCCTCGTCCGTCGCGTCCAGCTTGCCGTAGCGGATGTTATCCATCACCGTGCCGGTGAACAGGTTGACCTCCTGCAGCACCACGCCCAGGGAGCGGCGCAGATCGGACTTACGAATCTTGTTGATGTTGATGCCGTCGTAGCGAACCTTGCCGTCGGCGATATCATAGAAGCGGTTAATCAGGTTGGTGATCGTAGTTTTGCCTGCGCCCGTAGCGCCCACGAAGGCCACCTTCTGGCCGGGCTTGGCGTACAGGGTGATGTCGTGCAGCACGGGCTTGCCCTCTTCATAGGCAAAGTCCACGTCGGTCATTTCCACATTGCCGGTCAGGCGGGTATAGGTGACGCTGCCGTCCTGATGCGGATGCTTCCAGGCCCAAATGCCCGTGCGCTTGTCGCTTTCCACCAGCTTGCCGTTTTCCTCGCGGGCGTTGACCAGGGTGACATAGCCCTCGTCGGCTTCGGGTGTTTCATCCAGCAGGCTGAAGATACGCTCCGCGCCGGCCATGGCCATGGCGATGAAGTTGACCTGCTGCATCACCTGGCTGATGGGACGCATGAAGTTGCGCGACAGGGTCAGGAAGGCGGTGATCGCGCCCAGCGTCAGCGTGCCGAAGCCGCCCGTCAGGCTCAGATTGGTGATGCCAACGATGGCCATCGCGCCGCCGATAATAGCCAGAATAACGTACTGGATATGGCCCATGTTGTTGCTTACCGGGCCCATCACGTTGGCAAAGCGGTTGGCGCTGGTGGCGTTTTCGCACAGATCGTCGTTGCGGTGGTCAAACTCGCCCTTGGCGATTTCCTCGTGGTTGAACACCTTGACGACCTTCTGACCATTGATCATTTCTTCGATATAGCCGTTCAGGCTGGCCAGGGAGGTTTGCTGCTTGACAAAGAAGGTGCCGCTCTTTGCGCCCAGCTTGCCGGTCACTTTCAGCATGGCGAGGGTGCACAGCACCACCACCAGCGTAAGCCACACGCTGCAATTGAGCATGGAGATGAACACCACCAGCAGCGAAATGGCCGAGGAGAACACATTGGGCAGCGTCTGGCTGATCAGCTGGCGCAGCGTGTCGGTATCGTTGGTGTAGAAGCTCATCACTTCGCCGTGGGTGTGGGTATCGAAATAGCGGATGGGCAGCAGCTGCATGTGCGCAAACATCTCGTTGCGCACATTCTTGAGGATGCTGTGCGATATGATCGCCATGATGCGGCTTTGCAGGAACACCGCCACCACGGCCAGCAGGTACAGCCCGGCCATCTTGAGGATGGCGGTCAGCAGGCCCGTGTATACGGGCGCGACGCCGCTGGCAGCATCGGCCAGCAGAGGCACAATGTAATCGTCAATCAGCGTGCCCAGGAACGTGGCGGCCGAGGCCGTGGCGATCGCATCCAGCACGATGCAGAAGAACACAACCAGCAGGCGCGGCCAATAGGGCTTCAGATAGCTTAGCACGCGCAGCAGCACTTTTTTGTTGATGGGCTGGTGGGGCCCCATGCCGCGCGGCCCGTGCGGGCCGCCCATGGGCATGCCGCCCTGGGGTTTCTTGGGCGCGTTACTCATTGTCTTCGCCTCCCTTGGTCTGGGACTGGTATACCTCGCGGTAGATTTCGCACCGGGCAAGCAGCTCCTCGTGCGTACCGCAGTCGGCAATGCGCCCGTTATCCAGCACGACGATCATATCCGCATCCTGTACGGAGGCGACGCGCTGGGCGATGATAATCTTGGTGGTATCGGGAATATAGGAGCGGAAGCCCTCACGGATCAGCGCGTCCGTGCGAGTATCCACGGCGCTGGTGGAGTCGTCCAGAATCAGGATCTTGGGCTTTTTCAGCAGCGCGCGGGCAATGCACAGGCGCTGCTTCTGGCCGCCGGATACGTTGGTGCCGCCCTGCTCGATCCAGGTATCGTACTTATCGGGGAAATCCTGAATGAAGGGATCGGCCTGAGCCAGGCGGCAGGCCTCCATGATTTCCGCGTCCGTGGCGTGCTCGTTGCCCCAGCGCAGGTTATCCTTGATGGTGCCCGAGAACAGCTCGTTCTTTTGCAGCACCATGGCCACGCTGTCACGCAGGGTGGTCAGATCGTACTTGCGGGTATCCACACCGCCCACGCGCACAGCGCCCTGGCTGGGATCATACAGGCGGGGGATCAGCTGCACAAGCGTGGATTTGCCCGCGCCCGTGCCGCCCAGCACGCCTACAACTGCGCCCGAGGGGATGTGCAGGTCGATATCGCTCAGGCAGTCCTTTTCGCTGCGGGAGGCATAGCGGAAGCTGACGTGATCAAAATCCACCGAGCCGTCGCGCACGGCCTTCACCGCATCCTTGGGGGATACGATATCGCTCTTTTCATCCAGCACTTCCACAATGCGCTGCGCGGAGGCACGGGACATGGTGATCATCACGAATACCATGGACAGCATGATCAGGCTGGAGAGAATCTGGATTACATAGGTGATCATGCTCATCAGCTGGCCGGTGGTCATGCCCACCGCCGCGTTGTTGCCTGAGGCGATGATCGCCTTGGCGCCCAGCCAGGAAATCAGCAGCGTGCAGGCGTAGATGCAGGTCATCATCAGCGGACTCATGAAGGCCATGTTCTTTTCGGCATGGGTGAAATCCTGATAGATGGACTCGGAAATCTTATCGAATTTCTGGATTTCGTGATCCTCACGCACAAAGTTCTTCACCACGCGCACGCCGCGCAGGTTTTCCTGCACCACGTTGTTGAGCGAATCGTAGGTTTTGAACACGCGGCGGAAGATGGGATGCGTGCGGCTCATGATCAGATACATGCCCAGGCCCAGCACCGGCAGGCACAGCAGGAACACCAGCGAAATCTCCGCGTCGATGGTCAGCGCCATTACCATGGAGAAGATCAGCGTCATGGGCGAACGCACGGCCATGCGCATGATCATCTGGAAGGCGTTTTGCACGTTGGTCACGTCCGTGGTCAGACGGGTGATGATCGAGGAGGTGCTGAACTTGTCGATATTGGAGAAAGAATAATCCTGAATGCTGTAATACATATCATGGCGCAGGTTGCGCGCGAAGCCGCAGGAGGCCGTGGCAGCCATTTCGCCGCCCTTTACGCCAAAGAACATGGACAGAAAGGCCGCAACCAATAGAATTGCGCCGTTGATCCAGATCTGAGCCATGCTTCCCTGTTCGATGCCGCGATCGATCAGGTAGGCCATGATCATGGGAATCAGCGTTTCCATGGCTACTTCGCCTACCATAAACAGCGGCGTTGCGATGGCGTATTTTTTATACTCCCGCATACGCCGGGCTAACTTTTTAATCATGCTTTTTCCGTCCCTTCCTTTACATCCATGCCGCGCAGATTTTCCTGCAGGCGATCCAGCAGGGAAAAGAGGGTAGCGAGCTCCTCCTCGCTCAGTCCCTTGCGCAGCGTGGCCTCAAATTTTTCATGGTCTTCATCCATCATGCGCTTAACTTCCTCCGCCTTGGGGGTTAGCGTCAGACGGCGCACGCGCCGGTCGCCCGGCACGCTTTGCTGCTCAATTAAGCCCTTTTGCACCATCAGCGCCACCACCTTGGAGGCTGTGGAGCGCGTGATGCCAAAGCGGGTTTCCAGGTCGCGCTGATAAACCTCGCGCCCTTCCTTTTCGCGCCGCGCGATATAGCCGATGATCCAGCCGTTGGTGCCGGTGACGGCGTCTACCGCTCGTTTGTTGGTCTGCTGGTCAAAATACCGGCAGGTCAGGTTGGACAGCTTGCGCAGCTCGATGCCCAGTGCCCTTTCCATGGGTCTCCTCCGTTTCTGCTAAATTGACAATTGATTTTAAATGTATGCCGTCAAACTGTACGACATGCAACATATTATAGGCATTTGAAAATGAAAGTCAAGGGGTGTTTTTAATATTCATATTTTGTTCAAACTTTCCTGCCGGGTAATAAAATCCGGCCTTTATTTCCCCTGTGAATAGCCGTGCGATGCTTTGCGCATACTGGTTTTATGCAGTCACATTGTGAAGGAGGGCTTTTCCATGAAGGGCATTATCTGTATGCTGCTGTCCGTGTTGCTGTTTTGCCTGTTGATCTGTGCGGCCGAGCTGCCGCCTACCGCCCTGCCTGCGAGGCAGAGCGCGTGGTGGAGCCTGATCTGCCCTGGCATGCTGGGCAAGCCCGACGGCACCGAGCGCGTCACCTTTGTGTGGCCCGCGCTGACCTGGCTGCGGGGGATATTCCTTGTAAATAGCTAAAAGAAAACTATAAATAGGAAATGATTGTAAAATCCCGCGCTGCTTTTCAACATTCCTGCGCTTTTGGTTGCCAACGGAGACGAATTATTGTATAATGATTTATCTCTGAAATTCTGCGAAGGAGGCGATGGGGCAATGCGGGAAGGGCGCTGGAGGCGCGCGGCGATCCGGGTGATTGTGTTTGCGCTGCTTGCGTGCCTGCTGTGTCCTATGGCCCTGGCGGAGGATCAGGTGATCGAACCTGCCTATCCGGTGCCGCAGTATGTGCAGTGGCTGCTGGAGGTGGCGCGGGGCGAGCTGGGATATCAGGAGGGCAGCCGCGGCTATACCAAGTATGGCGAGTGGTCGGGAGATCCGTATGCTGAGTGGTGCGCGGAGTTTTTGTGCTGGTGCGTCGATCAGGTGAATCAGCAGCACGGCACAAGCCTTTTGCGCAGCGTGTATCCGATGTATTCCAGCCAGAATACCGGGCGCAACTGGTTTATCCGCGAGGGTCGCTACATTGCCCGCACGGGCTTTGTGGATGGCTGGGGCTCACAGTGGCTGATCGGGCAGGAGGAATCCATGGCCTCGGGCAGCTATGTGCCGCAGCCGGGCGATTGGGTGTTTTACTCTGTGGATGGCACCAATACCTCGCATGTGGCCCTGGTGGAATACTGCACGCAGGATGCGCAGGGTGTTATCAACGCCCATGTGATCGAGGGCAACATGCCTGACCGCGTGCAGCGCAATACCCATCAGCTGACTGATTGGCGCGTGATGGGCTATGGCACGGTGCGCGATCTGGCGGATATCGTGATGCAAAGCGGCAACACGGGCAAAAAGGTGCAGGAATTGCAGGATATGCTGTGCTATCTGGGATATCTGGACGCGCAGTACGCTACCGGTACCTACGGCCCATCCACGGTGGAGGCGGTGCGTGCCTTTCAGCAGGCAACTGACAAGGTGCCCACCGGCATTGCCAATCATCACACCCAGCTGACGCTGCAGCATATATATGAAGAAACCTATTGGCAGGACGACGCCAACTTTATCGTGCGGGATGAGTGACAGGAGGGGAATCGCATGCGCGATATGGTGCTGATACTCAACTTTGACGATGCTTGCACGCGCGCGATTGCGCGCGGCCTGCGCGCAGAGCACGTGTACTGCAAAATTGTGCCCGGAAATATCGCCCTGGAGGAGGTGCGCGCCCAGCAGCCGCTGGGGGTGATTCTCTCCGGCGGGGTGACGGGCGGCGTGCCCGGCGGCATGGATATGGGTCTGCTGCAGGAGGGGTACCCTCTGCTGGCCATGGGCGATACGGCGGCCATGCTGTGCCGTGCCCAGGGCGGCGACGCGCAGGAGACGGCCATCTGCAACAGCATCGGCGGGGTAGCTTTTGCCCGCTGCACGCTGACCGAGGGGCTGGACGATTGCGAGCGCATGCTGCACAATGTGCGCCGCCTGCGTTTGCCGCCCGGCGCGCAGGTATTGGCTGAGTCTCAGCGCGAAACGGTGGGGTATATGCTCAGTGAGCGCAATCTGTACGCGGTGCAGTTTACCCTGGAGCAAAATGATACCGACGGCATGCGGCTGCTGCTCAACTTTGTCCTGTCCGTGTGCGGCTGCACCCGCTGGTGGGATTATGAGGCCTTTGTGGGCCGTGCGGAGGAGGAGATCCGCCGCGTGGTGGGCGAGGGCCGCGCTGTGTGCGCCATGACCGGCGGGCTTAACAGCGGCATCACCGCCCTGCTGGCGCATCGCGCGCTGGGTGACAGGCTGCAATGTATTTTTGTGGATACAGGCCTGCTGCGCGAAAACGAGGCCGCGCAGGTGATGCGCTTCTATCATGATCAGATGGGTCTGAGCATTGTAAACGTGCAGGCGCAGGAGCGCTTTACGCAGGCGCTCAACGGCCTGGTGGAGCCGGATGACAAGCGCCGGGCCATCGGGCAAACGTTGCAGGCCGTGATGGATGAAACGCTGGCGGGCATGGGCGAATTTGCCGTGATCCTGCGCAGCACCACCTGCGACGATGTGCTGCGGGGCGTGAACCCTGCCAGCAAGCCTGGACTGCATGCGGAACTGCCGGTGGTTGAGCCGCTGCGGGAATTGTTCAAGGACGAGGTGCGCCGCGTGGGCGAATACCTGAACGTGCCCGCCGAGATCCTGGGGCGGCAGTCCTTCCCCAGCAGCGGCCTGGCGCTGCGCATTCTGGGCGATGTTACTCCGGCGCGGCTGCAAACGCTGCGCGCGGCTGATCTGATCTTTACCGAGGAAATTGCCGCTGCGGGGCTGAACAAGCGCCTGTGGCAGTATTTCGCCCTGCTGGGCGCGCTGCCCGGCGAGGATACTCGCGTGATCATCGCTCAGCGCGCCATGCAGTCGAGCGATCCGGCACAGCTGGCGCATGCGGCGCGGCTGCCCTTTGACCTGTTGGAGCGCGTGACCGACCGCATCCGCCGCGAACGGCCCGAGGTGGCGCATGTGCTCTACGACCTGAACCCCAGCAGCCGCAGCACGGGCGCGGAATGGTAATACCAATTCAAATTTAATAGCGAACCGAGGAATACGCATGCATTTGACACACCCGATCGCCCCGTATCAGGGCATAGCGCCGGAAGATTGCTTCTTTGTCACCAACGATCAGATGATCGAAATGGGCATGGGCTCCGTCACCCTTTTCTACCAGCCTGAGATGTATCCCGAAGCGCCGCTGCATATTTATATGCAGCTGGATTCGCAGCCTGCGGGGCGCAACCTGCTTTTCGGCGCGCTGCTGGCGCGGGCGGAACAGCTGCGCGCGCAGGCGCCTAATCTGCGCGGACGGTTGTTTACGCAGATTGCCCCGGAGGATTGGGATCTGAATGGCTTTTATACCAAGGCAGGCTTTAAGATGGACGACAGCGAGGATCTGTACCATTTTGGCCTGCCCGGCTGGCCGGCGCGCGCGCCCGTCAACTGCAATTACGCCTCCGTGCCGCTTAAAACGCCGCAGGATGTGCAGGCATTTTTGCAGCGTATGAACGCCTATCGCATTACGCCCCTGGATGCGGAATTCCTGGGCCGCTGCATGAGCATGGAGCATTTTCTGGCCATCGGCTACTATCGCGGCGGCAACGCCGTGTGCGAGGCGCTGTTTACGGGCGAGGGGCAAAACGTTACGCTGGTATCGCTGTATGTGCGCGCGGATTATCGCCGTCAGGGCTTTGCCAAGGCCATCATCGGCGCAGCCAGCGACATCCTGCGCTCGCGCGGGGTAACGCAGATTTCCACCCGCATTTACAGCCGCAATGCGGCGCAGGTGGCCCTGATGCGTGCGGCGGCGGGCAAAAAGATTCGCTCGGTGGCGCTGCTTCCGGGCATCAGCATCTGACAAAAAGGAGCAATACGTATGAAAATCGGACTGCTTTGCGCCATGAAGACGGAGTTTGACCAGCTGCTGCCCTATCTGCGCGAAACGGCGCGGCACGAAGTGGCCAAGACCACGGTGATCGAGGGCGATGCGAACGGGCTGCCGGTGGTGCTGGCGGCGACGGGCGTCTGCAAGGTAAACGCGGGCATCACGGCGCAGCTGCTGATCGACCGCTTTGCGGTGACGCATATCATCATGGTAGGCGTGGCCGGGAGCATGGATCCGCGGCTGGGCATTCACGCGCTGGCATTTTCCCAGCGCCTGGCGCAGCATGATGTGAACGTCGCCTGGCTGCGCCATCGCGGCGGCATTGCGCACGGCTACTATCCGGGCGATCCGATGCTGCTGTCCGTATGTCACAAATTGAATGAGCGTGGGGTTTTCCTGTACCCGGCATTCTTTGGCGACATGGTATCGGGCGAACAGTTTATTGCGCAGGAGGGGCGGCAGGAGATCGTGGACGCCTGGCACCCGCTGTGCGTGGACATGGAGAGCGCGGCGGCGGCCTATACCTGCTATGTAAACGACGTGCCCTTCCTGGCCATCCGCGCCATGAGCGATACGGGCGATGAGAGCGGCGTGGCGAACTCCAACGCGCACGAAATCAGCGCGGCGGACGCTGCGGCCAGCGCTGCCGGCGCGCTGCTGCGTGAGCTGGCGCATGGGTAAGGGACGAGGGGGAGGTTACGTTACTTTCTTCAGTGAAGAAAGTAACAAAGAACCAGTGTGTGACGTGAAAGCTTATTGAGTTATGCTGTTTGGCGGCATTGCTGCTTATTTGTCCCGTGGCAGGGAAAAGCCTGAACCGCCCGGATGAAAGCAGGCTTTCCTCCGTTCGCTTCCTGCTTTTCCCCTTCGGTCTGGCTTCGCCAGCCCTGCGCCGATTTCATCGGCATGCCACGGGGAATGGTTGGACGCGGAAATCATGTATAACTGTCGGCGATAGTTGGCAAGGAAGACTACCCAAAAGCCTTCTCATTGAGGAGAAGGTGCTGAACGTAGTGAAGCGGATGAGGTGTAGCCGCCGTCGCGGCGTTATCTTATAAAGCTATGCTAACGGCTGCTTCGCAGCCTACGGCCCTCACAATTCGGCATAGTCGTTTTGCAGCGCTGACGCTTGCAAAACTCGTTGCCTCATTGGCGCTGCATCCGCCTGTATCTGCCACAGAGGCGGATTACGCGCCTCACCACCGCCTACGGCGGAGCCTCTCCTTCAGGAGGAGCCTTTTGGTGATTGCGTCAATGCAGCAAACTGGTTTCGTGGCTTAATAAAAGCACGACAATAAAAGCCTTCTCCCTCGGGAGAAGGCGTCAAGCCGCAGCGAGACGGAAGAGGGGGGAACGCCTTCATCATCATCCTGCACGCTCTACCATTATTTTCCTTATGAATCTCAGGCGCCGGTGCGCCAATAACATACAAGGAGAATGCACATGCAACTGTTGTATTTCGTTCTGGCGGGCGTCGTATTCGGCCTGGCCAACGTCATTCCCGGCGTATCCGGCGGCACCATGGCCGTGGTATTCGGCATCTATGAGCGGCTGCTGTCTGTGCTGTCCGACCCGCTGCACAACATCAAAAAAGAGTGGAAGTTCCTGGTCACCTTCGCCATCGGCCTGGCCATCGGCATTCTGGCCTTTGGCAAGCTGATGAACTGGGCACTGGTCAATTATCCTGCACAGTCGGCCATGTTCTTCATTGGCGTTATTCTGGGCAGCATCCCCATGCTGTTCAAAAGCTCCTTCCTGCCGGGCGGCAAGGGCACCAAGCTGGTGATCAACCCCGCCAACGTGATCGCCTTTATCGCGGGCTTTGCCATCATGATCCCCATGATTGTGGCGGGCAACACCGATGAGGCCAAGGAGGCCGCCAAGGCCACCGCGACCGCCGCCAACGTGAACATCGGCAACATCCTGCTGATGCTGGTGTACGGCGTGATCGCCTCCTCCACCATGATCATTCCCGGCATTTCCGGCTCCTTCGTGATGCTGCTGCTGGGCGTGTACGGCACGCTGATTGCATCCGTGGCCAATCTGTTCCCCTTCACCGCTGCCACGCTGGACGCGGTGCTTGTGCTGCTGCCCTTCGGTATTGGCGTAGTTATCGGCCTGGTATACTGCTCCAAGCTGATCAAATTCCTGCTGGCTAAATTCCCCGTACCCACCTACGCGGCTATTTTCGGCTTTGTGCTGGGCTCCATCGGCTGCGTGTTCCCCGGCTTTGGCAAGATTGACCTGGTGGGCGTGATCGCCGCCATCGCGGGCATCATGGTGCTGTGGGGCTGCGAGCGGCTGGCTCCCGGCGAGGCAAAATAAAGAGAGGTCAATTTCATGGCACTGTTTGTAGATAAAGCGCCGTTTACCGCCAAGGCGGGCAACGGCGGCAACGGCTGCGTTTCCTTCCACCGCGAAAAGTTTGTCATCAACGGCGGCCCCGACGGCGGCGACGGCGGCAATGGCGGCAGCGTGATCCTGCTGGCGGATGGCAACATGCACACGCTGCTGGATTTCCGCTTCCGCGCCAAGTACTTCGCCCCCAATGGCGAGGATGGCAAGGCCGGGCGCAGCTCGGGCAAGGCGGGCGAGGATCTGGTGATCAAGGTGCCCGTGGGCACGCTGGTGCGCGGCGAGAACGATCAGGTGATCGCCGATATGTTCGAGGCCGGGCAGCGCCGTGTGCTGCTGCACGGCGGCCGCGGCGGCTGGGGCAACGCGCATTTTGCCACCCCCACCCGGCAGGCGCCTAACTTTGCCAAGCCCGGCATCCAGACGCAGGCGTTCAAATTCACCCTCGAGCTGCAAACCATCGCGGACGTCGGCCTGGTGGGCTTCCCCAATGTGGGCAAAAGCACCATCCTGTCCGTTGTGACCCGCGCGCAGCCCAAGATTGCCAATTATCACTTTACCACCCTCACGCCCAACCTGGGCATCGTGCGCCGCCACGGGCAGGATTTTGTCATGGCGGATATCCCCGGCCTGGTGGAGGGCGCTGCCGACGGCGCGGGTCTGGGGCATGATTTTCTGCGCCATGTGGAGCGCACGCGCCTGCTGATCCACGTGCTGGATATGGCGGGCAGCGAGGGCCGCGATCCTCTGGAGGATTACGAGGCCATCAATCTGGAGCTGGCGCGCTACGGCGATTTGCAGAAGCGCCCGCAGATTGTGGCCGCTAACAAGATGGATTTGCCAGACGGCGCGGATAACCTGAATCGCTTCCGCGAAAAATATCCCGATGTGCCGGTATTCGCCGTGTCTGCTGCCACGCGCGCGGGTTTTGACGCGCTGATGGACGCGGTGGCCGCCGAGCTGGCCAAGCTGCCGCCCGTCACGCCCTACGCGCAGGAGGAATTTCTGGACGATCTGCCCGACCTGTCCGGCTATACCGTGCGCCGCGAGGGCAGCGTGTATGTGGTGGAGGGCAGTGCCATGACGCGCCTGATGAACAGCGTCAACTTTGACGATACCGACAGCATGAAGTGGTTCCACCAGACGCTGCGCCGCACGGGCGTGATCGACGCGCTGCGCAAGGCCGGCGCGGGCGAGGGCGACACGGTGCAGATCGAGGATATGCAGTTTGACTTCGTTGACTAAAAATACGGGAGATGAATGAGCATGCTTCACGAAAAAATCACCCTGCCCCGCGCGGGCGTTATTCTGGAAACCTATCTGGCCGATGAGAAAAGCCTCAAGCAATCTATCAAGCGCCCCTTCCCGCATCGTCCGCTGGTGCTGGTGTTCCCGGGCGGCGGATATCATTTCCTGTCGGACCGTGAGGCTGAGCCGGTAGCTCTGCGTCTGCTGTCGCTGGGTATTCAGGCGGTAGTGGTGCGCTATTCGGTAGCGCCCGCGCGCTATCCTGTGGCGCTGGAGCAGGCGGCCGAGGCCATGCAGTATGCCCGTGAGCATGCCGAGCAGTGGCTGTGCGATTCGCGTAAGATCGCGGTGATGGGCTTTTCCGCCGGCGGCCACGCGGCCGCCCATCTGGGTACGCGCTGGCATGAGATGGGCTTTGATCCCGCCTGCCGTCCGGACGCGATGATCCTCAGCTATCCTGTAATCACCTCGGGCGAGTTTGCGCATCGCAATTCCTTCAAGTGCCTGCTGGCCGAGCGCGAGGAGGAGCTCAAGGATGAGGTGTCGCTTGAAAAGCACGTCACCCCCGATACGCCGCCCACCTTCCTGTGGCATACCTGGACGGACGAACTGGTACCGGTGGAAAACAGCCTGATGTTTGCCGCCGCCCTGCGCCGCGCGGGCGTGCCGTGCGAAATGCATATCTTCGGCGCTGGTCAGCATGGGCTGAGCCTGTGCAATGATCAGGTATACGATGCCGAGCAGCCCAACATGCACGCGGAGTGCGCCTGCTGGATTGATATGGCTGCCCGCTGGCTCAAGGGGCTGTAAAAACGCACCCGAAAGGAGAATTCGCCATGGGCAATACGTTTGATCGCATTCCGATCAAGGAGCAGGCGCGGGGCATTGTCAGCGCCCAGCGCAGCACGTGCGCGCTGGCCTGCCTGGTCATCGCCCTGCTGGCGCTGCTGCTGGGCGGCGCGACCGCCGGGGTGCTGGCGGCGCTGCTGTCCGGCCTTTTGCAGGTGGCGCAAAGCGGCTTTTTCCTGCGCCTGTGGCGCGGTGAAAGCGTAGGCGTTGCCGATATGCTGGCCAGTATGGCGGACGATGGTTTTCTGCGCAAGGTGGGCGGCATGCTGTGGGTGCAGCTGCAGGTATTCCTCTATTCCCTGCTGCTAATAGTCCCAGGCCTGATGCGCGCCTATTCGCTGGCGCTTACGCCCTATATCCTGGCCGATTGTCCCAATGTATCCGCCACCCAGGCCAGCGCCCTGTCCGCCCGCATGATGTACGGCCACCGGATGGAGCTGTTTATAGCGCAGCTCAGCTTTTTCGGCTGGCTGCTGCTTTCCGGCCTGACCGGCGGCATCCTGTATGTGCTGCACGTGGGCCCCTATATGGAATTGACCTTTGCCGGCATTTATGAAGAAATCCGCCAGATTGCGCTGGACGAGGGCAAGGTGAGCCAGCTGGAGCTGGACGGCGCGGCAAACTGAAATGCATGCATGATCAAAGGAGGAAGCCGATACGCAGGACTTTCCCCATCAGCTTACCCCGGCGCTGCTGAGCCTGACGCACGCCCTGTCCGCAAGCGCCTATGATATGCGCATCGCGCGCTATCTGGACGAGGGCTGGCAGGATATCGCTCTGCTGGCGGACGGCATGCTGTGCGCCGGTCTGAACGCGCGCACGGAAGCGGAACGGCAGCAATCGCTGGAAAGCGCCGCGCGTGTGCAGGCGCATCTGGCGCGCAGCAATCCACTAACGCAGGTGCTGGATATCCGCCGCCGCCGCGAGGACGGCGCGGGCTGCAAGGCAATGGTGCTTTCGCATCCCCTGATGGATGGCCGCTGGCTGGTGGCAATCAGCTTCACGGGCACCACGCGCCATCTGGCCGATTGGCTGGATAACTTGAAGATCGAGCAGGAGGATGGCTTTCATCAGGGCTTTTTGCGCCTGACGCGGCAGTTTGAGGTGCAGTGCGGACAAATTGCCATGCCCTGCCTGGGCGCGGCGCTGTCTCGTCCCGGTTTGACGCTTGCCGGGGTGCTGGATATGCTCAAGTACGAGCGCTCACCCGTGTCGCTGGTCGTTACCGGACATAGCCAGGGCGCGGCGCTGATGCAGATTTTTATCGCCCATCTGCTGCAAAACGGCGTGCTGCCGCAGTATGTGCTGGGCTGCGGGTTCGCCTCGCCCTGCGTTGCCGGGGCGCGCACGCTGAAAAATGCTGATTATCCGATCTATCATATTGTGCATGCCGACGACGCGGTGCCGCGCATCGGCGGCGCGATGCATCTGGGGCTGTGCCGGGTGATGCCCGATACGCCTGCCCTGCGCGGCCTGTGCTATGGCGCGCGCAGCCAGGATCCCATCTTTAACGAGCTGCTGTGCCTACAGCATACGGTGCGCGGCACGCGCGGCGCGCTGTGTTTTTTTATCGCGCTGCTGCGCCTGTTATGCGTGGTGCCGGAAGAGGATGCGGAGTTGCTGTATCGCGCGCTTGCGCCTGCGTTCCTACCAGGCATGCTGCAATCACGCCTGGTAGGCTATGCGCGGCGGCTGGTGGGCAGCGCGCTGCGTCGGCTGGAAAGCCGCTATGCCGCTTGCTTTGGCGAGATGGACATGCAGCAGCTGGAACGCTATACGCGCTGGCTGCAAAGCCTGTTTGCGCGCTATGGCATGCGCGAAACGCTATCGCGCCTGCCCGATGCGCTGCATATGCCGCACATGCTGTATCGCATCGATACGCTGTGTGCCTATGATGTGATCAGCGGGGCCGCGCCGCGCCGGCTGCTGCCCGCCCTGTGGAGCGGGGATGAATCGCCAGTGTGGGATCAGCGCCCGCCGCGTGCGCCCGCGCCTGTGCGCAGGCCAGCTTATGATCGCTTCCATCCGCTCAGCGGACAAAGAAGAACTGCACAAAGGAGAAAAATGCTATGAATCTGCGCAAAGCGCTGCAATGGTTGATCGCCCTGGCCTGCACGGCTGCGGCGGTGCTGAATATCCTGTACCTGACCGGCGCGCAGCCTAAGAGCGTTACATCTATCGGCTGCGCGGCCATCCTGGCCTGCTATGTGCTGCAATGGGTTGCCCGCCGCGCCGTCCCCGCCGCCAAGGCAGAAAACGCGGGGGATAACACGCCCCTCGACCGTGTGCGCGTGATCCTTACCCTGGCTGCCGCCGCAGTGTGGATTGTGACGATCGGCATGTCCTTTTTCTGGAAGGTGTAACCAGAGTGAATAAAAAGGCTCCCCTGCTAAGGGAGCCTTTTTGGTGTTCAATTAAATGCTCATTTGATTACCAGCACGGGCAGTGCGGCCTTGACAAAATCAA
>ERZ827520.2243-NODE-2243-length-18674-cov-5.598367_pt1 | contig 18674 bp, 19 predicted proteins | sample MGYA00519581_ERZ827520 | MGnify/ENA primary metagenome ERZ827520 (study PRJEB31778, sample SAMEA3449339) | human gut metagenome | biome: human gut; feature: human-associated habitat; material: faeces | place: United Kingdom | collected 2010/2012 ...
CTTTTTTGCGCCTTTTTTGGGGGTGATGGCTTATCTCTTTGTTTGTTTCAAACTTATCCTCCTTATGCTAAGGGCGAAATGCCCGTAATTTGTCAACTATATACAACTGCTTCTGTTCGTCTATATGTATTCCTATTGGTAAACTTAATACTTTTGAAAATAATTCTTTAGATCTATAATTATCATATTTCTCATTACGATTAACAAATGGGTATTGAGATATTGTTTTTTTATAATACACCCCACACTCGATACCATTGTCAGCTAAATATTGAGTCAGCCTGTCTCTCCAATTTGAACAAATCGCATATTGATAATAACTGCTTTCTCCCATAGGAGATATTGTTGAAATAGATTCAACGTTTGCCAGTTCATTATCATATATAGCAGCATCCTTGCGCCTTTTTTTAATCAGGTTATCAATTTGTTTTAATTTTTCACTCAGAACAACTGCTTGAATGCTGTCCATTTTAGAATTACGACCAAACATAACATGATTATTTTTTTCTTGTCTTCCATGATTGCGCAGCTGCAATATTTTTTGCGCTAAATAATCAGAATTGGTTATTATAGCGCCAGCATCTCCATACGCTCCTAATATTTTACTTGGATAAAAACTAAAACAACCCAAATCAGATAATACGCCAACTCGCTTGCCATTGTAGCATGATCCATGCGCCTGCGCAGCATCCTCAATTAAATGTATATTATGTGATTTAGCAATTTCAGAAATTTTATCCATATCACACGGGTTTCCATATAAATGAACACAGATTATTGCGCCGGTACGTTTTGTTATCAAACATTCTATTGAATCCGGATCTATAGTAAAATCGTCTTTTACATCTGCGATAATAGGAATATGTCCTGTGTTTACAACAGCTTCTGCTGTTGCGATAAAAGTACAATCAGGAATAATAATTTCGGAAGGAATTGGTAAAGAAAGACAAGAAATCGCTATTTCTAACGCATCCGTTCCATTTCCAACAGAAACGCAGTATCGCGCGCCTAAATATTTAGAAAATTCCTTTTCAAAATCATACACATATTGACTGTCAACAAAAGAATTAGAATCAATTACTTGTAATACTTTTTCATTTATCCTATCTCTCATTGATGCGTTGACATATTTCAGATCACTTAATTCAATCATTTTTTTTACCAACCTTAATAACCTTAATTTTTAAATGATCTTCTTTCAGTGAGATGACATCCCTTCCGTCTAATATTAATGGAACTCTCATTTTCTCTTGAATCTCATTTAAATTCACATGATAAAATTCTTCCCATTCTGTTAAGATTAACAAAGCGTCCGCTGCGTCCAAAGCGGTGTATTTGTTTTCGCAAAACACCACATTAAAGAAAACATTATTAGCTTTGATAACCTCATTCATGGGATCATATGCATACACGTTTCCGCCTAAATAATTGATATCATTAATAATATCTATACTTGGTGCTTCTCTTGTATCGCTAGTATCTGGTTTAAATGTCAACCCCCATAAAGCTATTTTTTTCCCCAGTAAACCTTCCGGATATTCTTTCATAAGCTTCTGAACTAATAAATGTTTTTGCCGATTATTAACATCTTTTATTGCCTGAATTAATGGCAATGTCAGTCCATGCATATTGCCCATAGCGATTAACGCATCAATATCTTTTGGAAAACAACTTCCGCCATACCCAATGCCAGAGTTTAAATAGCCTGGTCCTATGTTAGGATCTTTCATAATTGCATTTTTGATTTGACGAATATCTGCGCCTGTTTCTTCACAAAGACAAGCTAATTCATTTACTAAAGAAATGCGATTGGCTAAAAATAAATTTGATGCATATTTTGTCATCTCCGCATCTTCCAAGCTCATAAAACAATATTCCGTCTTGGAAGATATAACCGAGCGATAAATTTCTTGAAGTATTTTGCTTTCACTTCCTTCTTCCCGACCAATAACAACGAGAAATGGTTCAAGAAAATCCTGCACAGCATTTCCTTGACGAAGAAATTCCGGATTCATTTGAATTTCAAATTTTGAAGCTTGTTTGTTTTCCAGTTGTATAATTTCTCGAATACGCCTTGTGGAGCCAACAGGAACAGTTGACTTAATTACTATAGTTGTATCGTCCTGTATGTATTTTGCCATGTCAGCCGCAACCTGATAAAGTGTGGATAAATCAGCAATTTTGCCTTTTACCGAGGGGGTAGGTAAACATAAAAATATGATTTTCGATTTACTTACAGGTGCTTTTAAGTCTGCATGAAAAGATATCAACCCTTTGGCAAAAGATGCTGTAAAATATTCTTGTAATCCTTTTTCATAAAAATAGCTTTTCCCATTATTAAGGCTTTCAATTTTATTTGGATCATTTTCAACGCAGTATACTCTATGCCCAGCATTGGATAGTAATACTGCGCTCACTAGTCCCACATATCCTGTTCCAATAATTGTTATTTCCATATTCCTCTCCCTATTTACAGAATGTTTTTGCCGAATCATTAATGTACCCATAATGTTCAAGGTATTTTACCACACTTCCATAGCTATCATCTACGTATTTTAGCGTTAACAGGATAACTTGCGGATCTATATGAAAGCGCCTCATATACTGTTCACATGGTATTTGGCGTTTTTCCCAGTGTTCAGACAATAGGCTCGGATGATTAAGAAAATAGTCTAAAGACTTTTTATAATCCTCCACTATAATTTCATCTGGAATTCCCGCCAAACGCAAGATGATCGCTGAAAGTATACCGGTTCTATCTTTGCCAAAAGTGCATCCGAAAAGAACATTGCCGCTATTACTCGATATTTGTCTGAAAAATTCCGCTGTTTGTTTCCCGTTGACATGAATCATGCGGCAATAAGCGTCTAAATAATCTTTTGTGGAAACCAAGTCGTCAAATATATTAGGTCCCGAAAATGGAATATAAGAAATCATGTTATTTCTTTGATTTGTATTTAAATCATTGCTTAAGCAAATGATTTTGCCTACTTTTTTATATTTAGACCACCGATAATCTTGTTCGTCCAAAGACGCAAGAAAACCACACCGATAAAATTTTCTTTTTGAGTTTGTGGGAATGTTTCTAAAGTTTATTATCATTTTTATCCTTTATATCCTTTATATAAACGCTTATTATCCACTATATAAACGCTTATTATCCACCATATTTGCTATTGCGCGAATAGAATTAAATTTTTCAACTAAAACATCCTCTTCGTCCATTTCTATATTAAAACTTTCTTCTATTTGAATAATAAATTCTATAAACTTAAATGAATCTACCAGATATTCTGCAAGCAGATCATCATCTATATCTACATTTACGTCTTCAGGAATAATTTCAAGTTGAATCATAATTTCTTTAATTTTTTCATGAATCATAATTGTGAGGCCCCCGCGTCTTCTTTTCAAGGTAATTTAATGCTGATAAATAATTTTCGGAACCAGTTAAATTCGCTTCTAATGATATAGTTCGTACTGCGTCAGCACACATTAATCCATCAAAATATTCACATTCATTTTCTTCAATCGTACCAGGCAATCCTCGTTCAGATGTACACAAGTGAAAATGCAAAAGATGTTTCTTGTATTTATAAAGATCTTTTGGAGCATCGCCAACTTTTTTCATGTGATATGCATCTCCCGTCAATTTGACTGAAGAATGATTGCAACTTTCAATAAAATCATACGATTCTTGCAGGGTATTAAGTAAATTTGATGTTTCTCTTGCAAGGGGTTCAATGGCAATGAGTATTTCTTTCTTTTTTGCAAAATCAGCTATTTTACATATCAATGACATCATCTGCTTCCAAGCTGCAGTTTTAGAATAGTCGCTTGAATAACTTCTTGATCTTCCCGATCCAAAAACAATAATTTTAATTCCTAGATAATTTGCTTTAAAAATTGCCTCTTGTGCGTAGTTCATAATTCTTTCTTCGTTCGCATTATTACCTATTAACTGCATATCCGAAGGAAATAATTTATTTGCTATCAGTATGTTTTTCATTGTTCTTTTTGCATTTTCTAATTGATTAGCGTCCCATTGCATAATTTCTGTCATCGGCAATTCCACATAATCAAATTCCAGCGCATTTTTATAGTTTTCAGAAGAGCAGCACATACCAATTTTATATGTTTTATCCCTGTATGTTATCATAATGAAATCACCTAAAAATAATTATTTATCAACTCAGCTATGGTAAGAAATTGAAATAAAATATGAAGATTATTACGGGTTGCAGATCCCGAACGAACCTTTTCAATTAATTCACGTATGTTGATATTTGCTTCGCATACATCATAAGCAATAAATTCAATTAATTCTTTTTCATTGCAAAATATTTTTAAAAAACCCTCATTCCCGCATACCCATTTTTCCAGAGGCTTATGTGAATTGATTACCTGAATTGCGGGCACTCGGCTAGGATGAATCATGGGAGTTTTTTGTTTTAGATATTCCATATATAATCTTCTAAATTGATAATCCGCAGTCTTGTATGTAAAAGAATGGCGAATCAAATTTATATTGCAAAACAAAGAAAAATGTTTTTTGTTATTAACATCTTGAAAAAACTCGCAGTCTCTTTCGTAAGCGATGGCTGATCTGAAATAAAACTCCCATTTCCGCGATAATATATTTTCATTATTCTGATTCAATAATTTTTTTATCCGTTCAATAAGCCTAAGTTTCTCTTGCATACTTATGTTATCAACGCGAATAAATTTTTTTAACAATTCTTCCGATAATTCATCATTATCCTTTTCCTTGTTTGAGCTGCTGTATTCCCATCCGCCATATAAATGATTTCCCATATATCCTGATAAGATGATATCATATTCTGGTATGTTTTTTTTAGCGACCCTATATTTGCTCCATTCTACATTTGAAAAAGGACGTTGTATCGCATATTCATGAATCATGCGATAAAAGTCACTATATTCATCTCCATAAAATAATGGTATGTCTATAATATTCGCAATCATTGCCGCATGGTTACCTTCGGCAGAATGCTGTTCTCCAAAAAAATACGCAAATAAATTAGCAGCGTATTTATGAAAATAATAGGCAACCAATCTTGAATCTAATCCATTACTTAATGCTATACAGTATTTTTTGTTTTCTCCATAATGATTCAGACACACCTTGATAGAGTTCAAAAATAATTGTTCCATCTCATCAATTATTTCATTTGTAGTTTTAATAGCTGATGGTTCCAGTTTTATATGAAAACATTTTTTGAAATCCAAGGTATTATTATTAACCTCGAATGTCATTGCTTGTCCTTGAGGAAAACGATAAATATTGTTAATAAAAGTTTCTTCCCCGATTGGATATGATAATGCGTAAAAATCTTTTACGGCCTCTTTATTCATATCGCAAATTTTTGGCCGAATGTTTTTAAGCAGCATCGGAAGATCATCCGTAATTATTAATGTATCATTTTTGTAATAATAATATATGGTTTGATTTCCTGTAGGGCTTGTGTAAAATTGTAGTTTATTACAGGAAGTTATTTGGCAATAAATATATTCTCCATCCAGAGGTTTCTCAAATTTAAATAGCGAGTGTATTTCTTTTTCTGAATAATCATATAGTAAGCCATCAAATATAGCTGCCATAAATTGCTCTCTATATAGCTGGCAATCTGTAATCACATACCAATGATTAAACCATATTTCAGCAGAGTTTAAAGGATATGTACTTATTATAAACATTGAGATTTCTCCAAAAAACATTCATATTTTTCTAATAATTCATCTGATATAAATTCGCGAATGTGATAATGAAATGGAATTTTTATTGTATAACCGCCAATTTTCAACCCCATATTTTCATCAAACTCATAATTAATATATTTCCGCCAATCTTTATCTTCAGCATTTTCCCATCCTTGCAGAAGCGTTTTCATATGCACAAATGTTGGAATAACATCGCTATGTATACATTCAGATATAATACCTAATTCTTGCACTGCTATATTTAACGCATTATCAGAAGAATAATGAATATTTTCTGAGCCATATATTCGTTTTGTTATTGTTTTCCATTCAACTGCATATTTTTCAATCTGTTTAAATAACGTATGTGCTAATCTGCCTTTTTTAAAATATAAAAATCCATTATGAATATCAGGAAGCCCTACTTTGTAAAAATCTTTACGAAAACAATTTTCTTTAATAATTTCATTTTTATAATTATATATTTTTGATGTAATATCAATATCATATTTCCCCATCTCATCCCACCAATCGGATATATCACTAACAAATAAGGTGTCGGCATCTACAGTAACTGTTTCATCATAAGGCGAAGCGTCATACAACTGATAATAATTTTCCACTTTCCAAGTACTATTCACTGCAAGATTTTTACTGGGCAGAACAACAACCTTATCAAATGCCTGACGATATCTTTCATCCACAGCATTTCTATCCTCAACGACAACAGTTAACGCATTTACTTTTTTTTGCGTTGCTTTTAACGATAATGCGAGCGCATATGCCGCTCTTATATAATCTTCATTACGACTGTTTATTGCTATTGTTATATACCCTTTTGACACAATACATATCCCCTTAATAGATCTTAATTTTACACTTGTCTTGAAAAGCAATCGCATCATTCCAAGTGTTAACAATAGGTTCCCCTTTTACATTTAAACTAGTATTAAGTAAAACAGGGCAGCCTGTTAAATTATAAAATTCCTTTAAAATATGATATGTAGCCGATTTTGAATGTTCATCGATAGTTTGCACCCTGCTGCTCCCGTCAATATGACAAACAGCGGGGAGTATATCTGGTTGCCGGCAAGGTACTGCATATTGCATATATGGAGAAAGAAAATCCATATCAAAATATTGGCTTGAAAACTCCGCTAATACAATAGGTGCAAAAGGTCGAAACGCTTCCCGCATTTTTATTTCATTTACTTTTTCTTTCATATATTGTTTTCTCGGATCCGCTAATAGACTTCTGTTTCCTAAAGCTCTCGGTCCAAATTCAGCTCGACCATTAGCAACTCCAATAATTTCCCCATCCGCTAAGTTACTGGCTGCAAGCTTAGCATCAACTTCTCTATTGATATCAGTACCTAAATAGGCTGTTTCAAACGTAATATGTTTTCGTAAATATGCTAAGGCAGCTCCCAAGCTGCTACCAGCATCTCCTGGATTAGGCATAATCCACATATCTCTAAATAGTTTTGATTTTCTTATTTTATAATTAAGAACACAATTAAGAGCAACGCCTCCAGAGAATACTAAATACTCCTTCTTTGTCTGTTTCTGAAAATATTCAAGAATCTTTAGTATATAATCCTCTGTAATATTTTGAACACTTGCTGCAACATCTGCATCGTTAATAATTTCTGGTCTCCAATTTCTAATGCCTTGATATAAATCTTTTTTTAACCGAAATAATGGAATTGGATCATCATAAATAAAATCTGCTTTCAATATATCAACATAGTTCGGACTTCCGAATGCAGCTAATGCCATGATAATAAACTCTTCTTCATTTGGTTTAAAATGTAGTCTATCAGTTATTGCCGAATAAAAAAGACCAATGCTGTGCGGAAAGGGGAGTGAGAAAATTTTAACTAAACTATTACCGTAGCCTTCCCATATTGAAAGTGTTTCCAATTCTCCTACTGCATCTACAACAGCAATAAGCGCGTCTTGAAAGGGAGAGGTAAAAAAACCGCCTGCTGCATGTGCTTCGTGATGATGCACATTTAAAATCGGTATTTTGTTAACCGTTGAGTATTTACCGAGCTCCGATTTAATTTGACTGACCGAATCCTGTAATTGATTTTTTTCAATGTGTCCCGCCTCATATTTGCGAAGATTGCTTAAATAACTATCCTCATAATAAATAATATAATCTGGCAATCCAGCACATGAAATTGCCTCCTCTATTAAAGGTTCATTAAGAGTAGCATCATTTTTAATTCTAGAATACCTTTCAGAATGTGCTGCAAAAACAATTTGATCATCTTTTATAACTGAAAGAGCCGCATCGTGTTCTAAAGCGCTAACTCCCCATATCACATATGATTCATTTATCATTATTTTTCTCCCTCTATGTATAAATAAAATTTATTTCTTTTTGACTTCGCTGCTCCTGATTAATTGAAGCCATTTCTATTATTGATTTTCTTGTAAAATCAGCTTGTATCAATTGATGTTTTTCGATATATTTAAATAACACAGACGCCCAATATTTATGTCCTTCCGGGGAAGGATGCCTGCCATTCCAGACAGGAACTTCCTTTCGTAAAATGTCTGCCATACATCCATTAATATCATCTAGGTTCATATATCGAACAGCGTTGATTTGGGCTATGTAAGGGGCTCCCATGTTACCACTATGAACAATTTGTTCTTTTGCCGGTGATATTGCATCAAAAAACAAATACGGTACTTTATTCACTTCCAAAAAGCTTTGTAAGGCAACTACCTCAGTCAAAAAACGAATCGCGCATTCCTTGTCGTTCCAGGCAACCTCTCTGTAAACGCGATTAAGTTGATCTAATTTAGCGTTTTGATGGTCATGATACGGAACCACCTGCATCCATTCTCCATCTATATAAAATTCTCTTCTTGCCGGACCTGACCAACCTATTATAACAAAAATATCATAATCTGAATTTGCGCAAAGACGACTAACTTCATAAATTGTAGTTCGCAAAATGCGATCATTTGAACCACTGTTTACTGCGAAGTTCAGCACGCTTGTAAAACCGAGAAGATCTTTTAGCTGTCCTGGCCACGCGGTTTTCTGACGATATATATGATCCTGCTCAGTTGCATTTTTATCATCAACTAATTCCAAACCATATGTCATTGAACAACCGTTAACAATAAGTATTTTTTCTTTCATTATATTTTCACTCCCAATTCATCAAGTAAATCATCATTTGCTTAACGGCCAATGTCGCATACGACCCCGAAGGTAAAAAGAAAGATATCTGCAACATAAATTTGCCTTTGTGCATAATGTCTTCATCCCATTTATTAAATTGTATTGTCGTATTTATTATCGATGGTCGCTGCGAAGTACGCTGAATAATTTTTTCACCATCATAATAATGCTTTTCAATGCTTAAGAACTCCTTGTCATTTAATATATCTATAAGCACTTTTTTATTTTTGGTAAAGACATATGGAATCCCATCATAAGTTTGAGTTATAACGTTGTCATCATACTTTTTCAACAGTTCGGCTAATTGATGATTATATCGATTAGATTCCCATGAATTGTAATAAAATGAGAGTGTTCGCGGTTCAAGGGAATGGAAAAACTCTTCTGAGCTTCCAATAAAATTTAAAGATTTTATTTTTTCCGGAGAATCCATTAAACAAAGTATATTTCTGGCTTCATCGTAATTCTTTTGTATTAAATGGAACCCTATTTCATGAGTTTTTTTAACCGAATTTGGCAGACCAAATCTTTGTATATCATAATAATTCAACATATAAAGATTGTATGACTTCATATCTTTATATTGCATATACATCTCTGGGCAAATATTTCTGACAACAATACTGAATGAATTTCCGATTAATTTACCTACCTGGATTGGAATAGGACAATATCCGTGATGTGTAATTTGTATAAATGAATTTTTATTAGCATAATAAGAATTAAACTTATTAATATCCTCATTTTTTAATATGTAAGATTTAGGAATAGTCATAAATTGAAATGTTATAGCATCTTCGTCCTTTAGCCCAGCGTATCCCAAATCTACAGTTGGAATTTTAAAAAAATCAGAAATAATATTCACAGATTCAAAGGTGGTAAAGCCTTTTTTCTGAATGATGTATAATCCAAACAGATCATCCTGTTCGGTATGGTACATGGGTACAAACTGCGAACATAGAGCTTCTTGAACCAAAAAATCTTCAGGTTGTTTTTTTATTATGTATTGCATAATTTCTCTCAACCCCTCCCGCTTTTTTAATCTTTCAAGCATATAATCTCATATGCTTTTTGATTGAAATATGGATAATCCCGAATAATTATTTGTGAAAATGCGGTCATTAATTTATTTACAATATCCTTGGAAGGATAATAATTTCCATACAATTCCTGGCCAAGTATATAACAATATTGTGCATTGATAATTAATTTTTGAAAATATAATTCGATGGTTGTTTTTGGACATTCAGTTAGGGCGAATGTGGATATAAATAAATCTGTTGAAATCGGTTTGATGTCATTTATATCAATTAAATCTACGGCTATGAACTTAATTTTATCGAATTTCCTTTTCGTAAGGTTCTGCTGCAAATAATGCTTTTGAATTTTTATAACATTATTTAAATCATAAATTGTATAAGTATCGCAAACATCTAATTCTGCAAAGAGCCTAGACAAGTTACCTATCCCTCCCCCTACTTCAATAACCTGAATTGGGGATTTAAGATTAAATAATTTTACACATTGAATAACATTATATAACTGTGCCGCTGATTTGATATCTAACAAATCAGCGACACAGAACATACCAGAACGATATAATATCGAATAAAACTTGTTAAACGTATTAATATCCACTTGTTCCGCCATTTTTAAAAAGTCTCCCATGCTCATTCCTTTCACTGTGGACATCATATAGTGGCGCACGATATAACTTTTTTCAAAGAAATTTAAATTTATATTTTCTATAGCTTTAGAATTGTTTACCCATGTAGGATGTATATCCATATTACCTTTCCCCAACAATGATACTATTGTTTTTTTAATATGTATAGACGCTGGCCTTTGCTTTTTTTTGTTTGTATTTTGCCTGAATTATAGCCTATGGTCACACAATCTTTTATAATAAATTTACTTTGATAAATGATTTTAAGCATTTCATTTTCACCAAAAGCATGGAAATAGTTTAAAGAAATAGTTTCGTTATTATTGCAGACTTTATAAATTTTATCTCCTTTACAAAGGTCTTTTTTGAATAAAAAACTCCATTTATCATACAAAATATGAAGTAAATTTCTTTTAAACTCAGAGCCTTCCCCTTTATGTATAATTGGAATAACATCCAAAAATAACAATCCTCCCGGTTTAAGTATACGGTAAAATTCTTTTAATGCATTAATTCTATCCCGCTCTGATGTAAGATAACAGAATACAAAAAAGAGACAAGTAATAAAATCAATAGTTTCATTTTCAAATGGTATATCTAAAATGCTACTGCAAAAAACGCCATCCAGCCCTTGCTTTGAAGCGTGCTCCAACATTTTAGGACTAAAATCAATTCCAAAGACTTTGCATCGCAGTGCTTTTTTATATTTCGCTGCTCTCTGCCCCATACCGCATCCAGCATCTAATATTATCGGATCAATTTTTTGCATTAGCAGATTTAACACAAGTCTATCAACAGAGTTGTTATAATTTTCCCGCCTCTCTAAAACTTTTAAATAATATTCATTTTCTGCTATTCTATTAAAATGATTTAAGACTATCTCTTTGTTATCCATATCAAAATCTCTAACTGTTTTGTAAAATTTGACGCATTGTTTTTTTAGAAACGTTATAAACCTTCTCCAGGAATGGCTGCATTTCACTTAACATATAAGGCAGCGTATTTTTCTTAAAACAAGCAACAAATTTAAGAAACTTAAAATCAAAATGAGTTTTTTGTCTTCGAGAACCGGAAGCATTACGCACATTTACCGGAAGAATCGAATCATTCCCAAATAAGATTCTTAAATATCGTATAATTACACGGAAAAAACATAGAAAAGGAGGGGCACTGACCAAAAGAACTGCATCCGCAGCAATAAGCCTTTCTTTATATATATAATGAAAATAGTTGCCTTCCAATATCCAACGCGGCTTTATTAATATTTCTTTAATTTTTGAGATAATTTCATCTTCAGATGCTCGCTCCCATCCAACCTCCCAATATAAATCATCCCAGTGATATACATCGAATTGGAATGACTTAGCTAATTTGTTGGAGAGGAAAGTCTTTCCGCTGCCAGGCGACCCAATAATTATAATTTTATCAGATTTTAATATCACTTCATTGGTCAGCTGATGCATATAGTTCCATCTCCAACAACAGATTATCCCGACATATTGTAGCCGTTATTGGGATAATATTATATGTTGAAAAAAGTTCTTTATCTTTGATGGAATTAATAATGTCATCACCTCTGCAATACACAATACCATAAACTACATTCGTCCAGTCCATATTCGCTTCATTTAGTGCCGCTGTTACATTTTCAAGCATATTGTCATATTGTTCTTGTACATCCATAATTTTGTATGAACTGCCGTCTTTCAGAATTGCAGCAGTACCTGACACATAAAGAACTCTTTTCATGCGGCATCGCACTTCAGACATCCTTGCAAATGCAGAGCCATAATCATAGGCTGAATTCTGCTTCGCTGTTTTATAATGATATATAATGGATGTGTTTGAATCATATAGTATTGCATCTAAAGCAAAATGACTGTTTTTATAAGCAGGAATTCCCACACCTGTACTTGCCGGGAGCATTTTCTTTTCAAACAATCCTAATTGTTTATATTCATTATTACGACTTTGATTAAAAACCGCATAGTGATCTAATATATCTTTAAGCCAACACCATGTACGCGCTATTATGAAATTTGATTCATTGGCAATTTGTGCAAGCCTTTTAAAAACGGTATTATAATTCTCAGCGAAATCTAACTCTCTATTAGATAATCCAGACACATGTATAGAAGTTGTTCCTCCATAAGTTAACTCAAGCGCATACTTCTTATCATTTTTAATAACTGCGTTGGCTTCTTTAGAAACACCTCTCGCAATAATTCCGCCATAATTCCCGTCAACATATAATACTGTGCAATGATTTTTACAATCTAATATGTCAAGAAATTTTTCTTCATTATGTACTTCTTTAGATATGAAAATCTGTGCCGAAAGGAATGTCCCCTCTTGATTACATTGAAATAATATTTTTGTCCAGGCCTCAACATATGAGCGAGCATCATTGTCTGTAATTGAATGGATATAGAATATATCGTTTCCATTTTTAACATACCTGATTTGATCCATAGTATTATTATCTCCTTTTAATTTTTACGGTTTAATTTTCCGCTGCCTGCAATGCATCAATTACTCATTTTTACGGGCGACTCCCACAAAGGTTTACAAGTCTGTCGTAATACCGCGTAGCCTTGCTGCTTTGATAGGTGAATTGGAGCAAAAATATTTTTTAATTTGCGCACATACTAATAGGCCTAATCCCATAATGTACTGGGATCTAAAATATCGCTTGTAAGTCTGCCCGGTTTTGGAACAGGAGGAATCTGATTGTAAAATACAATATCAACAACTTTCCTTGATTCAGGCGCTTTCCCGTTTACAGGTTGAATGGAATGAAACGATTTATCAGATCTGACGAGAACTGGAGAAAGCTGCATTGATGGAAGGACTTCAAACGCAACATCATCATCCTTATCACAATCATGATAGCTTAATATTCCGCCCCAATCACGATCCCATTTTTTAACCATATAAAATAAATGCGTACATATTTTCCATGGAACGTCCGCGTGAGGAGCAATATAACATCCCGAATCAGGATCGAATCGCCATAAATCAACACCAATGTATGAATCTTTTAATGATTGTCCGATTAAGCTTTCCATAGCATCACGATATTCATCGCTCAATAGGTCTGCACAAAAAGCCCTCCATGTCTCTGTGAGCAAATCTTCTTTGTATGGTTTCTTCTCACCAGGAATAATCAAATGGCGACCACATTGTTTGTACGTTTTATCATGTCCCATTCGCCTTTCATACATGATAAAATTATCTTTTGGATATTCCCGGCGTAATGTTTCCATCGTGTCTCTTTCTATCAAGTCATAAAAAGCCGCAGTCTGAAACGGGTATTTTGCCAATTCACCTGTTTTTATTTTGTTAAAATCAATCATTTGAAAACACTCCTTAAGTTTATATTCTATTTATAACAAATTCACATACTTCTAACTCTTGTTCTGATGGAACGGTTATTCGTAGCGAATGGTTATACCCATAGATTTTGCTTATGTCTTTAACAATTGTATTCCTTTGTTTGAATAAGTCTAATGCCCTTTCTTTAGTCTCGTTATTAATAAATTGACAAGCAATAAAGTTAGTATGTGATGGCCACACAAATGTCTTTTGACTAAATATACTTGTTAATTTTTTTCTGTTTTCATGTATCTCATCACGAATCTTTTTAAGCAAATCCTGTTGTTTCAAACAAAATGAAAAGAAAGCCATTGAAAAAGAGGAAACCGTATTAGTTGGATTCCAGCGGGCTAAATAGCTGATAATTTCTGAATTTGCAAGAATGCAGCCTAGTCTCAATCCTGCAATTCCAAAACATTTTGAAAAAGATCGTACAATGATTAAATGTTGGTTTTCGGGTTTCATCAACAGATCATTGCGCTCAAAACCATCAAATGCCGCATACGCTTCATCTAAAATAAGTAAATTATTTTGATCTCTGCATATATCTACTATGCAATCCACTTGCTCTTTGTCAAATCTATCGCCATCGAATCCGTTTGGATTTGTTAAGATAACTATTGAATTTGTGTATGTTTTTAGTGATGTTTTTATTTCTTCAAAAGATTGTTTGAAATATATATTTTCATAAATTGCATTATTATTATATAAACTATATTTTTCATAACTTATATAGTTAGGAACAAAATTAATTATACGACATTTTTTATGGGTCAAAGCAGTGAGTAATAGATATATACCGAAATCTGAGCCAGGTGTAAAAATAACTGAATTCTCTTCCAGGTGAATAAATTCTGCGTATTCTTTAATAAAGGCATGGTAGTACGGATATTTACAAAGAATATCAGCGTCTACATTATTTATAAACTTTTTTAAAAGCAAGTCCATATATAAAGAGTGGAGCTCATTGCTAGAAAGATTAATTTTGTTGCGATAATCCTTTTTTTGTTGAGGCTCTACGTCCAATAACACTCTTTTATCAATAAACCCATTCAAATCAAATTTCATCTGTCAAACCTTTCTTGTATAATAAGTATACTTTTACTGCTGTACGAACAAATTTGCTCGCCATTTATAGAATTGTTCAGTATTTTCCTGAATCAAGTTTTCGTTTTCTTTTGTATACATTCCAATCATTATCCCGTCGCACTTACGAATATAATCAGAAATATCAATTAACGCTTCGCTTAAATTTTTTCGTCCTGCACCTAAAATCTTATACAGAATACAAGGCCGTTTTAAACTATGTAATATTTGTAAGGCTTTTTTGCGATCTTGGTCATCGAATTTCTCATCCGAACTAATTTCCTTTTTACCAAGATACCCGTTAATGTTGTATAAACTCAAAAGGAAAAAATCATTTTCGCAATCCATATCTTGTAGTTTCAATAAGCAATCGGGATTGTGAGAAGCCACTCCTACAGGCAGATTAAAAGATTTTGCGTATTTTACATACTCAATTAACTTTTCTGGAATTCCCTCTCTAAAATGTTGATCTACTGTTCCTCCATGAATAAAAAGTGCCGACACACCGGCTTTAATACCTTCTGTAATATTTTGCTTTACACTTCCATACTCTCTGGCGGTCTGTCCTATCCATTTGATTTTTCCGCCTTGCAGCCAATATTCTTTAAATAGCTGGATCATCAGCTTATCCATGCGGGCCACTATTGTATCTATACCATTTTCTTCGCATTGATGTAAATATTTCAGCATTCGCTCAAACGTAAAATAATCCGACATTTCTTTGTCTTTTTCTTTAGATTGATGCGAATACCCATTTAACGGATTGCTGCCTGAAATAAAGCAATTTATCTCCAAAGATCCTAATTTAATTTTGTTATTCATATGTTAATACCCATTTCCGAATAATTTTCATCAGTATATAATAACTGGTAAATTTTTTGCTCGTACAAATAATCTCGATCGTTATAAAATAACTGTCTATTGAATTTATTGCATTCGGTCAGATTTTTCACATCTTGCATTCTTTCATATGGAGTATATATAGTTGGCCTGACCCTGAGATTTGGAATTTGTTTCAATTGCTGCAGCATATCCCTAACGTCATCCGTTGATTCATCAGGAAATCCCACCATAATAAAACAATTTAACTGTATATTCAATTGCATACAAAGCTTTGCTAAAATTATTAATTGATTTATTTCCAATTGTTTGTTTTTTATTAATTCTTTTTGCGATTGAGATATAATACTTTCAATTCCAACACTAATGCGAAAACAACCTGCCTGCCCCATTATTCGGATGATTTCTTCATTTAGATTATCTATCGTTGTAACACACTTCCACTTAAAGGAATCATTATTTTCAATCTTCCTGCTGCAAAATTGCTTAACCCATTGCTGATCTAATGTAAAAACAGGTGCATAAAAACTAACATAGTCGAATGATTTTTTCTGCATTTCGTTTTTTAAATAGCTAAATAAAGAATCTACAGAGAGGCGTCTTTCTCGTTTACCTTGTACGATTTGCACATCGCAATATGAACAATTGTAAGGACATCCCCTGCTTATTTGAACTGTTAATTCTCGTTTATCAGGAATTCCACAAAATTTGTTATTATCATTTTGATATAAACTAATATATTGTTGTATCGGAATTTCGTTATAATCTGGTTTTCCCCATTGTTCAGGCAGCAAACGCTCTCCGGATTCCATTTTATGAAACACTCCATTTTGTTTCACACTAACTCCTTTTGGTTTTTTCAATCCAGTTAAATATTCGCAATAAGAAGCTGCCATAACCTCATAATCACCTTCAACTCCAATTGCATCAACATCTAATGAAGTAAATACATGTTGTGCCATGATAGACAGCCTACCCAATGTGAGAATTTTAGTTTCCTTTGATATCTTGCGAACATAATAAATAAAACGCTGAAATGTATCTATCCCGTCAAAATCATTAAAAAGAATAATAACATCATATTTTTTTACGAGAATTCGGCAAACATCCCGCCATGTGTGGCGCATTACAGAGGAATCAACGCAGTCTGCCTTATCAATGCAAGAGCATTTACGCAAATAATCTGCAATTTGATAAATCGGAAGATGATGTCCCGCATTAAAATAACTAGGAATATATGGAGGGATACAACACAATACCTTCAAAGCTTTTTCCTTTAATTTTTCCATAATATTTTCACCGCAATATATGAAGTAACTTAGAAAATTCATCACAACTTAATGTTTGATTACTATCGCTAATAGATGAGACCGGCTTGGGATGTACTTCTAACATGATCCCATCAACATCTATATTTACTATGTATCGAAAGATCGGTTCTATCAGATCGGTTCTCCCAAGAGCATGGCTCAAATCTACAATTATCGGCAACGACGTTTGCTGTTTTACTACAGCTATACACGTAAGATCTAAAGTGTTTCTTGTATGCGTCTCAAATGTCCTGATAAAATGGACTCATAATATCAAGATATGATATTTCTTTATCTGCGCGCTTTTGTGCAATTTTTTTAGTATATTTACGGATTCTTCATCGTATAACAATGGAATTAAATCATTGACTTGTTGGTGAATAACTTGTGGAATAGCTTGGTTCAAAAAAGTAGCTGGATAAGTATGAATGAATCCTTTATTATGAAGCATTCTTTCGACGCGCAAAATTTCTTTGTTATCTACACAAATAAATATAGTAACGTTATCTTTGTTTTTCTCTTGGTTCAAAACGTATGGGGAATGGATAGGCACTCCTCCTATCTCCCCATTCCACAAGTCGGGATTTTCATCGACAATATATTCAGCCACTCGCTGCGCTGCGTTCAAAATTGCTTTGAATGTTTTTTCCGAATAACCGTAGATTAAAAATCTTTTTTGTCCAATATGTTTATTGTCCATCTTTAACTTTCTAGCATCATACCATACTCCTCTTATGAATTATATTAGCATTATTAGGCTATTGCTCCACCAATCAACTATTTGATATGGCGGTTTACAAGTATTTCTTTTGGCATTTTTAACACGTTGCTTCTACCAAATATCTAGTAATACGAAAACACTTATTTACACACTCTCTACAAACCATGAATCTTTCGACAAGCAACTTTTTCGGTGATACTCACTCGAACAAAAAAAGCGACACAAGGCGTAGTTACATACCGCGGCCCGTGTCGCTTTCGAAATTTGATATTATAAAAAATGAACAGAATAAACCTAGGGTACTATGACCCCCATACTTATTAAAAAATAAGTTTTGAATACATTTCTGACGTTCCATTTGTTGTCACGTCCTTTTGTCTATTTTGGTCATCTCCAATTGGAATATTGCGAATAATAGATTTACCATTATTTATAAATTATCATATATTTTTCCAAATGTCAACAATTTTTTTAAATTTTTTGTTTAGATATAATTTTTATTGTGTATTTTGTTAGGTTGTGCAAAAACATTTTGACTACATTCGTCTTCTAAAATATGTGGTAAAGATGTAATTTGCAACGAGTCAAACAATAACATTAATAAACTTTTTTGTTACATGCAACGCATTTATTTTGGTCGATCATTATGCCGCGATTCGGTTTTATCAAAATTATTCATTCAATCGTATAAATATATCGTGTGAATATATTTCATAAGAAAAGCCGTGTATCCGCCCAAGTCAATAATAG